>Ga0154851_102_pt12 | contig 42803 bp, 41 predicted proteins | sample Rifle2008BG16ft_FD_105579 | JGI IMG/M metagenome (GOLD analysis project Ga0154851, IMG submission 105579) | Euryarchaeota archaeon RBG_16_68_13
CTCCTCGCGTGGCTCCTCCTCGACCAGACACCGGGGTGGGCCGTCGCCCTCGGGGCCGCCCTTGCTCTCGCGGGGATCTATCTCACGGCCCTCGGGGAGGGCGAACGCTCGCGGCCGATCGAAACCGCCCGGGTCGGCTGAGGGGCCCTCCGCGCCATACCTCTAAGTAGAGGTATGCGTCGTCGTCCGAGGGCCGTCCGGCGGATCGCGTGTCCTTCAGACCTCCCTTGCAACGCGGCCCTTCCGCTCGAACTGCTTCGTGTACAGAGCCTTCAGACGCGCATACGTGTCGATGTCCCGCGGGCCCTTGTCATCCCGGATCCGGGCGATCCTTGCGAACCGGAGCGCGAACCCGCTCGGGTAGTGAGGGCTCTTCTGGATCTCGTTGTACGCGACCTCCACGACGACCTCCGGCCGCACGTGGTATCCCCAGGGCTCCTCGGAGGTCGCGAGGGACCGGAGCCGCTCCGTCATCCGACCGAACTCCTCGTCCGTGAGGCCCTTGAAGGTCTTCCCGATCATCTGAAAGCGCGAGCCATCGCGGACAGCGAGCCAGTAGTTCGAGAGCCAACCTTCCCGCCGCCCGCTGCCCCACTCCGCCGCGACGAGGACCAGGTCGAGGCGGTCCGCCGGTTTCAACTTGAACCACCGTTTCCCCCGCGTCCCCACGCTGTACGGCGAACCGGGGTGCTTCGCCATGAGTCCCTCGTGGCCCGCGGTGAGGGCTTCCTCCAGGAACGCCCGGATCTCCTGGGGGTCCCGCACGACCTTCCGCGGGGCCAGGAGCTCCCGGGGGACGAGGGATTCGAGGAGGCGCCATCGCTCCCGGTACGGCGCATCGACGAGGGACCGGCCGTCGAGGTGCAGGAGGTCGAACATGAGGAGGCGCAGGGGGATCTCTCGCATCGCGTCCGTGACGTCGTGGACCCGCCGGAACCGTCGCATGAGATCCTGGAAGGGCAGCGGTCTCCCTTCTCCGTCGACGGCCACGGCTTCGCCCTCGAGGATGAACCGTCGAGCGGGGAGGGAGCGCGCAAGCCGGACGGCCTCTGGGAGGCTGTCCGTGACGTCGCTCAGTCGACGGCTGAAGACCCGCACGCGGTCCCCGTCCCGGTGGATCTGGATGCGCGCGCCGTCGAATTTGAACTCGAGGGCCGTCTCGCCGCCGTGCTCCGCGAGTATCTCCTCCGGCGTCTCCGCGATCTTCGCGAGCATAGGCTTCACGGGAGAGAGGAGCCTCGGGCCGCGAGTCATGAGACCCCTCGGTCCCTCGGAGAGGGCCGCCTCCGCGACGGCGCCGAGGTCCCCGAGGAACATCTGGGCCGTCCGCACGGACTCGACATCGACCCGGGCCGCGCGGGCGATCGCCTCGAGGAGGACGCCCTCGCTCGCCCCGATCCTCATCTCCCCGAAGATCGCGCGGAGGAGGAACTCCCGCTCCCGGGGGCCCGCCTGGCCGAGGAGGGAATCGAGGATCCGGCGGCGGGCCTTCGTGGAATCGGGGCCGCGCGCCGCGGCCATCCGGGCGAACGCGCGGGAGGCCTCGAGGATCGTGAGGAGTTTTCCGGTCAGGCTCGTCTGCCTCGCGCCCTCGAGGGCCCTGCGCAGGGTCGCCCACCCCACGTTCAGGGCCCGTTCGTCGGATTCCGCAAAGATCCGGCCCGCGAGGATATGGACCGCGGGGGCGATCTCGTCTCTCCTCAGGGAGACGAGGAACCCCGCGAGGAGATCCCGCTTCTCGAGCCGCTTCGGAGTCGCGGCGACGGCATCGGCGGCTGCCGCCAGAGAGGCGAACGGGGTCTCGTCCTCGCGGGAAGGGGTCACGGCGAATCGGGACCATCCGGGGGCGCGGCCTTCAACGTTTCGGCCGGCGACGCGGACCCGCGGTCCGCGAACGCGTACAGAGCGAGGAGGGACCCGGCCATGAGGGTCCCGCCGACGATCTGCCACACGGACAGGGTCGAGCCCGGGAACAGGAGGACCGCGAAAAGGATCCCCCAGAACGGGGAGGTCGAGAGGACGGATCCCGCCCGCATCCCCCCGATCGTGCGAAGCGCGTAGTAGAAGAGGACCGTGAACAGGACGATGCCGACGAGCCCCATGAAAACGAGGCCCGGGAGGGCCTCGAGGGGGACCGCGAGAGGGATGCCCGCCGCGGTGACGATCGGCAGGAGGACGAGGTTCCCTGCGAGGATCTTCAGGGAGATGAGGGGGAGGAGCCGGAGGCGGTGCGTAAGCACGGTCGTCCCCGTGTTGTCGATCCCCCATCCGCACGCCGCACCGATCAGGAGCAGGTTGCCCAGGAGGAACTCGAAGAACTGCACGTCCCCGAAGCGCAGCTCCGTCGTGACGAGGAACGCGCCGACCGCGATCGAGGCGAGGGCCGCGTAGCCCCGTCGCGGGAGGCGCTCTCCCAGGAAGACGAACGCGAACAGGATCGTGAACAGGGCCTCTGTGTTCTGGAGGAGGGCCGCGTTCGTCGCCTGCGTCCTCTGGAGGCCGTCGAAGTAGAGGATCGGCGCGACGACGGCCCCCGCGAGGGTCGTGGGCACGAAGAGCCTCATCTGCCCCCGCGGGAGGTCCCGCCTGCGGACTGTCGGAAGGAGCGCGAGGCCCGACACGAACTGCAAGTAGATCGCGGCCGTGACGGGGTGGAGCCCCGACACGACGATCTTCCCGACGCTCGCCCAGGATCCGAACAGGACCGTCCCGGCAAGGATCGCAAGATACCCTCGCGTCCGTGGGGCGAGCTGCGCGAGCACGCGCCCCCGAAGGGAGGTCGGGTTATGAAACCTGCGGGAGGACGATAGACTTAAGGCCGCGCCCCGGATTCTTTCGAGAACGGGGCGTCCGGAAGGGGGCGCACGGGCCTTGGAAGACCTGCTTCGCGTGATCCGGGACGACGGCTCGACGGCCGAGGAGGGGGACCCCCGTCTCCCGGCGGTCGAGGCTCAGAGGCTGTACCGGTTCATGCGCCTGCAGCGTATCTTCGACGAACGGATGATCGCCCTCCAGCGCCAGGGCCGCATCGGGTTCTACGGCCCCGCGATGGGGCAGGAGGCCGCGGTCGTAGGAGCCGCGATGGCGATGGAGCCGGACGACTGGATCGTCCCCCAGTACCGGGAACCCGCGGCAGCCCTCGTCCGAGGCATGCCCATGGTCCAGCTCATCGGGCAGATCGCGGGGAATTCCGCGGACCCCGTGCAGGGCCGGCAGATGCCCTGCCACTACGTCTACCGGGCCGGAAACTACCTCTCCATATCCTCGCCCGTCGGCACGCAGATCCCTCAGGCCGCGGGGGTCGCGTGGGCGATGTCCCTGCGGCGGGCCCGGACGGCCGTCCTCGTGTACTTCGGCGACGGCGCGACGAGCACCTCGGACTTCCACGCAGGCCTGAACTTCGCGGGCGTTTTCCGCGTGCCCTGCGTGTTCCTCTGCAACAACAACCAGTGGGCGATTTCCCTCCCCGTCTCGAGGCAGACGGCGGTCGCGAGCCTCGCCTCGAAGGCCGCGGCGTACGGGGTCCTCGGGGTCCGCGTGGACGGGATGGACGCCCTGGCCGTGTACGGGGCCGTCCGGGCGGCTGCGGACCGGGCCCGCTCCGGCGGGGGCTCCACGATGGTGGAGGCCGTCACGTACCGGTACGGCCCGCACTCCACGAGCGACGATCCCTCCCGGTACCGCGATGAAGCGGAGGTCGACGCGGCGAGGGCCCGCGATCCCCTCGTCCTGTTCCGGCGGTACCTCGAACGGGCGGGCCTCTGGGACGCGGCGAAGGAAGACACCCTCGTCCGGGAGCTCGAGGACGAGATCGCCCGGGCCATCGCGGAGGTCGAGCGGGCCTCGCCCGTCCCCCTTGAATCCATGTTCCACGAGGTATTCGAGACGATGCCCGGGAGCCTCAAGAATCAGATGGAAGAGGCCCTCGGCCCGAGGAGGTGATGGGGTGGCGAAGAAAGCCCCGCCCGCTGCGGTCGCGGCTCCGGCCTCGGGGAGCGCGGTGCGGAGGGCCCACGAGCTGTTCAAGCAGGGCCAGACACGGGAGGCCCTCGCTCTCCTCCGACCCCTCCTCCAGAAGAAGCGGGACGTGGACCCGGAAGCGGCCTCCCTCGCCGCCGCATGCCTCGGGTCCGACGGGAAGTACGAGGAGGCGGCGCGGATCGACCGGATGGTCTGCGACGCGTTCCCGGCGAACCCCCAGGGGTGGAACAGCCTCGGATACGACCTCTTCCAGGCGGGAGACCTCCCCGGGGCGCTCGAGGCATACGCCCGCGCGACGGAGCTCGAACCGACGCGCGCGAGCGCCCACTATAACGTCGCGCGAATCTCGGCCAGGATGGGGGACAAGGCGGCCGCGATCGAGCACTTCCTGAAGGCCGTCGAGCTGCAAGGCGAATACCGGGAACGACTCGACGAGGATCCCGATCTCAGGCCCCTGAAGGATGACCCGGACCTGAGCGCTCGCCTGGCGGGGAACGCGGCCCCTCAAGATCCCTACGCGGAATACTATGCGACGGAGTCCTGAGCGACATGCCCTCGATGACGATGGTCCAAGCAATCAACGCGGCCCTGCGGGAGGAGATGCGACGGGACGACCGGGTCATCGTGCTGGGGGAGGACGTCGGACGGAACGGCGGCGTGTTCCGCTGCACGGAGGGTCTCATCGACGAGTTCCCGGACCGCGTGTTCGACACGCCCCTCTCGGAGGCGGGAATCATCGGGACCGCGATCGGGATGGCCCTGTACGGCCTGCGGCCCGTGCCGGAGATCCAATTCATGGACTTCATCTACCCGGGCTTCGACCAGATCGTGTCCGAGGCCGCGAAGATGCGCTATCGGTCCGGAGGGCAATACACGGTCCCCATGACGATCCGCACTCCCTTCGGCGGTGGGATCCGCGGAGGACACTATCACTCGCAGTCCACGGAGGCGTACTTCTGCCACACTCCAGGCCTCAAGGTCGTCGTGCCCTCGACCCCCTCGGAGGCGAAGGGACTCCTCCTCGCGTCCATCCGGGACCCCGATCCCGTCATGTTCCTCGAACCGAAGAAGCTCTACCGGGCGTTCCGCGAGGAGGTACCCGAAGGGGACGCGACGATCCCGATCGGGAAGGCGCGAGTGAGGCGCTCAGGGAAGGACGTGTCCCTGTTCGCGTACGGCTACATGCTCCAGGTCTGCCTCGAGGCTGCGGAGCGGGCGGCCCGGAAAGGGATCGAGGCGGAGGTCGTGGACCTGAGGACCCTCGTGCCCCTCGACACGGACGCGGTACTTGATTCCGTGCGGCGGACGGGGCGCGCGGTCATCGTGTACGAGGCCGCGCGGACGGGCGGCTTCGGCGCGGAGGTGAGTGCGACGATCGCGGAGAGCGCGATCGAGTACCTCCACGGCCCCATCGTCCGCGTGACCGGTTTCGACACGCCATTCCCCTACGCCCTCGAGGACGTCTACATGCCGAACGCGGACCGCGTCCTCGCAGGGATCAACAAGGTCATGGCTTTCTGACGGGTCGCGGATGGAGCCGGGTCGCGAGGACGAGGATCCCGCCCGCCGCCGCGAGGAGCGCACTCCCGAGAATCCAACGGACATCGACCCCGGCGACTCCGGAGATCGTCGCACCCGCCGCGCCGAGACCGAGGAGGGTCCAGCCCGCGACGCCCCTTGGACGGAAGCGGAGCGTGCGGTCCGCGTCCGTGATCGTCGGCTCGAGGGGGCCTACCACGCCTCCGAGACGGAGCGGTCGGGGATGAGCCTTCCGGGGGCATTGTTCACATCGGAGACGCGGGCCGCCGGAAGAAGCGGTGGACGGTCATCAGGTAGACGAAGATGACCCCGAGGATCGCGACGGTGACGAGGGACTGGACACTCGGGCTCTCGTCGGAAGCCTGCCACGCCTGGTACACTCCGTACCCGACGTAGGTCAGGCTCCCGGCCGTCGCGAGGGCCGAGAGCCACCACGCCCAAGGACGGAGACGGAGAAGGCCCACGCCGGACACGCCGAGAATCGTCCCCAGGAGGAGAAACAAGAGCCCGCTCGCGATGAGCCCTGTTCCGGAGATCGGGGTCCCCGGCAGGAGGAACGCGAGGCCTACGAAGATGCCCGCGAGCCCAATGAGGCCCACGACGATCGACGCGAGGACGACGAGGATTCCGATCACCGTGATGCCCAGAGGCCGCGTCATGTCACCCCACGTCCCGCCTAAAGGAAAGGAGGAGCCGGACGGGAATTCACCGACGCCGGGCACCGAGCACGAGACGAGCCGTCGCCAAAGCCGCCAGGCCACCGACGAACGAGGTCCCGGGTCCGGAATGAGCCGAGCGCCGGGCACAAATCACGCCCACCGGTCTGTGCCACTCCTCCACTGCCCAACTCCTCCCCGCGGAAGGGATGCGCGGGACGCCATAAAACGGTTGCCGTCGGGGTCCGCGCCCGCGGGCAAAGCGTTATTACGGGTCCCAAGCTAGGGACGGTCCGCGGGAGAGGGGGACGAGATGGTCCGCGAGTTCAAGCTCCCCGACATCGGCGAAGGCGTGCACGAGGGCGAGGTCGTGAAGTGGTTCGTGGCCCCCGGGGCCCCGATCCGGGAGAACGACCCGATGGTCGAGGTCATGACGGACAAGGTCACGGTCCAGATTCCGTCCCCCTTCACGGGAAAGGTCCTCGAGCTGCGCGCGAAGGAAGGCGAGGTCGTGAAGGTCGGCTCCGTCCTCTTGGTCCTCGCGGAGGAGGGGGAACCCGAGACCGCAAGACCCGCGGCGCCTCCCTCCTCCGCGCCGGAGCCGCCTCGGACGGAGCCGGGCGCTCTGACTTCGGCCGCGGGAATCGTGGCCGCCCCTTCGGTCCGGAGGCTCGCGAAGGAGCTCGGGGTGGACCTGCGCGCGGTGAGGGGGAGCGGACCGGGCAGGAGGATCGTCGAGGCGGACGTCAGGGCGACGAAGGGATCGACCCCATCGGCCGGTCCGACGATGGCCCCTCCGTCGATCGCGCCAACGGCCGCTTCTGGATCGGAGCAGCGGATCCCGATTCACGGCCTCCGGAGGAGGATCCACGACCGGATGGCGAAATCGAAGGGGACCGCGGCCCATTTCACGTACGTGGAGGAGGTCGACATGACCCAACTCGTCCACCTCCGGGATCGGCTCAAGGAAGTGGCTGAACAGAAGGGGATCAAGCTCACGTTCATCCCCTTCGTCATCAAGGCCGTCCTCGCGTCCCTTCGTGCGTTCCCGACCCTCAACGCGAGCGTGGACGACGACCGGGGTGAGCTCGTCGTCAAAGGAGCCCGCAACATCGGCATCGCGACGGCGACGGCCGAGGGACTCACGGTGACGGTCGTCCACGACGCCGAGGCGAAGAACCTCTGGGAGCTCGCGAGGGAAGTCGATCGGCTCGCGACCGCGGCCCGAGAGAAGTCGCTCTCCCTCCATGACGTCCAGGGGTCCACCTTCACGATCACTTCCCTCGGGAAGGAAGGGGGCATCCTCGCGACGCCGATCATCAACTGGCCCGAGGTCGCGATCTTGGGAATTCACAGGATCGAGAAGCGGCCCGTCGTCCGGAACGACCAGGTCGCAATCCGGGAGATGATGTACGTCTCCTGTTCCTTCGATCACCGGGTCATCGACGGCCATGTCGGCGCGGCGTTCGTCCAGGCCGTGAAGGACTACCTCGAGCACCCCGCGACAATCTTCGTGGGATCGGAATGATGCTCCGTCTGCGGCATCCGTGCACTCGGCGGGCCGCCCCCGGTGAGAAGGCCAGCCATACGTTTATCCGGCCGCCGCGGGTTCATCCGGGCCGAGGATGTCCATGAGAGTCCATTTCCTCGCCGCCCTGCTCGTCGTGGCGCTCGCGGCCGCGGTCGCGTCGCCGCTCCGCGTGGCGGCCCAGGCGACGGTTCCGGCCCTCGATGTCGGAGACGCGGTCGCCTTCGGAACGACCTTCGACCTCGCGACCCTCTTCGAGCCGGCCCTGGAGAGCCTGAGGCAGCTCGACGCGCAGGAGGAGAACCTCACGATCGAGCGACTGAGCCTCACGGGGACCGCGGACACCTGGACCCTCCTCGAGGTGACGGAGGAGGCGCCGGAGACGTACACGATCGGCATCGATTCCGCGAACGGAGCGGGCCTCCGCTTCGTCCTCGAGATGAGCGTGTCGGACCTGCCGGAGCCGGGGACGTACACGGGCACGGTGGACCCGGAGTTCGGGTTCTGCGTGCCTCCCGAGATCCCGACGGGCACGCGAAGGTTCGAGGCGACCGCCGACCTGACCGTCCTCGAGACGGACCGGGGGACTTCGACATGGAACGTGAGCGACCTCGCGCTCCGCAACGTGTCGATCGCCTCGGCCCTCGACCTGCGATCCTCTGCGAACCTACGCGGAGTCCCCGACATGGAGATGGACGAAGCCACATGCGAGATCGTCGTGCGGTATGAGGACCGGGCCGCCGCCGCGAGCGCGGATGTCGACCTCCTGTTGCGGGTGGCCTTCTCCCCCGCCCTCGACCTCTTCGACTTCCCCATTGTGGACGGGGAGACGTGGTGGGCGAACGCGACCGCGATCGCAGCGGGGGAAGTCCACGGGACCGTGGACGTGGACGGTCTCGATCCCGAGGAGGAGCAAGACCTGTTCGAGGAGATCGAGGCGATGCTCGACGAGATCGCGGGGGTGAACGTCACGGGCCTCGACGGCTTCCCAGTCGTGCTCGACGCGATCGGCGTGACCGTCGGGGGTGTGGGGTATCTCCGCGAGGGGCTCATCCACGACGTGGAGGTCCCCGTGAGCCTCCAGCTCTCCGCTCAGGAGAAGACGATGTCCCTCGCGGACGGGCAGTTCCACACGGTGTACGTCCTCTCGTCCCCTCTTCTCGCGTTCCCGGACTTGGGATTCCCCGTCGATCTACCGACCGCGGGGTGGATCTACAGCCCGGACCACGGCATGATCGTCGGTTTCACCTCGGAGATGGCCGGCGTGACGATCTTCGAGATCCCGAACGCACAGGTGGACGATGCCGAGGCGAATCTGGAGTCGACCCGAGGGACGTACGCCCCGAGGCCGTCCGCCGCAGGCAACCCGATCGTCGACTTCTTCGCGGCGCCGCCGTTCCTCGGGATCCTCCTCGTCGTGGGTGCGGCCGTCGTCGCGGGCGCGTTCCTGATCCTCCGACGCCGACGGGTACCCGGACCGCCTCCCGGGGCTCCGCAGCCCTGAGGCGCCCCACGCAAAGAGCTATGGACCGGACGGTCCTTCCGTCGGCCCGTGGTCCGACACGCGGAAGTCGTCGTGATCGGCGGAGGGCCCGGCGGCTACCCGGCGGCGATCCGGGCGGCCCAACTCGGGAAGAAAGTCCTCCTCGTCGAGCGTCACCGGCTCGGCGGGGAATGCCTCAACTACGGGTGCATCCCGAGCAAAGCTCTCATCCACGCGGCGGACATCGCACACGCGATCGGGCGGGCCAAGGAATGGGGCATCGACGCGGGGCCCGTTAGCGTGGACGTCGCCCGGATGCAATCCTGGAAGATGTCCGTCGTGGACCGCCTCGTCGGCGGCATCGGCCAGCTCCTCAAGGGGAACGGAGTCGACGTCCTCGAGGGAGAGGCCGCGTTCAAGGGCGACCGCTCCTTCGAGGTCCGCAGGCCCGACGGATCCTATGAGGAGCTCACGTTCGACGCGGCCATCGTCGCGACGGGCGGGAGACCGAGCGACCTCCCCGCGTTCCGCTTCAACGGGAAGAGGGTCATCAGCACGAAGGAGGCTCTCGAGCTGCGGACGGTGCCGGGTCGCCTCCTCGTCATCGGGGGCGGCGTGTCGGGTCTCGAGATTGGGACGATGTACGCGAAACTCGGGAGCTCCGTCGTCGTGGTAGAGCTGCTCGAGCAGCTCCTCCCGGGCATGGACCCCGAGGTCGTTCGGGTCCTCGGCAGGAACTTGAAGAGGCTCGGCATCCGATTCCACGTGCGTTCCCAGGCGAACGGGTGGCGGGAGGAAGGGGGAGCCGCTCTCGTGGACCTCGAGACGCCCGAAGGTCCGCAACAGGTCGCCGTGGACGCGATCCTCGTCGCCGTGGGCCGACGGCCGAACACGGAGGGCCTGCACGCCGACCGAGGCAACGTCCGGACGGACACGAAGGGTCACGTCGTCGTGGATGCGCGCCTGCGCACTTCGAACGAACGCGTACACGCCGTGGGCGACGTCATCGGACCGCCGTTCCTGGCCCACAAGGCGACGAAGGAAGGGATCCTTGCGGCGGAGGCGATCGCGGGTCGCGCCGTCGAAGTGGACTACCGGGCCCTCCCAGCCGCGATCTTCACGGATCCCGAAATCGCGACCGTGGGACTCCAGGAACCCCAGCTCGAAGGCCGGGAGATCCGGATCGGGAAGGTGCCCTTCGCCGCGATTGGGCGGGCCCTGACCGCGGGCGGGTCCGACGGCTTCGTGAAGCTCCTTGCGGATGCGGGCTCGAACGCCTTCCTGGGGGCGGCGATCGTCGGGCCCCATGCGAGTGACCTGATCAGCGAGCTCGCGCTCGCGATCGAGATGGGAGCGACCGTCGAGGACCTCGCCCTCACGATCCACCCCCATCCGACCTTCCCCGAGGGGATCATGGAAAGCGCCGAGGCCGTCCTGGGCCGGGCCATCCACGTCCTCAACCGGTGAGGGGCCCGATGCTCGCGGTCGAGGAGAATCGAGGGAGACGGGTCCTCGTGCCCCGCGAAGGGTGGCTCCTGGACCTCGGCCGCCGTCCGTACCTGGAGGTCCTCGACCTTCAGAAGGCCCTCGTGGACCGCCGTGCGGAGGAGCGGATCGGCGACGGCCTCATCCTCGTGGAACACGACCACGTGGCGACCCTCGGCCGACGAGGGACCCGCGCGGACATTCTCGACCCGGCCCTCGACGTCGTGGAGACGGAGCGGGGAGGGGAGGCGACGTACCACGGTCCCGGCCAACTCGTCGGATATCCCATCCTGAAACTCCCGGACCGCCTCGACGTGAAGCGGCTCGTGACGGACCTCGAAGAGGTGCTCCTCCGTGCCTCCGAAGACCTCGGAATCGATGCGACGAGGGACGGCCCCGAGAGGGGCGTATGGGTGCAAGGGAGAAAGCTCGCCTCCATCGGTCTCGCGGTCCACCGGAAGGTGTCCTTCCACGGGTTCGCCCTGAACGTGACGACGGACCTCGCCTACTTCCGGAAGATCCGGCCGTGCGGACATGGCGGCGAAATCATGACCTCCATGGCCGAGATCCTCGGGAAGCCCGTGGACCTGGAGGACGTGAAGGCGTCCGTCATCGTCCAGTTCCAGGCCGTCTTCGGGATCTCCCTTCGGAGGGTGGACGTCAGCGATCTCCTGCCGCGGCCGAGACCGCCACCGCGGTCTTCCCCGAACGCGCCCTGAGCTGCCGGATCATCTCGGGGACGACCTGGAAGAGGTCGCCGACAATCCCGTAGTCCGCGACCTCGAAGATCGCGGCCTTGGGATCGTGGTTGATCGCGACGATCGTCCCGGCCTCCTGCATCCCCGCGAGGTGCTGGACCGCACCGCTGATCCCGACGGCGACGTAGAGGTTGGGGCGCACGGTCTTCCCCGTTTGCCCGACCTGAACGGCCTTGGGGACCCACCCTGCGTCCACGGGTTTCCTAGAGGCCGCGACGGCTCCGCCGAGAACGTCCGCGAAGTCTTCGAGAAGCGCGAAGTTCTTCGCCTCCCCGAGTCCAGCGCCGCCGGAAACGAGAATCTTCGCGTCGTCGATCTTGCTCACGTCGTGCTTCGGAGTCTCGACGAACCGGACGACCCTCACGTCGAGGTCCGCATCCGTGATCTCCACGGCCTCCCGGACGACCTCCCCGCGGCGCGAGAGGTTTCGGGGAGGCGGACGGAACACGTTCTGACGGGCGGAGGCCATCTGGGGGCGTTGCTTCTCGCAATGGATGTGCGCGAGGCTCCGTCCCCCGAACGCGGGTCGAATCATGTCGAGGTACCCCTCGGGGGTTACGTCGAACCGCACGCAATCGGCCGCGAGTCCGGTGTCGATGACCGCGTGGAGGCGTCCACCGAGATCCCTTCCGTTCTTCGAGGCGCCGAAAAGGACGATCTCGGGACGGTGCTTCCGGATGAGCGCGGCCAGGATCTTCGTGAAGGGACGCGACGTGTACGTCTCCAGCCTCGGATCCTCGACGACGTACACCCGGTCGAGGCCGTACTCGATCGCCTCTCGCGCCAGGCTGTCAATCTTCCACCCGGGAAGGACGCCGGACAAGACGGCCCCCTTCCGGTCCGCAATCCGACGGGCCTCTCCGATGAGCTGGATGCTCACGTCACGAAGGGCCCCGCGGCGGGCCTCCACGAAGACCCAGACACCCGAGGCGTGCGGCCCCGCGCCAGGCGAACCGGGATCCGTCACGGGAGGACCACCCCGTCCTTCTTCAGGGCCTCGAGGAGCAAGGCGACCGCAACGGCGGGCTCCTCGCGAAAGATCTTCCCCTGGCGGTCGGGCAACTGGACGGTCTCGACCTTCGCGACAATCGTTGGCGATCCGCGCAGGCCAATCTTCGCGGGGTCAAGATTCAGGTCTGCGGCCGACCAGCGGGTGATCAGACCACCCCGCTTCACGCGGATCTTCCCCGTGAGGGACGGCTCCCGAGGTCGGTTGCATCCGAAATCGACCGTGACCACCGCGGGCAGGGCGCATTCCCAGGTCTCCGCCCCATCCTCGATCATCCGCGTGCCGCGAACCCGGTCGCCCACGACGACGACGTCCGAGCAATACGTGATCTGGGGCACGTCGAGGTGACCTGCGATGCCGGGACCCACGTGGCCCGTAGAGGAATCCGTGGTCTCCTCGCCGCAGAGGACGAGGTCGAAGGAGCCGAGCTTGTGAATCGCTTCGCTCAGGGTGTTCGCGGTCGGGACCGTGTCGGAGCCTCCCAGGGCACGGTCGGAGATGAGGTACGCACGGTCCGCGCCCATTGCGATGGCCCGCTCAAGGCTCTCGTCGAACGACGTGGGCCCCATCGAGAGGACGAGGACCTCCCCGCCGCGCTCCGCCTTCAGTCGCAGCGCGGTCTCCAGGGCGTTCTGATCCGGCGGGTTGATTTCGCTCGGGACCCCCACGCGCTTGAGGGTCTTCGTGACGGGGTCCACGGACAGTTCCTGGGCCTTCGGCACCTGCTTGATGCAGACGATGATCCGAAGGCCACGCTTCGCCCCTCCGTCGCCCGCGGTCACATGGATCGCGCTCCCCGGATGAGATCACGCAGCATCGTGAGCTTCGAAAGGCCGCCGTCCTTCGCTCCCTCGAGGGCCGTGGCGAGGACGCGCTCCTTCCCCGTCCCGTCGACCTGGTACACCCGCTCCGCGATGTCGATGAGCAACCTAGGGTACACGTCGAAAAGCCTCGCGTTCTTCAGGTAGAGGGGGGCCTTCCGGAAACGCTCGAGATCCGTGAGGACGTTCCGGGTCCGCAGGAACCGCTCGTACACGCGGAGGTTCGCTGCGCTCATGCCGCCAGCGGATCGCGCGGCCTCCGCGGCTTCCGCGGCCGCGATTCCGGAGGTCATCGCGAGATCCACCCCCCGGAAGGTGTATCCGTTGTTGATGAGGAACCCTGCCGCGTCTCCCGTGACGAGCACGCCTTCCCCGGCGAGATGCGGCATCATGTTCGCCCCGAGCTCCGGAACGAGATGCGCGCTGTACTCGACGACCTTCCCTCCCTGGAGGAGCTTCTGGATGCCGGGATGCATCCGGAACTTCGTCTGCAGGTCCTGAATCTCGATCTTCTTCTGGGCGAGGTCTTCCGCGGACACGACGAGCCCGAGCGACACGGACGTCCGGTTCGTATAGAGGAAGCCTCCGCCTCGGAGTCCCCCGGAAGCGTAGCCCGCGTACACGAACGCGGCCCCTTCCTTCTCCGAGAGGGCGAACCGCTCCTCGATCGTCTCCGCGGCGAGTTCAATCGTCTCCTTCACGCCGACGCTGACCTCCCGCGGCTCGAGGTCCGCCTTCAATCCCGCCCGCCGGACGAGGGCGGCGCTCGCGCCCTCCGCGATCACGACGAGGTCGGCTGCGACGCGGTCGTCCGGGTCCACAACGACGCCCTTCACGCGCCCGGACTCCCGCCAGAGGTCGTCTACCCGGATCCCGGTGACGAGCATGGCACCCGCGGCCTCCGCCTTCTTCGCGAGCCACGCGTCGAACTTCGCGCGCAGGGCCGTGAAGCTCGCGGACCTGCCCTCCCCGATCCGAGGGGAGTCGAACGTGAGGCCGAGGGACGCGTCCTCCGTGAGGAACGCCATGCCCTCCTTCGTGACGAGGCGTTCGAGGGGGCAGTCCTTCTGCCAGTCCGGGACGAGCTCGAACAGGGGCCACGCGTAGATCCGGCCCCCGAACATGTTCTTCGCTCCCGGGGCACGGGCCCTTTCCACGAGGAGCGTCGAGAAACCTTTGCGGGCGAGCGTCAGGGCCGCCGCGGAACCGGCGGGGCCGGCTCCTACGACGATCGCGTCGAAACGCTCCACCATCGTACCGAGTCCCAGGGCGGGAAGGCAGAGGGGGTAAAAGCCTTTGTGCAAGAGGCCTCGTTACTCGATGGAAATCACGCGGGGCGGGACGCGCCGTGCTCCGGTTTCCGTGGTCCATCACAAGCGCGGCGTGGGCCGCAGCTCGAACCGACAGCGAGGCTGACCTTGGGCCTGGCACGCAACCTCTTCGCAGAGAATCTCGCGGCCCACGAAGCGTTCCGCGACGCCGCCAAGGAAGCCGGCGAGGAGGTGGCACACGGGCTTCTTCGAGGGGCCGTAGGCCTCCGCGATCGGGCTATTCTCGAGGTTGAACGTGAAGTGACCGGCCGGGATGTCGGAGACATCCAAGGAGAACCGGCCGCATCCGAGGATCGCGAGGGCATCCGCGAGACGCTTGAACGAGTCGATCGTCATCGATCCGGAATCGAACCCGGCGAGGACTTCGCCCGTCATCCCGAGTCCCCCCTCCGCCGTCTTCTCCCCCGCGAGGTAGAGGAACCCCTTCGTGCTCGCGCCGACCGTCTGTTCGAGCTGCTTCTGGATATTGACAAGGACGATCGGGCGGAAGAATCCGTAACGATGGCCGAGCAGCCGGAGAACGCCCGAGCTCACGTCGAGTTCGAGCGAGGAGAGGACGAGGTCACGCAGGGCTTCCGGGGGTACCGCGGAGAGGTCCAAATCCTTCGGGAAGGGGGAACCTGCGGTTTCTTTGGCGGGCATGGGGTCCGACCACGCGATGAACGCCCGGCAGCGGCCCGGACGATGCCGCATCCCGGACGGGGGGTATAGAAACTATGTGCCTGAGTTCCCGGCCTGATAACGTACATGCCGCGGGCGCAGGAACCGCGACATGACCAACGGTTTATTACGGGTCGTCGCTTGCCTCGGGCCGGGACAGGATGCCGGACGCCCCGAAACCCGACGCCTCCAAGCTCCTCTCCGTCGACGACCGCGTCGGCCTCGACACGTTCGAGTTCGACGAGGAGCCTTTCATCACGGTGGACACCGAGGTGTGCCGGACCTGCGACACGAAACCTTGCCTCTATGTGTGCCCGGCGAAGGTGTACCGCCTCGAGAAGGATGAGCTCGTGTACAACGTCGAGGGGTGCATCGAGATGGGGGCCTGCGGCGTGGTGTGCAAGCACATCGGGAAGGGCGCGATCCGCTGGGACTATCCTCGCGGCTCCTACGGGGTCGAGTTCCGCTTCGGGTGACGTTCTCGACGCGGAGTGGGTTACCTAGATAAGCGCGCGCGCCGTTCGCATCGCGTCCATGCTTGCGGAACGCAGGCCCGAGTGGCTCCGCGTCCGACCTCCTTCCGGGCCGAGCTACGCACGCATCAAAGGCCTCCTCCGATCCCTCGAGCTGCACACGGTCTGCGAGGAAGCCCACTGTCCGAACGTCGCGGAGTGCTGGGGCGGCGGCACCGCGACAATCATGCTCATGGGCTGGGTGTGCACCCGCGGCTGCCGGTTCTGCGCCGTGACGTCCGGGAACCCTCGCGGGGTCCTCGACCCGGAGGAGCCCGGGAAAGTGGCCGAGGCGATCGGGGATCTGGACCTGCGCTACGTCGTGCTCACGTCCGTGGACCGGGACGACCTCCCCGACGGCGGTGCCGGCCATTTCGCTCGAACGGTCCGCGCGGTGAAAGCCCTACGCCCGGAGATCCTCGTCGAGGCGCTCATCCCCGACTTCCAGGGTGATCTTGAGGCCGTCCGCGCCGTCGTCGAGTCGGGGGTCGACGTCCTCGCACACAACGTGGAGACCGTCGAGCGCCTGCAGGCCTCCGTCCGGGACCCGAGGGCGACGTACGGGCAGAGCCTGTCCGTCCTGCGGGCCGCGAAGGAGATGCGCGACGGGCTGTACACGAAATCGTCACTCATGCTCGGCCTCGGGGAGACGCGGGCGGAGGTCCGGGAGACGATGGCGGACCTCCGGAGGACCGACGTGGATGTCCTCACCCTCGGCCAGTACCTCCGGCCGAGCGCCTGGCACATCCCCGTCCGGGAGTTCGTCAAGCTGGAGACGTTCGAGGCCTGCCGCGAGGAGGCGGAAGCGATGGGCTTCCTCTACGTCGCCGCGGGGCCCCTCGTCCGGTCCTCGTACCGGGCCGGGGAACTGTTCATGGAGAACGCGATGAGCGGGCGTGCCGCAGCAGGGCGGGGTTGAGGTGTCGCCCGAGGATGTGCTCCGGATCATCAACCTCGACGGGACGTACGACGCGAGGCTCGAACCGGCTCTCTCCACCGACGTGCTGCGGAACGTGTACCGCCATCTCGTCCTCGTTCGGGCCCTCGACACGAGGATGCTCATCCTCCAGCGGCAGGGCCGGATCGGGTTCTATGTGCCGAGCATCGGGGAGGAGGCGAGCCAGGTCGGCAGTGCGATGGCCCTCGAGCCGCAGGACTGGGTCCTCCCGGCGTACCGGGAACCCGGGTGCGCGCTCTGGAGGGGCCTCCCGCTGAGTCTCCTCGTCGCCCAGTCCTTCGGGAACTCCCTCGACATCATGAAGGGACGCCAGATGCCCAGTCACTACGGGTACCGGGCGATCAACTACGTAACGGCCTCGAGCCCCGTTGGAACCCAGGTTCCGCACGGAGTGGGGGTCGCCTGGGCGGCGAAGATCCGCGGTGACCCCATCGTCGCCCTCGTGTACTTTGGGGACGGAGCGACGAGCCAGGGGGATTTCCACGCGGGCATGAACTTCGCCGGGGTCTTCAAGACCCCGACGGTCCTCTTCTGCAAGAACAACCAGTGGGCCATCTCCGTGCCCGTGTCCCGCCAGACCGCCGCGAAGACCCTCGCTTCGAAGGCCGCGGCGTACGGCTTCGAGGGCGTGCGCGTGGACGGGAATGATGTCCTCGCCGTGTACGCGGCGACGAAGGACGCGGTCGACAAGGCCCGTGCCGGCGGCGGGCCGACGATGATCGAAGCGGTCACGTACCGCCTCGGGCCGCACTCCTCGAGCGACGATCCGACCCGATATCGCACGAAGGAGGAGGTCGAATACTGGCAGGCCCGTGACCCGATCGAGCGGATGCGGAAATTCCTCCAAGTAAAAGGGCTCTGGACGAAGGCGTGGGATGACGAGCTGAGGAGGGAGGTCGACGACCTCCTCACGGAGACGATCAAGGAGGTCGAGAAGGCGCCGGGACCGGCCCTCGAGACGATGTTCACCGACGTGTTTGAGGAGATGCCCCCCCATCTCCAATCCCAGATGGAGACGTTCATGGCGAGCGGCGGGCAGCGGCGACCCGAGCTCAGCGACCGCTTCCCGCTGTGAGGGGGACGATGGCCGACCCCATGCGAGAAGAGGAGGTCCGTCTTCAGGACGGTCCCGCGATCCGAATCCGCCCCGCAACCCTCGACGACGCCGCGGCCCTCCTGGAAAACATCAACCTCGTCTGCGCGGAGGAGGTGTTCCTCCTCATGGACGACGTGCCGTACGACCTCGAACGGGAGAGGGAATGGATTGCGGGGTTCGATGGACAGCGGAGCGCCCTGTTCCTGGCCGTCCACGACGGGGCCATCGTGGGCCAGGTGGACTGTCGGGGCGGGGAGTTCTCGAAAACGCGCCACGTGGGCCTCGTCGGAATCGCAATCCGCGACGGGTGGAGGGAGGTCGGTCTCGGTCGCATCCTCATGTCCCGGATCCTCGAGTGGATGCGGGCTCGGTCGTTCCGGAAGGCGGACCTGAGCGTCTTCGCGACGAACACCCGGGCGAGACGTCTCTACGAGTCGATGGGGTTCGAAGTCGAGGGAATCCAGCGGCGTCAGTTCCGGATCCGCGGGGAGTACGTGGACGGGATTCAGATGGGACTTTGGCTCGGCCCGTGAGGCCCGCCAAACTCGGGAAGCCCGGGGGATCCACACGAAGATGCAGGAGATCCGCGAGCCCGCCGTCCAGAATCACGCGCGTGATACTGGAGGACGAACCCTTATGCCCGCGGCGTCGGGCTTCCGTGCTCGCCGTGACAGGGAACCCCTCGCCGTCCGTGCCTTCGAACCGGCAGATCGTCCTGTACCTCGTCCTCCTCGCGACCCTCCTCCCGGAGGGGATCACGGGCGCCACGCCTCCCTGGAAATGGATCGACCCCGTCCAGCTCGTCCTCGTGTTCTCCCTGTATGGCCCCGGCGTGCTCCTCGTGCGGGAACTCTCCGTGCGGTGGCGCACAGGGTGGCCGGGGATCGCGCTGCTCGGCGCAGCCTACGCGATCGTCGAGGAGGGGATTGCCGTGAAGACGTTCTTCCACCCAACCCTGACGATGCTCGGGGACCTCGGCTGGTACGGCCGGTGGCTCGACGTGAATTGGGTGTGGTCCGTGTGGCTGTCCCTCTTCCACGCGGCCTTCAGCATCGCATTCCCGATCTTCCTCGTGGAATGGAGATGGCACCACGTCCGGGGGCGGTCCCTTCTGGGAATCCGCGGGACCGTCCTGGTCGCGACGATCCTAGCGTTCGCCGCGATGTTCGACCACCTCTTCCTGATCCCGTACTGGCCCGGATGGCCCCACGTCCTCGGCGCCCTGATCGCCATCGCAGCCTTGGCGTCTGCATCCCGAAGCCTCGCGCGTCGGGTGTGGGATCGCCTCCCCGCCGGCCGGGCTCCATCCCGCAAAATCTACGCGGCCGCGGGCTTCCTCTTCTGGGGCCTGTCAATCCTCGTGTACGCGGCGGGTCCGGCGCTCGGCGGCCATCCCGCCGTCACGTTCGCGGAGGGCGGCGCCATGATCGGGAGCGTCCTCCTGCTTCTTCGCTGCGCGAGCGGGAGACCGGAGGGCGAACGATACGTGTTCGCGTTCGTCGCGGGCTCCGTCGGGGCCTTCGCCGTGTGGGCCGCCTTCGCGGAGCTTGCGGGCATCCGGGGGATGAGCCTCGTGGGGATCGCCTTCGTCCTCCTCGTCCTCCGACTCGACCGGGGCCCGCGGCAGAGACCCGCGGAAGCAATCACGCCTTCCGCGGCTTCGCGAGAACCGTGATGGCCTTCGCGACCGCCGTCCCGACCTCGCTGCATTTCGCCTTGCCGCCGAGGTCGTAGGTGAGCGCCTTTCCTTCCGTGAGGACGGCCTCCACGGCCTGCTCGACCGCTCGCGAGGCCTCGAGGAGGACCTTGTCCTCCTTCCGTCGGCCGAGCCAGTCGAGCATCATCTGGCACGCGAGAATCATCGCCATGGGGTTTACGACGTCCTTGCCGGCGTGCTTCGGCGCGCTCCCGTGGATAGGCTCGAACATGCCATGCTCATCCCCGACGTTCCCTCCGGCGGCCATCCCCATCCCGCCCTGAAGGACCGCCGCCAGGTCCGTCGCGATGTCCCCGAACATGTTCGACGTCACGCATACATCGTAGGATTCGGGCGACCGCGCGATCCACTGGAGGAACGCATCGATGTACGCGTAGTCCTTCTGGACCTTGGGATATCCCTTCGCCACCTCGTCGTACACGCGTCGGAAGAGCTTGCAGCCCGACGTCACGTTCGATTTGTCCACGCACGTGACGAGGTGCCGGCCGTCCGCCGGGGCTCCCTTCCGGATCCTCGCAATCTCGAAGGCGAACCGGATCACGCGCTCCGAGCCCTTCCGGGTGATCACACGGCTGTCCACGGCGAGCTCCTCGATCCCGCCTCGGCGGAGAAAACCGCGGGCGGGCGTGTACAGTCCTTCCGTGTTCTCGCGGACGATCACGAAATCGACCTTGCCGGGCTCCCAGACCTGCTTGAACCCGTCGTGGACCTTGTGCCGGACGTTCGGGTAGAGCTTCGTCGGCCGCACGTTCGCATAGAGGTCGAGACCGAAGCGGAGGCCGAAGAGCACGCCGATCCCCGCGAGCTCCCCGCTCGGGAGCACCGCCTGGGGATTTCCGACGGCGCCCAACAGGATCGCGTCGGCGGATTTGCACGACTCGAACGCACCGTCAGGCCACTCCTCTCCCGATTCGAGATAGTAGTCCCCGCCCATCGGGAACGGGATCTTGTCGAACCTCACGCCGAAGGCCGCCTCGACCGCCTCGAGGACCTTCACGCCTTCGCGGAGGACCTCCGGACCCGTGCCGTCGCCCGGGAGGAGGACGAGCTTGTACACCATCGGGCCGCGGTAGCCGGAAAGGCCACATAAGGATTCCCGTCGCTTGCGGAGCGGACGACCTGCGCAACCTTGTCGGGACAGGGATCCTGCGCATCCTTCGAAACGCCGGAACCCCGACGTGATCACCGCGGCGGTCGGGATCTCCAAACAGAGAGCAGGTCGTACCCGGAGACGACGGAAGCCGTGAGGCTCGCCGATCCCTGCGCGACCACGACCCACGCGCAGAACGGGCCCGTGGCGTTGCCGATCTCCGCCAGGGTCGGCAGGCCGGACAGGCCGAGGGAGTGGGACAGGTAGACGCTGTAGAATCCGACGATGAAGACGATGGCATATTCCGCCGGACGCGCGCGGAGGCTGAGCATGGCCCCGTACGGATAGGGACCGTGACGAAGGGGACGATGACGAGGGCCGACGGGGAGGCGAGGGATTCTCCGCGGACGGCCTCGTCCGCGACGTGCATCGTGCCGAAGAGGATCGCCACGAAGGGCGCCACGACGAGGGCGCGCGGCCAGCCAAGGCGGAGATCCCTGAGCATCGGACGGCCGCAGGGCCGTCCCCTCATGAAGGCAGTGCACGGACCGGTCGTGGGCGACCTGGGGAGAATCGCGGACCCTCATCGCGAGCCGCCGAGTTCCGACCGGAGCTTCGGAACGAGCCCGCCGGCGCGGAGGATCTCCATCAGGTTCGGGGGAAGCGGCCGGAAGGAGACGTGCTCCCCGGAGGGCAGGGTCACGCGGCCCGCCTCGAGATCCACGGACACCCGATCCCCCTCCCTCAGCTTCGCGCGGAGGCCCGGACACTCGACGACGGGAAACCCGATGTTGATGGCATTGCGGTAGAAAATGCGCGCGAACGAGTCCGCGATCACGCAGGAAAGGCCGAGCCCTTGGAGGGCCACGGGCGCCTGCTCCCGGCTCGACCCACAACCGAAGTTCGTCGCAGCGACGACGATGTCTCCAGGCTTCGCATTCTTCGAGAAACCCGGATCGACGGCTTCCATCGCATGTTCCGCAAGGGCCGCGGGGTCCATGGAGCCGAGGTACTTTCCCGCGATGATGTGGTCCGTTGAAATGTCTTCCCCGAAGAGCCAGACTCGGCCTTCGAGCTTCGTCTGCATGGACATCTCCGAAGGAATACGTCCCCTTAAGGGTTCCCGGGGAAGGGCCCGCGTGGTCACCTGGTGTCCGGTCGGGTCCCCGATGGCCCGGGAGACAGGGACCGCGTCGGACCATTGGACCCGTCGCATGGGATGTCAGGCGCCGCGCGGATCCGTGATCTGTCCGTACAGGGCGGACGCTGCGACCGTGTACGGGCTTCCGAGGTACACCTGGGACTCCGGGCTCCCCATCCGGCCCGGGTAATTCCTGTTCGTGGAGGAGATGCAGACCTCCTTCGGCGCGAGGACGCCCATGTGGCCGCCGAAGCACGGCCCGCAGGTGCTCGAGGTGAACGTCGCACCCGAATCGAGGAAGACCTCGACGAGGCCCTCCTTCATCGCCTGCCGATAGATCGCCTGGGACGCGGGGGTGACGATCATCCGAACCCGGGAGGACACCTTCTCCCCCCGCAAGATCTCGGCGGCCGCGCGCAGGTCTTGGACCCTCGCGTTCGTGCAAGAGCCCACGAAGGCCACATCGATCCGCGTACCCGCGACGTCCTCGATCGGCTTCACGTTCGCGGGATTGTTCGGGCACGCGACCTGAGGACCCATGCCTTCCGCGTGGATTTCGAACGACCCTGCGTACGTCGCGTCAGGATCCGCGTCGATCGGGCTCGATTCCACGCCGAGATCCCGCAGGTAGGCCCGGGTCGTGTCGTCCGCGGGAACCATCCCCGCCTTCGCACCCATCTCCGTCGTCATGTTCGAGAGGACGAAGCGCTCGTTCATCGGGAACCCGCGAATCGTGTCACCATGGAACTCCACGGCCTTGTACGACGCGCCATCGTCCCCCGTCGTCTGGATGACCTTCAGGATCACGTCCTTCGCTCCCGTGCGTCTCGCGAGGCTCCCGTCCACGCGCACGTCTAGCGTCTCCGGCACCTTCAGCCAGAGCTTCCCCGTCGCCATGACCGCGGCCGTCTCCGTGACCCCGATCCCCGCGGCGAACGCGGCGAGCGCGCCCGCCATGTTCGTGTGGCTGTCCGAACCGATCACGAGCATCCCGGGATGGACGTACCCGCGCTCGACGACGAGCTGGTGGATGATCCCGTGATCCCCGACGTCATGGAACCGCTCGATCCCGTGGGACCAGCAGAACTCACGGATCGCCTGATGCATTCGGGCAATCTGTTCGTTCGGCGGCGGTACCCAGTGGTCGATCGTGACGACGCATCTCGAGGGGTCCCAGACCCTCTCCACGCCGATCTCGTCGAAGGGCTTGATCGCGAGGGCGAGCATCTCGTGCATGTACAGGAGGTCCACCCGGCCGTCGATGATCTGTCCTGCGCGTACGCGGTCGTGGCCGCCCGCGCGGGCCAGGATTTTCTCGGCCATCGTCATGCCTGCCATGGGGACCTGGCACCCTGACGCGGGGAGCCCCTATAAACATGGCTTCGGCGGGCGCCACGCCCGCAGGGTACAAGGCTATACGGGTCGGATGGTTGGCGGGGCCTCGTGAACGGCCGCGCAGCGTGGGCCCTCGCATTCGGGGCGCTCTGCGTGATCTGGGGGTCCACGTGGCTCGCGATCAAGATCGGGCTCGAAGGCGCCCCACCGTTCCTCGGCGCCTCCCTGCGCTTCGTCGTGTCCGCGCCGACCCTCCTGGCCGTCGCCCTCGTCCTGGGGAGGCGCCTTCCGAGGACCCGCTCGGAGTGGTCCCTCGCCGTCTTCGTCGGGATCGTCCTCTTCACGGCGGACTACGCCCTGATCTACTGGGGCGAGGACAACGGGGTCGAGAGCGGCCTATCCGCGATCCTCTTCGCGACGATGCCTCTCCAGACCGCGATCGCGGCGCATGTCCTCCTGCCGCGGGAGCGCCTGACCGTTGCGAAGGTCGCGGGGATCGCGCTTGGCTTCGCCGGGATCCTCCTCATCTTCCGGGGGCAGCTCGCCTCGGTCGGCGTCGGGAAGCTCGCGCCGATGCTCGCCATCGTCCTTTCCGCGGCATGCGCCGCGGTCTCGACGGTCGCGATGAAACGGTGGGGCCACGACGCGGATCCGTTCACCTTCAACGGGGTCGCGATGGGGGTCGGCGCCGCCGGCCTGGCGGGTGTCTCCCTCGCCGCGGGCGAGGCGTGGTCCGTCCCGTCCTGGCCCGAGGGCATCCTCGCGATCCTGTACCTGGCCTTCGCGGGATCCGTCGTGGCCTTCGTCGTGTACCTCCGGCTCCTGAGATCGACGGAGGCCACGTACATGTCCTTCATCGCCCTCATCATCCCGATCGTCGCGGTCCTTCTCGGGGTCTCCCTCGGGGACGAACCCCTCGATCCTCTCATCCTCGGGGGTGCGGCCCTCACCCTCGTGGGGATCTACGTGTCCACGCGGAAGAGCCTCCCGAAGGGACCTCCCGGCGACGTTCCGAGGCCCGAGCCCGCGGAAGATCCTCCCGTGGCCCGCTGACCGCGACTACATCCCGAGATCCGGCGGAAGGGCGATGCCCGCCTTCCGTGCGAGCATCCAGAACTCCTCGTCGGCCACGCCGCGCCGGCGCTCCTCCCGATCCCGGAACAGCTCGACGAAGGCCTGCTGTTCGTCCTTCAATCTCGATTCCGCGTGTTCCTTGATCAGCTGCACGAGCTGGAGGACCTGCTCCCGCGTCGCGTCCACCTGTCGGGTCCGGAGCTTCTCGACGACGACCGTGGAGCCCGTGTGCTTCCCGAAGATGAACTGTCGCTCCCGGCCGATCCGCTCGGGCTGGATGGGTTCGTAGGTCGCCGTGTGCTTGATCACGCCGTCCGCATGGATGCCCGACTCGTGGCTGAACGCATTGTATCCCACGATGGGCTTGTGGATCCCCAGAGGGACGCCGCTGAACCGCTCGACGAGCCGCGAGAGCTCGTAGAGCCTCGAGAGATCGATGCCCGTGTCATATTCGTAAAGGTTCTCAAGGGTCAGAACGAGCTCCTCGAAGCTCGCATTGCCCGACCGTTCCCCGAGCCCGTTCACGCAGACATGGGGGACCGCGACGCCGGCCTCGAGCGCAGCGAGGCTGTTCGCCGTGGCGAGTCCGAAGTCGTTGTGTCCGTGGAAGGAGAGTTCGACCTCGCGCAACCGGGGCCGGATCTTCGAGAAGAACCAGGACACCGCGGCGGGCGTCATCACGCCGACGGTGTCGCAGAAGACGGCACGGGAGGCCCCGGCGTCGATGCACGCATTGTACAGTTCCACGGCATAGTCCATGTCCGCCCGGAAGGTGTCCTCCGTGACGAAGGACACTGGGAGCCCGTGCGCCTTCGCGTACTCGACCTCCCGGACCGCGGCCTCCAGGACCTGCTCCCGAGTCATCCGAAGCTTGTGCTTCATGTGGAGTTCCGAGCACGCGATGAAGATGGAAATCTCGTCGACCCCGCACTCGATGCAGGCGTCGACGTCGCGTCGCACGGCCCGCGCGGCGGCGATCACGGTCGCCTGGAGACCCGCACCCGCGATGAGCTTCACGGCGCGGGTCTCCTCTCGAGAGACCACAGGGATCCCGACGTCCATGACGGGCACCCCCATCTCGTCCATGAGACTCGCGATCGCGAGCTTCTCCTCCGGGGAGAAGGTGACCCCAGGCGTCTGCTCCCCGTCCCGCATCGTCTCGTCCCAGACCGTGACCCGGGCCGGGAGGCGGGACGCGAGTCCGGCCTCGACGACGTAGTTCCGGACGAGCCCCTGTTCCCCGATCTCGGACCCCCCGCGGGCCGCTTCCGGCCGCCTATGGACGTGGCGGGGCTTGAACCTCTCGCGCTCGGCAGCGCCCTCGGCTTTATCCCGACAGGCCGGTACCCCGAGGCGTGCCCAAGCCCCTCCGAGCGGGTCCTGAGTTCGAGGCGACCTTCCCCGTTCGAGGGCGGATCCTCGAGGCAGTCCTCTGCGCGGACTGCGAGGAAGAGGGGTACCTCCGGATCCGACTCGCCCGGGACCCGGAGAAGGGATGGACCTACGATCCGAAGGACCCCGCGACCTTCGTGGACGTCTTCGGCCTGGACCCCCATGGATCCTATGGCAAGGTCCGGGCGGGGGAGTGGACCGAGGGACGCGTCGTCTGCTTCGGCTACCTGAAGCGCGTCCGGTCCCGCGGCTCGGGCCGCCTGCCCTCTCTCATCGAGAATGGGACGAGGCTCGTGGGCCGGGCCCACGTCGACGAGGGCGTGACGATCGATTTCGGTCTCTTCAAAGCGAGACTCGCGTTCGAGAGCGAGGAGGTCCGCCGGAAGGTGCTCAAGGACGCGAAGATCCGGGACGGGACCTACCTCGCGACGGACGTGGGGATCGACATCGAACTCAAACGATGGGGCACGAGGGAGAGCGTCCTCCGGCGCTGACCCGATTCGGACGAAATTCGGGCGGCTCTCGGAAGAAAGGGCTTGACCCGAGGCGGCATTCGTCGTTGCGTGCAAGGTCCCGCCGGGCCGAGAAGGCTTCGCAGGCGGCTCGCCCTGGGAACCGGCCTCGTGATCGCCGCGGCCGTCCTGTGGGTCCTCGCCTCGCCCTTGTTCCGCGTCACCCGGGCAAACGAGGCTCGGCCAGAATCCTTTTCCATCGTCGTGAAGGAGGGGACCTGGAAAGGCCGGGACGAGGTCCACTTTGCGAGCGGCGTCGCGAAGATCCTCTCGGACGGGGGAGGGAACTACCTCTTCCGCCTCGAAGACTTCCGGGTCCAGAACGGTCCGGACATCGAATTCTTCCTGTCCGCGGACGCAACGTACGGTCCGGAGGACGTCGCCCTGGGGGACGTACCCGCGACAAGCGGGGACTACCACGTCGGGATCCCGGCGGGGACGGACCTCGACGCCGTGGGCTACGCTATCGTGTGGTGTGTACCCTTCGGGGTCCTGTTCGCGACGGCCGAACTCGCGTGATCGCAGTTCCCGTCCCGATTCGAGGCGCCCATCCCACGCCCATCCCATTACGTTTAACTCTCCGAGGTACGATGTCGTCGCCGGGAAAGGGGGCGGACGCATGGAAAAGCCGTGGCATCGACACTGGCCGGATGGAGTGCCAAGGACGATCGAGGTTCCGGACATCCCTCTCCACGAATTGTTGAGGAGGGCCGCACGGGAGCACGGCTCCCGACCCGCGATCTCGTTCTACAACACGAGCATGAGCTTCGGCGAGCTCGACGACGCCGCCGATCGGTTCGCCGCGGGCCTCCGGAGGATCGGCGTCCAGCCGGGGGAGCGCGTCTCCCTCGTGCTCCCGAACACCCCCCACTTCTTCGTCGCGTTCTTCGGCGTCCTCCGCGTGGGAGGAATTGTCGTCCAGACGAACCCCTTGTACACGGCGCGGGAACTCGAGCAGCTGTACAACGACGCGGGCGTGGAAACGGTCGTCGCCCTCGACATCTTCTGGCACAACGTCGGGAAAGCGAAGCAGGGCACGGAGGTGAAACGCGTCGTCGTCGCGGACGTCGCGGACTACCTCGGCGCCCCCCTACGGCAGCTGTATCCGATCAAGAAGAAGAAGGACCTGAAGAAGCAGGGGCACTGGCCCCTGACGATCCCCGAGGCCCCGTGGGTCCACCGGTTCCGGGCCCTCCTGGAGACACCTCCGGAGGCGGGACGGGAGCCGATCGTCAGGGCCGCAGAGGACGTGGCCGTCCTGCAGTACACCGGCGGCACGACGGGGACGCCGAAAGGCGCGATGCTGACGCATCGGAACCTCGTCGCGAACGCCCTGCAGACCGCGGCGTGGCTCCCGATGAAAGGGACCGTCCAAGAGCGCTTCCTCGGGGCCATCCCACTGTTCCACGTGTATGGCCTCACGACGCTCCTCCTCGCGTCCGTGGTCCTGGGCGCGGAGGTCGTCCTGTATCCGAACCCTCGCGAGATTGGGCACATCCTCAAGCTCATCGGCAAGACGAAACCGACGATCTTCCCGGGCGTCCCGACGATGTACATCGCGATCCTGCGGCATCCGAAGGTGGGAAAATACGACCTCCGGTCCGTGAAGGTCTGCATCTCCGGGGCGGCGCCCCTCCCCAACGAGATCCGCCACGAGTGGGAGAAGGTCACGGGAGGGAAGATCGTGGAGGGATACGGCCTCACGGAGGCCTCTCCCGTCACGCACGCGAATCCCCTCCAGGGCCTCGTGAAGGAAGGGATCGGCCTCCCGTTCCCTGACACGGAGGCGAGGATCGTCGACGCGGACGATCCCTCGAGGGAGATGCCTCAAGGAGAGGCGGGAGAGCTCGCGATCCGTGGACCCCAGGTGATGAAGGGCTACTGGAACAAGCCCACGGAGACGGCCGCGGTGTTGCGGGATGACTGGCTCCTCACGGGGGACATCGCGAAGATGGACGAGGACGGGTACTTCTTCATCGTGGACCGGAAGAAGGACATAATCCTCTGTTCGGGCTACAACGTCTATCCGCGCGAGGTCGAGGAGGTCCTCTTCATGCACCCCTCCGTCGCGGAAGCCGCGGCCATCGGCGTTCCCGATCCCTACCGAGGGGAAACCGTGAAGGCGTTCCTCGTCCTCAAGCCGGGGATGACGGCGACAGAGGAGGAAATCATCGCGTTCTGCAAGGAGCGCCTCGCGCCGTTCAAGATCCCGAAGCAGGTCGAGTTTGTGACGGACCTCCCGAAGAGCCTCGTGGGAAAGGTCCTCCGGCGGGAGCTGCGGGAGCGCGAACTCGCGAAGGCTCATTCCGCCGCGAAGGCGTGACGCGGACGGGACCGCGCGGCCGATCCCCGAAGGCTTTCCGCCGTGCGAAATACAAGTACTGTGTGTATCGAGCTATCTTATCCGTCATCCCCCAGTCGCATCGCGTAGCACGGCCCCAGGGAAGGCTGGGCCGGGAACGTCCTGAGGGGAAGCGACATGAAGTGGACACGCCGTGAAGCGCTGAAGGTTGGCATTGCGGGCTCCGTCGCGGGGTATGCGATCTATCGATTCGGACGGTTCGACGCCCTCCTCCGGCCCACGGAGGCGGCGGGATATTCGCTCGGAGGGTCGAGCGAGACTCGGCTCGCAAGCGTGTGCCTCCAGTGCCCCGCGGGATGCGGGATCCTCGTGCGGGTCGTCGACGGACGGGCCGTGAAGATCGAGGGGAATCCTGCCCACCCCATCAACGTCGGGAAGCTGTGCCCGAAGGGGCAAATCGGGCTCGAGCTCCTGTACGACCCGGACCGGATCAAGCAGCCGTACGTTCGCCAGGAGCTCTTGGACGCGTACGAGGGAAACACGGTCGCCGCGTACCTCGCCGCGGCGAGTCGGGACCGCGCCCCCGAGGACTTCGTCCCCGTCCCCGGGGCCACCCATGAGGAGCAGTGGGACACGGCCCTGGAAATCGCGGCGTCCGTCCTCCGGACCATCCGGGAGAGCACAACCGCGGGCGAGGGCCCCCACCAGATCCTCTTCCTCAGCGGCCGGAATCGAGGACAGATGGGCGGGTTCATCGATCGCTTCTGCGCGGCCTACGGCACGCCAAACCACATCGGACACAGCAGCATCTGTGCGGATGGGTCGCCACAGGCGCACTGGGCCACCCAAGGTTGGAAGGCGTACTCCGGGTACGATTGGGATCACACGAACTACCTCCTCTGCTTCGGCGGAGGCTTCATCGAGGCGTGGAGGCCAACGACCCTCCTCCTGAGGGCCCACGGAACGATGCGCCGCGGGCGCCCCGTGCGGGCGAAGATCGTCCAGGTCGACGTCCGTTATTCCGTGTCGGCCGCGAAAGCCGACGAATGGGTCCGGATCAGGCCGGGTATGGACGGGGCCCTCGCGCTCGGCATCGCCCACGTGATCATCCGCGACAACCTGTACGACACCTCGTTCATCGCGGACCACACCTTCGGCTTCGACGACTGGACGGACCCGGTCACGGGGCAGCTCCATACCGGGTGGAAGAGCCTTGTGCTCGCGGACTACGCACCGACCACGGTCGCCTCGCTCACGGGCGTGCCTGCGGAGACAATCGAGCGCCTCGCGCGAGAATTCGCGACGAGCGGACCTGCGATCGCCTCGGGCGAGCGCGGCGCCAGTATGCAGACGAACGGAGTGTACAACCGGATGGCGATCCACGCCCTCAACGCGCTCGTCGGATCCCTCGGTCGCAGCGGCGGCCCCATCCGGCAACGGGATCCGCCTCTAGCCTCCGTCCCGGCCGCGACGAAGGACGCGATTGCGAGCGCCGGCACAGCTGAGCCCGCCTTCGACTTCCGCGGGACGAAGTACTATCCCCTGGCCGCCAAGGTCTACCAGGGAGTCCCCGACTTCATCGTGGGGGCCCCCGACCCCGCAGGGCGAGTCCTCGTGCCCCCGTACCCGCCGAAGGGGCTCCTCGCATACTACACGAACCCGGTGTTCTCGACGCCCGACAACAGCCGATGGGCCGAAGCCCTCCGGAGAATCCCGTTCGTGATGACCTTCTCGCCCTTCATGGATGAAACGACCGCGCTCGCGGACCTGATCCTCCCGGACCATACGTACCTGGAGCGCTGGCAAGACGACGTCATCTATCCGAGCCTGGGCTACCGCGTCGCGGGCATGAGGCAACCGGTCGTCGAGCCCTTGTACAACACGCGGAACGCGGGCGACGTCCTGATCCAGATCGCGCAGCGCCTCGGGGGCACGGTGGCCGAATCGTTCCCTTGGGCAGACTTCCAGGAGTACCTGAAGGTGAGGTACCAGGGGGTCTTCGACAGCGGGGCGGGGACGGTCAGCCAGAAAGCCGTGGCCTCGCTCGGCACGTTCGACGAATTCTGGTCGGAATTCGCCCTTGCGGGCGTGTGGGCGAGCCCCGGATACACGTTCGATGACTGGGCTTACACGCTGACCACCCCGTCGGGCCGCTTCGAGTTCTATTCACAACTCCTCCACGAGAAGCTGGAGCATCTTGCGGAGGACGAGGCGCGAAAGACTCTAGACCCCCCCACGCCGGAGCTGATCGAGCAGGAACTCGAGAAGATCCTCGAGGGTCTGCGGATCGAGGCCCGCGGGGATGCCGTGTTTATGCCCCATTTCGAGCCGCCGCGGGAGGTGGGCGACGCGGGGACCTATCCCTTCCGGCTGATCACGTACAAGCTGATGCTCCACGCGGAGGGCCGAGGCGCGAATACGCCGCTCCTGCGGGACATGGTGATACCCCACATCGCCGGGACGACGAACTGGGAGACCTGGGCGGAGATCAACCCGGCGAGCGCGGTCCGCGAAGGGGTCGAGGATGGCGGGCTCGTGTGGATCGAATCGCCCCTGAGGGACGCCCAGGGAAACGCGAGGCGCATCCTCGTGCGCGCGCGCGTCACGGAAGGGGCCATGCCCGACGTCATCTCCGTTCCGTTCGAGCTGGGGCACACCGCCTACGGGAGCCTGGCGAAGGGGAGCGGCGCGAACCCGAACCTCATCCTCGCGAACGAATACGACCTGCTCGGCGGCCTCGCAGCCTTCTCCCCGACTCGGGTCCGCGTGTATCCTTCAGGAGGGACCTGAGATGGTGCGGTGGGGGATGGTCATCGACCTAGACAAGTGCACAGCATGCCAGGCCTGCATCGTCGCCTGCCGCATCGAGAACAACGTGCCCGTCGCGGGAGAGGAGGCTTTGCAACGAGGCCGGTCGATCTTCTGGAACCAGTTCTTCTCGGAACTCGAAGGCGAATACCCGGACGTCCGCCTCAGGATGTTCCCCCGTCCGTGCATGCACTGCGAGCAGCCTCCGTGCGTGGATGTCTGTCCGGTCGAGGCGACCTACAAGGATGCGGAGGGCCGAGTCCTCGTCCGATACGACAAGTGCATCGGCTGCCGGTACTGCATGGTCGCGTGTCCCTACGGTGCCCGATACTTCAACTGGTTGCCCGCGGTCTACCCCGGAGCCCAGCGAGCCCACGTGAGCCCCGACATCGTCCGCGACGCGGACGGCTGGCTCGTCGGGCCCTCCCCACGACCGAGCGGCGTCGTGGAGAAGTGCACCTTCTGCATCCAGCGACTGGAAAAAGCGAAGCAGGACGATCTTCCCATCGGGTCGGAGAAACCCGGGGGGGTCGTTTCCGCGTGCGCGGAGACCTGCCCCGCGTTCGCAATCAGCTTCGGGGACCTCGACGACCCCGAGAGCGAGGTCCACCGCCTCTCGCGGGACAAACGCGCCTCCCGTCTCCTCGAGGAACTTGGGACCGCACCTCAAGTGTACTATCTTCTGGAGGGATGAGATGTCGGCGGAAGCGCAAGCGAACACCCGGCGCGAGTTCGACCTCCCCTTCGCGATCGTTGTCGTTGCAGCGGCAATCGCCCTCGCCGCCGGCCTCGTTGTCCGCCTCGGCGAGCTGTCGGAGGGGGTCGATGCCGGGACGACGGACCGGATTGCGTGGGGCCTCCTCGTCGTGAACTACGTCGCGTTCATCGGGCTCAGCGCGGGAGGCGTGATCATCGCGTCCCTCGTGTACATCCTGAATCTGAAACGATTCAAGTCCATCGCGACGTTCGCGGAGCTCTTGGCGGTCATCAGCATCCTGCTCGTGCCCTTCTTCATCGCGTTCGACCTGGGCCGTCCCGAGCGGGCGATCAACCTCGTCCTCTTCGGACGGATCGAGTCTCCCCTTGTGTGGACCGTCATCGTCCTCACGACGTATCTCGTCGTCTGCATCACGTACCTCTACTACGGTGTCCGGAGGGAACTCCTGGCCCTCGCAGAGAGGCCCGGACGATTGCAGTGGCTGTACCGGTTGACCCTGTTCGGATACCGCGACGCGTCCGAGGCCTCCTTCGAGCGGGACGCGCGGCTCGTCCGGAGGATGTCCTATGTCGTCCTGCCTCTCGCGATCGCGCTCCACTCGATCACGGGGCTCATCTTCGCCGTTGTGGGGGCGAGGCCGGGGTACCACACTGCGATCATGCCGCCTTTGTTCGTCGTCTCGGCCGTCCTCTCGGGAATCGCCCTTGTGACCTTCGTCATCGTCGTCGCGGGCAAGCGCGTGAAACTGCCCGTCGAACCCGGTACCGTGGAGGAGCTCGGGAAAATCATGGCGATCCTGCTCCCTGTCCTCGCGTACCTGCTCCTGATGGAGTGGACCGTGGTTTTCTACGGAGCCAATCCGGGTCCTCTGAACGTGTGGAGTTTTATCGCCACGGGGGCGTACGCGCCGCTCTTCTGGGCACTCGTGGTCCTCGGGCTCGTCGTGCCGTTCGCGCTCCTGGCCCACCCGCGGTGGCGGACGCGAAGGACCGTCGGAATCGCGTCGGGCCTGATCGTCTTCGGGGTGTTCCTCGAGCGATACCTCATCGTGATCACGCCGCTTCTCTTTCCCACGCTGCCGGGGAGCATCCAGCTCTTCGCCCCTTCGACGTCGGAATTCCTGATGGTCGCCGGCGGGTACGGCCTCGGCGTCCTCCTAGTGGCCCTCGCCACGAAGCTGTTCCCCGTCGGCGTCATGTACGATCAGCTCCGGCACGGGAAGCCGGAGAGACCGGGAGGAGCAGGCTCGGGCGGGATTGTCGGACCCTCGGCGCGGGAAAAGTGAGGAGACCATGGCCTCGCCTGAACGGGACGAAGACCGGCGCCCGGAGACAATCGCTCTCCTTGCCGTGGCCCTCCGGCCCCCCGTTGATGCGTCTTCCTACGAGGCTCCGTTCCATGACCTCCGGAGTGCCGTGGGAGGTACCGGTCCTCTGAGTACGTGGATCGAGGAAGCGGGCCGGCGTGCGCGGACCGTCCGGATGGACCGCGAGTATCACCGGCTCTTCCTCGGGCCCGGACGCCCCATCGCGCCCCCCTTCGAATCCGTCTATCGGGACCGGTCGATGTTCGGGGAGGCAGCGAAGGATTTCCTACGCGAGCTCCGCGCAGTGGGACTCGCTCCCTCCGAAGGATTCGGGCTGCCGCCCGATCACATCGCGCTAGAGCTGGAGTATGTGGTTCAGCTCGACCTGCGCGCCCGAGATGCGGGGGCGCACGGTCGGTTCGAGGAGGCGGCTCTTTGGTCGGAACGCTCAAGGACGTTCGTGGAGGACCACCTGGCCCGCTGGCTGCCCCCGTTCCTGCGTCGCCTCGAGGAGGGAGCCCCGGGGAGCCCCTACACCCTCGTCGTTCGGGCCGCGGCGGAGCTGCTTCGTCTCCGGGGCCCGGGACCCGGGAGGGATCCATAGTTGTCCGTCCTCATCCTCCTCTGCGGCCACTGCGGAGTGCCCGAATCTGCGGGCTCGGCGTCCTTCGGCACGGACGTCGAGGCGCGTTGGAGCGCGAACCTCTGCCATGCGGCGGAGGAGGCTCTGCGCGGGACGAGAAGCGTCGAGGACCTCCTGACCGTAGGGCCGGACCTGGAAGGCCAGATCCTCGTCCTCGAAGCGGCGATCCGGTCGGGCGTGGATCCCCTTCGGATCCGTTTCCTCGATGTCTGGCGGGTCGGCAAGGACGCTGGCGACCTCATCGTGCATATTCGTGGAGCCCTTGCGCGGATGCGAGCGACGGGTGGTGTGAAGGATTCGCCGAGGCGATCGGCCCGGACGTTCCGCGGTGCGCTGCCCCGGCGGTCCCTTCTCCTCCCCACGGTCCGGTATTGGGCGCCTCTGCCGCGGGTCGACGCATCCCGGTGCGTCGCCGACGCCGGGTGCGACCTCTGCGTCCGGGCCTGTCCCGCGTCCGCGATTGCCGGAGGGAATCCTCCAAGGATCGCCCCGGAGCTATGTCATGGATGCTCCGTCTGCCTCGCGGCATGCCCCGTGGCTGCCGTCGGGCATCCCGCGCTCGATTTCGAGGGCGTCGAAGCCGAGGCCGGGGTCCTCGCGGACGGCCCCCGTCGGACCCTCCTCGTTGCATGCACTGCGACGCTTGTCAGCCTGGATTCGAATGAGCTCGCCGCGGCCCCCGGACCTTGGCGGCTCCTTGAAGTGCCCTCCCTCGGATCGTTGAGATCCGAGCAGGTCCTTCGTCTCCTCGCGCAGGGGTTCGATCGGATCGTGGCCGTGGGCCGCGGGCCCTGCTGTCCGGAAGGGCAGGCCCCCTTCGAGGTCGCCCGGGCCCTTCTTGCAAACCTCGGTGTTCCGGATCGAATCCTGTTCTGGAATGTCCAGGTGGGACCCGTGGCCTCCGACTGGGCGAAGGCTCTCCCGAGCGGGGGGCGACCGTTGCCTGCGGTCCGCTCCATCCACGAACTCGCCCTTGCCCTGGCCGGCTCGGGCGGTTCGGCCATCGACCTCCCTGGGCGCGGCGCAGGCCTCGTGACCGTCGAACCGGATCTCTGTACGTTCTGCGAGCTCTGCGCGGAGCGGTGCCCCACGGCAGCTCTGCGGATCGAGGACGGAGACGGAGGAGCCGTGCGGATCACGTTCGACCACGAGCTCTGCGACGCATGCGGCCTGTGTTCGCCCGTCTGCCCGGAGGGAGCCCTTCGGGTGCGCTCCGCCGTGGACCCCGCCGCAGTCGGACGGCGGGATCGGCTCGCAGAAGACACGTGGGTTTGTTGCCGATCGTGCGGGCGGAAGGTCGCCCCCGCGGCGATGATTGCGGTCGTCGCGGCCCGCCTGAGCTCTCCCGCGGGTCTCGATCTGTGTCCCGACTGCAAGCCTCTCCGACTGGTCCCGAGCCGCTGAGGCGCCCCCGGAGGGGGACCACTGACCGAGCCGGGCCCCCGGCCGAGGAGCGCAGCCGGAGGGGAAGTTTTATGGAGGCGGGGGACCCATCAGAGATCGCATGCGGCTCAGGGAGGGCCTCTGCCGCTTCGACCTCCCGACGCGCTTGCCGATCGGGACGGTCAACGTCTACGTGTTCACGGACGGCCCCGTCACGGTCCTCGACACGGGTCCGAACTGCCCCGAGTGCTACGACGCGTTCCGAGCGCAGATGAAGGAGACGGGACTGGCTCCCGCGGACGTGGAGCGGATCCTTCTGACGCACGGACACGTGGACCATCACGGTCTCGCGGAGACGATCCGGAAGGAGAGCGGGGCGGAGCTCCTCGTCCCGGAAGCGGACCGGGAGATGGTGGAGGACTACAAGGACGAGTTCGCGGCCCGCCGAAGGATGTACGCGGCGGAGGCGTTGAAGGCGGGAGCGCCCCCTGCGACCGTGGATCTCGTGATGGGGTTCTTCGAGTACCTCGTGACGATGGGGGAGCCCGCGAAGGTCACCCGGACCGTGCGGGGCGGGGACGAGATCCCCGCGGGGAACACGGTCCTCAAGGCGCACCACACGCCCGGGCATTCGTCGGGATCGACCTGCTACCTCTCCGCGGAAGGGGAACTGTTCGCGGGCGACACGCTCCTCAAGGACATGACCCCGAACGCGGCCTTCGGGGGCGTCGACCGGAGCTCCGTGGGTCTCGCGGACTACGTCGCGTCCCTCCATCGCGTGCGGGCCCTCAAACCGAAGGTCGTCCACCCGGGCCATCGCGCCGCCCTCGACGACGTGGGCGCGTATGTCCGCTTCTCCCTCGATCAATACCGGATACGCCAGGAGACGATCCTCCGCCTCCTCCAGGGCGGCCCCACGACGCCGTTCGAGCTCGTCGACCGCCTGTTCGGGACGCTGCCGATCGAGGAGGTCCTCCTCGGAGTCACGGAGGTCCTCGGCCACCTCGAGATCCTCGCGCGGGAGGGCGCGGTCGTCCTGAACGCGGAGAAGGACGTGACCGTCGTCCGTCTTAGGTGAACGCGACCCGTACATCGCCCGCGTCGAGGAACCGCCCGAGGTCGGACGCTTCCTCCTCGGCCCGAACGCGGACCACCCTGGACGGACGGCGGAACGCCTCCACGCGGACGCGGAGCCTCTCGCCCTTCTGCTCGTGGGACCACACGCCCGCGACCCGGCCGTCCACAAGCAGGACGGCCGAAATCCACCCGGCCTTCCGGTACACGCGCTTGTAATGAGCCTCGTCGACGAGATGAGACTTCTGCCGGTGGCCGAGCAGATACGCATCGAAGTTCGGAAGGAGACGGACGACCGGGCGGGAACGCTCCTCAGACGAGACGGCTGAGCGGTCCTCCCGGAGGAGCCAGGCGCGGTTTCCGTCCAAGTCGACCGCGACGAGATCCTGGCCCAACCGGTCCCGTGCGTCGTCGAAGTCTTTCGCCGACAGGCCGGACCACGCCGCGAGGTCCAAGTCGGTCGCGGGACCGTACGCCCGGAGGTACGCCCCCAGGACCTGGGTCCGGCCCTCGTCCTCAGTGACCTCGCGCCAGGAGCGCAGCCACCGGTCCCTGCGGACGAAGGTGATCGTCGGACCCGCATTCGGACCGAAACAGACTTCGCCGGCCAGGCACGCCCTCCCGACGATCCCACCCCACGCATGCTCGATCCACGAACGGGCCCGTCCTCCGTGGCTCGCGACGATGCGGTCCGCGAGATCCCGACGGGAGAGCGGACCCTGCTCGAGGCCTTCGAGGACCGCGTCCGTGAAGACGCGCGCCTCCTCGGGTGTGAGGCCGCGGCGACCCAAGTAGCGGTCCGTGTGCCTGACGAGGGCTCGGGAGAGACCCGCGACGTACACGGGGAGGTCCTCCGACCGGAGGAGATGCAGGGTCCCGCGCATGGCCCATGTCCGGACGAGCGTCCGGTCCGTCCACAGAGCCCGGTCGACGTCCTCGGAGCGGAGCCTGCGGACCCGCGCCCACAGGGCGAGGCGCGCGAAAGGGAGCATCTGGGCCTGGACCCCGGCGATGTCGGACACGACTCGAGGGAGGTCTTCCCGCGGGGCCCGAGCCACGAGGTGATGCCTTCGGAGCCGGAATCGATGGATCCGGTCCCAGGGCACCGAAAGGATCGAAGGAGCGCGATCGGCTCGGTGTCGCACCGCCATCGGGCGGGCACATCCTTTCGTCCTGAAGTAAGTTGCCAGGGGTGCCGCGAAGGCTTAAGACGAGGCCGGAGTTCCTTGGGGGGAGCGCTGAGGGAGCCCGATGGGCAAGGTGGAACGGCCGAGTCTCGAGAGCCTCATCATGGACTTCGCGATGTCCCTCACCCGCCGGTCGACGTGCAAGAGGGCCCAGTTCTCGTGCGTGATCGCGTCGCAGGACATGACCCAGATCTACGGGTTCGGGTACAACGGGACCGCGAAAGGGTTTGACCACAGCGACTGCCGAGAGGACCAACCCGGCAACTGCGGCTGTTTCGTCGCGGGCAGCCTCGTAGCCACGGAGGAAGGGCCGAAGGACATCCAGCGCATCCGTGAGGGCGACAGGGTCCTCACCCACGAGAACCGATATCGGCGGGTCACGCGGACGTTCAGGCATACCTACAACGGCGAACTCGTCCAGCTCCATCTCGAGACGGGTGCGCTGACGAACCTCGAGCGACGGAAGACGGCCACCGTCGAGCATCCCTTCCTCGTCCGCCGGGACGGCAAGGTCGATTGGCTTCAAGCTCGGTACGTCGCACCGGGCGACCTCCTCGCAATTCGAGCAAAGGAGTGCCCTGGGTGCAGCAAGTACATCCCTCACTACCGCCGGATGTGTAATCGCTGCTATCGGGAGTCGGCGCACGCAATCGGCATGCGCAGGCTCCACAGCCGGCGGATGAAGAAGAACAATCCGATGCGCGGCATCCATCACTACGACCCCTCGCGCGCCGCCATCGTCCAAGCGCACGCGCAGAAGGACACGACGCGGAAGGTGTACGAGGAACTCCTCGGGATCAAGGAGGAATACGAGGCGAAGGGCTACCGGTGCATCGTCGTCGACCACTGCGTTCGACCGGATATCGTTGCGATGAAGGATGGGAAGGTCCTCGGAATCGAGTACGACCGCCGGCTCTGGCCGAACAAGAAGAAGTACGAGGCGCGTCCTGACGTGCGGGCGCAGTATGACGAGATCGTTTGGCGAGGGAAGTACGACAGGAGCTACGACCGCCTAAACGACGCCTTCGTGTGGTCCCAAGTGAGCCTCGTGTCCAGAAAACCTGTGGTTCAACCCGTGTTCAACCTGGAGGTCGCGGACGATCAGTCCTACGTGGCTCAGAACGCGGTCGTCCACAATTGCGTCCATGCGGAAATCAACGCCCTCATCAAGGTCCGGGTGAATGATCCCCGGAAGGTCGTCTTCGTGACGGGTCAGCCGTGCACGACGTGCGCGAAGGCGATCATCAATTCCGGGGCGGCAAAGGTGTACTACCGGTCCGCATACCGGTCGAACGAGGGCCTCGACCTCATCAAGAAGGCCGGCATCGAGCTCGAGCGCGTCTGACCCGACCGTCCTGAGTGCAGGTCGACGGAGAGGTTCGCGGCCTACCCATCAGGTGCGGCCCGGGCGTGGGGGGAGGGTTTCGACGTCGGCTCGGGGAACCGGGCCTCCGCGGCCTCCTCTTTCGTAGGCGGCCTGAGAAGATCACGAATCACGGGCGTGAAGGGGTCCACGAGGCCCCCCGCGAGTCCCGCCTTCGAGAGATCCGGCACGTCCGTCTCCCGGATCCCGCCTCCGAGATAGACGTCGAACTCGAGGCCCGTGAGGACCTCCACGAGGGCCGGATCCGGTCCCGATTCCGTCCCCAGTCTCCGGAGGTCCATGACGCACAGGGACGGGAAGCCGAGGGACCCGAGGGCGCGGGCCGCAACGCGGAGGTCCGTCCGTTCCTCCCGCGGGTCTCCCCAGACGACCTTTCCGTCCCAGTCGAGGCTCGGGAGGATCTCCGCGGAGAGGGCGTACAGCTCCGTGAAGTCATCAAGGGATCCGAGGGTCTTCGACCCCGCGACGACCCGTTCCACATCGAGCATGTAGCCGTCCATCGCCTCCTCAGGCTCCCGCGCGCCGAGATCCAACCAGACCTCGCACCGCTTCACGAGGTGCCGCAGGACGTCGAAGTTCGGGTTCGCCCGGTTGATCCCCGTGAGGTCGAGCATGAGGACGCGCCCCGCATTGTACCGCGGCCCGCCGATCGCGTCCCAGTACTCCTGGTACGACACGCGGTATCCCGTCGGTGTGAGGGAGGAACCGTCCCACGTTGCGCCAACGATGGAGGCGAGTCGCACGGGAAGCTTGTCGAGGATCCTCACGTCGATGAGGGGCTCCGTGAGCACGGGGAGGATCGGGATGGACGCCGAGCCTTCTCTCGATTCGGACGCGGGCGCGACCGCACCGCCGCGCGCCTCCGCCTCGAACTTCGCGCGAGTCTCCTCCGTGTCGAACATGACCGGGAGGGCCTCGTAGCCGCATGATTCACAGATGAAGGAGCGGCTGTCGCTGTCGATCCCCGCGATGGGGCCCATGACAAGGAGCTTCGGACGGACCCGCCCGCTCCCGCAGCGCGCACAGGCGGCGACATCGCTCGGCCGGAAGTACCCTGACATCGCGCGCCCTCAGTCGACCCGGACGACCTTCACGCGCTTCCCGATCCAGTCGGGAGGCAGGTACACGCGTCCGGAGCTGCCGCTCTTCGCGACGACCTTCTCGAGCATCTCCTGGCCGTAGATCTCGAATTTCGTGTCACGACGTGCCCGGGCCATCCGATCACCGGGCCCGCGGATGGCGCGAAGCATCATAAGGTTTGCCCGTTCGCGCTATGATGTAGCTACACCCCCGCGGACGAGCTGATTGTGGCGCCAGAAAGGTCATGTACCGCGAGGACCGATGCGGGCCGGTCTTGGCCCGACGTCCCCGCTCCCCCGCACCGGGCTCGTCCTTCGAGCTTTTCGCTCAGGCGATGCTCGACCACTGGCTCGGCAAGAAGGTGTCCTTCACATTCGAGCGGGAGGACGGGCATCGGTCCGTGTCGGACCTCGCCGGGTACTTCGCGTCCGCGTCCGATTGGCCCGAGGTCGAGCGGGAGACCCTCAAGGAGGTCCGTGGCCGGGTCCTCGACGTAGGCTGCGGCCCCGGGCGCCACGCGCTCTACCTGCAGCGGAAGGGGTTCGACGTCGTCGGGATCGACCCATCGCCGACGCAGTGTGCGCTCGCGCGGATCCGAGGGGTCCGGCGGGTGTACCAGGCGAGCGTGCAGCGTCTCCCGAAGGGACTCGGCACGTTCGACACGGTCCTCTTGATGGGTAACAACCTCGGGCTTGCGGGGGATGTCCCCCCGATGCGGCGGTTCCTGCGCGAGCTGCGGGAGATCACCCGCCGCGGGAGCCGGATCGTCGGGCACAGTCGCGTCCCGGGGACGTGGATCGACGCTCACCTACCGTACGTCAAGGAGAACATCGCCCGAGGCCGGCCCGCGGGGCTCCTGACCCTGCGAGGGCGGTACAAAGATCGGGTGGGGGACTGGTTCGATCTGCTCATCCTCTCCCCCGACGACCTCGCGACCCTGGCCCACGAGACGGGGTGGGACCTCACGAAGGTCCGCCTCGTGCCGGGATCTCCGGACCAATACTTCGCGGTCCTGAAGAGGACGTAGGTCCGGACGCCACGTCTGGCAGCTCCACCGGCGATACACGCCAAGGCCCTGGGATGAAATCAACCTGGAACAAGGTTAACGCGGCGGACGGGAGACCTCAAGCCTTCCTGTCGCCTTCCCCCTCGGGTCGCCATGGCCCCGGAGCAGCTTCGGATCGACCCGCGCGGGCCTGTGACGTTCCTCGTGTTGAACCGGCCCGAGAAGCTCGATGCAATGACGATGACGATGAAGGCGGAGCTCGTCGCCGCTCTCCGCAGCCTCGACGCCGACTCCGCCGTGCGGGTCCTCGTCCTCACCGGAGCGGGGGACAAGGCGTTCGCCGCAGGATCCGACGTCTCCGAATTCCCCGGGAGGACGGCCGCAGAGCAATGGAAGATCGGCGAGCGCGGGACCGTGTACGACGCGGTCGAGCGCGTGTCGAAGCCCGTCCTCGCGATGGTCAACGGACTGTGCTTCGGCGGCGGCCTCGAGCTCGCGATGGTCTGCGACGTGCGGATCGCGTCCGAGCGAGCGAGCTTCGGGCAGACGGAGGTGAACCTCGGCCTCATTCCCGGTGGCGGAGCGAGCCAGCGACTCCCCCGCCTCGTCGGGTTGGGGAACGCGATGCGCCTCACGCTCACGGGGGACCGGGTCGACGCGCGCGAGGCTCTCCGCATGGGTCTCGTCGACGAGGTCGTCCCGCATGCCGAGCTCGAGCGCCGGACGATGGACCTCGGGGAACGGATCGCCTCGAAGAGCGCGGTCGCGATCCGCCTCGCGAAGGCGGCCGTCCGGGCGTCCGCGCGCCTCCCGCTCGATCAGGGGATCGCGTACGAGAAGCTCCTGTACGCCCTCGCGATGGCTTCCTCGGACAAGGAAGAGGGCGTCCGCGCTTTCCTCGAGAAACGGGATCCCTCGTGGGACGACCGCTGACCGGGTCGTGCGGATTGCGACGTCCTCGTGCTTGATAACTGTTTTCGCGGGCGATAATCGGGGGGGAGACCTCATAACACGCGACCCTCGTCGCAGGGGTGAATGTCGGCCTGGCCTGGCGTTGCCGCCGCAGGCGTGGCCCTCGCCCTCGCGATCGTCGCGGCGGGCCAGCCCCTGTGGGAATGGCACCTCGTGGATCCCGCTCAGGACGAGCTGTGGTCCTACGGGCCCCTCGATGCGACGCACCGGCTCACGAACCGCACGACGAACGTGACCGTCGTCACGAGGGTCGCGTACGCGGACCTCGCGGCCCAGGGACAGCCTCGTATGGCCGCCCTGTTCCAGGAGATCGGCGCGTGGTACCTCCTCGGCCTCCTCGGGACCCTTGCCGGCGCGGCCCTCGCCGGCCTCGCGGCGGCGAAGAGGCTCCGCGGCCTATACGCCGCCGTGGCGATGGGGGTCGGCACCCTTCCCCTCCTCTACGCTAGCCTCAGCATGCTCCTCACGGTGCCCGTCGCGGCCGCGGACTTGCCGACCCTGAACGGGCAACCCATCCTCGATTTCCGCGGAGCGTACACCCTGCAGGGGGCGAACACGATCCTCTCCTGGGGTCCCCTCGCGGGCTGGGTCCTACTCCTCGCATGGGGGATCGTCCTCGCCTGGGGGTCCTCCGACATCCGTGTCGTTCGGCTCTCGAAGAAGCGCGCCGTCGCGCCCGCGCCGAAGCCGTCGGCGCAGCCCACGTCCGCTCCCCTCCCGCCGCCCCCCGTATCGATCGTCGAGCAGGGCATCGACGAGCCCGACCTCGACGAGGTGTTCGTCATCGCGCCGAGCGGGCTGCTCGTGAAGCACATGTCCCGCACGCTCATGAGTGACAAGGACCGAGATGTTGTCGGCGGGA
>Ga0154851_133_pt3 | contig 31208 bp, 28 predicted proteins | sample Rifle2008BG16ft_FD_105579 | JGI IMG/M metagenome (GOLD analysis project Ga0154851, IMG submission 105579) | Euryarchaeota archaeon RBG_16_68_13
GAACCTCGAGTTCCTGCCAAACAGCCCCACCCTGATGAACGCAGGCCTCGATCTTCAGCAGCTCAGCGCCTGTTTTGTCCTTCCAGTCGACGACAGCCTGGCGGGAATCTTCGAGGCACTCAAGCAGAGCGCTCTCATCCATCAATCGGGCGGAGGGTGCGTGAGTGGTGACGCCCACATATTCACGACGTTCTGCGGTGTGGAACGATTCGAAACGCTCTATGATCGCGTGCGCGCCCTCGGTTTCCCCGAGCGGAACGGCGCTGGATACACGGTGATGGACATCTCAGAATTGGGTGTCCGGACCTTCGCTGTGGATCCTGCTACGGGCGAGTTCGCCACGAAAGGCGTCACACATCTCTGGCGCTGGGAAGTCCCAGCGGAGGCGCAATACCGGGTCCGTTGTTCCGACGGCACCGAAGTGACCACGAGCGCATGGCATCCGTTCCTTGTCCTCACGGAGGCCGGACTCGCGGAGCGCCGCGCGGATGCTTTGATGCCCGGTGACGTCCTCCTCGCACCGAACCGCTCTGTCCGAGAGGTATGGCCCTTCACGAGCTACCTGGAACGGGAGGGTTTCTCTTTGGACGAGCGGCTGGCCTGGCTGACGGGCTTCTTCCTCGGCGACGGCAGCCTCGACTGGTTTCAGAACCGCGACACAAACTACCGCGCTCTCCGCCTGAGGCTCTTCGATGGTCGTCCCGAAAACGTCCGATTCGCGCAGGAAATCTTAGCGGCCTATGGCGTCTCCGTCACACCGCAGCGGGATGCTCGGGGCCTTTGGTCGCTGACCACAACGGCCCGGCGGTTCGTACCGCGCTTCGCCCGCGTCGCTCAGGTGGATCCGGGGCCGAAGGAGGCGTTGACGCTGCCGGAGTGGGTGACGAAGTCCCCGCTGCCGGTCGTCGCGGCGTTCCTCGGCGGCCTCATTGATTCGGATGGGTACGTGTCCTTGGAGCGTCGCCGGCTGGAATTCAGTACCGCGAGCCCCGAACTCGCTCGGCGACTCGTCTCCCTCCTTAGCGCGCTCGGGTTGAACCCGTCCGTTCGTGCGAAGCGGCCGGGCGCAAGGGCCAAGCATGTCGAATATCGCGTCGACATGGCGGACGCGACGAAGACGCCGGAGCTTGTGGCATTCGTGCGTGAGTGGGTCCACGACCCCTTCCGTCGCCGCCGGATCGAGCTCCTGACGAAGCGGGTGGCACAGAACGCCCATCCGCGCATTCCGGTGCCGTTCGCTCTGCTGGAGAAGCTCCTGAGGGCGGCGGGAATCCCGACCCGCACTACCGCGATTCACAAATCCGCCTTGACGGTCGGGGACACGCGGATCTGGCTACACCACGCAAAGCGGGGAGATGGGATTGGCGAGGACAAGCTTCGCCGTCTCGTCGAAGCCCTGAGGCCCGTGGTCTCGGAGGAATACCGCTCGCTTCTGGATCAATTGGGTCACCTCGCAGACGGATGGGCATCCGTGGAATCTGTGGAAAGGGCGGTAGAGCTGAGGGGCTTCTATGACCTGACGGTCGAGGACTTCAGCAACTACCTCGCGGGCGGCGGACTCGGGAAGCTCGCGGTCGTGCACAACACCGGCTTTTCCTTCTCCCGCCTCCGGCCGAAGAATGACTTCGTAAAGTCGACGATGGGCGTCGCAAGCGGGCCCGTTTCGTTCATGAAGGTGTTCGACGCCGCGACCCAACAGGTGAAACAGGGGAGCAGGCGACGTGGCGCTAACATGGGCATCCTTCGCGTCGATCATCCGGACATCCTGGAGTTTATCATGTGCAAGGACAAGACGACGGAGATCACGAACTTCAATGTCTCCGTCGCTGTGACGGACAAGTTTCTGGAAGCCGTGAAGGCCGGGACCAAGTATGACCTCGTGAACCCGCGCACGAAGCAGGTCGTCGGGCTGCTCGACGCCCGTGAGGTTCTCGACAAGATTGCCCATCAAGCGTGGAAGAACGGCGAGCCTGGACTGTTCTTCATCGACGAGAACAATCGACGCCAGCCGACGCCGAACATCGGTGACATGGAAGCGACGAACCCGTGCGGCGAAGAGCCCCTATTGCCGTATGAGTCATGCAACCTCGGATCCATCGACCTTCAGCGCCACACGAAGCGCGACGCGCAGGGCACGTGGGAAGTCGACTGGAAGAAACTCGACCGCACGGTCCGCACCGCGGTCCGTGTGCTCGATAATGTGATTGACATGAGCGCCTATCCCATCAAGGAAATCGACGAAATGACGAAGGCCACACGCAAGATTGGCCTTGGCGTCATGGGATTCGCGCGCATGTTGTTCATGCTCGAGGTCCCGTACGACTCTCCGGAGGGCGTCGAGTGGGGCCGGAGGATCATGAAATTCATTCAGGAGACCGGGTACGACGAGAGCGCAAAGCTTGCAGAAGAACGCGGCTTCTACCCGGCTTGGGAAGGAAGCCGGCAGTGGGAGAAAGGCCTGAAGGCTCGCAACTCCTATGTCACGACGGTCGCGCCGACGGGCACGCTTTCGATGATCGCGGACACCTCCGGCGGCTGCGAGCCTGAGTTCTCCCTCATCTGGTACAAGCGCGTGATGGACGGCGAGCAGCTGCCGTACTTCCTCGACTACTTCGAGGAGGTCGCCCGGCGCGAGGGATTCTGGACGGACGACCTGAAGGAAAAGATCCTCGTGAACCGCGGATCGCCCCGGGGCTTGGAGCAGGTCCCCAAGAAATGGCAGCGGGTCTTCGGCGTCGCGTACAATGTCTCGGCGGAATGGCACGTCCGGATGCAGGCGGCATTCCAGGACTACTGCGACGCGGCGGTGAGCAAGTGTATCACGGGCGACTCGTGGATTTTCACGGACCGCGGGCTGGCTCGGATCGGTTCGCTGCACCGCGGGGAGGCGCCGGACACGTTCTCGCGCCGAGACTTGCGGGTCGCGAGCAACCCCAGCATCGCGGACGCGAGGGAGTACTACTACGGAGGCGTCCAGCCCGTGATCCGGGTCTCGACGAACCTCGGGCTCGAGCTGGGCGGCACCCCCGTCCACCGGGTCAAGGGCATTGAGGCAGGCAAGGCCGTCTGGAAGAGCCTCTCCTCTCTCCGGGTCGGAGACCGGTTGCTCGTGGAGTACGGGTACGGGCTATTCGGCAACGAGCACGAGTTCGCGAAGGTGTACGGCCGGCCGTTCCAGCACGCACGGAGGACGAACTCCAAGGACGTACGGATTCCGTACAAGATCACGAGGGACCTGGCCCGGCTCCTCGGCTGCCTGGTCGCCGACGGTGGATGGAACGTCAACTCGATGTACCTGACGAACGAGGACGACGGCGTCCTGGAGGGTTTCTGTGAAATCGCCGCGCGCCGGTTCGGAGTTCGGGCCGGGATCGTGGCAGACCCCCGGACGCGTGCCACCCGCACCGCCCGCGTCGACTCGCGGGAAATCGTGTCCTTCCTCCGTGATTACTTGGGGATGTCGAACCGCGCGGAGACGAAGAGCGCGCCGGAGATCGTGCTGCGGAGCGGTCGCGAGATCCAGAAGGAGTTCCTCCGGGGGCTGACCCTCGATGGGTACGTCCGCGCCGACGGCCGGATTGTACCCCTGACGACGACGTCGAAGGAGCTCGCCGTGCAGGTACAGATGATGCTGCTGAACCTCGGCATCCCCTCGATCCTGAGCTCGAAGAGGATTCAGTACAAGGACGAGGCGAACCGGAAGCGGGAGAGCTATGAACTCGCGATCGTGTCGGACTGGAGGAAGGAGTTCGTGGAAACGATCGGGTTCGCGGAGGAGAGGAAGCAGCGAGCCGCGCGAGGGCGCCTCCATATCCCCGGGGACACGTACCACGGCGTCCCAGTGAGCGTGGTGGACCTCGAGTCCTTGGCCCTGGAGAAGGCTCGCGTCGTCAAGTCGCAGAGGTTGAGGGAACAGCTGTGGAGCGTCCCGAAACGCGCACGGACGGGCCGGGAACCGTCCCGAGAGAGCCTCCTGTGGTTCCTCGACGTCACGTCCGACTTCGCCGACCATCCCTCGTGGAAGAGGCTCAGCGAGTTCGTCCACCAGTCGTTCGTGTACGCGCGGGTCGAGGGGACGACGTACGGGCACGAGGAGGTGCACGACTTCCACGTCCCATCGAACAACACGTTCGTGACGAACGGTTTCGTGAGCCACAACACAATCAACCTGCCACCGGAGGCGACCGTCGAGGATGTGAAGAACGCATACCTCCTCGCGTGCGACCTGAAGTGCAAGGGCATCACGGTCTACCGCGAGGGCTCTCGGGAGGACCAGGTCCTGAACGTCGGCGTGCCGGAGGCGGAGGCAAAGGGGGCGGAGAAGGGCGTGAAGGTCGTAGCGCCCGCGGAACCCGCCGTCACACGCCCGCGGCCCCGCCCCGACGTCATCACGGGGCGCACGCAGAAGATTCTCACGGGCTACGGAGCCCTCTACGTGACGATCAACGAGGACGACCAAGGTCTCTTCGAGGTCTTCGCGCAGATCGGCCGCGGCGGCGGATACACGGCCTCCTTCACGGAAGGCCTCGCGCGGCTCGTGTCCCTGTGCCTTCGCTCCGGCGTCCCCGTCGACGAGATCACGGACCAGCTCGAGGGGATCCGGAGCCCGAGGATCGCCCTGGACCACGGGGAGCGGGTGTACTCGATCCCCGATGCGATCGCGAAGGCCGTCAAGCGGCACATCGGCGCCCAGAAGGCGGGCGTCCAGCCGCCCGTGGAGTCCTTCGACGAGGTCGGCGGCGCCGTCGAGACGGACGTGGAGCTCGAGAAGGAGTCCCGGGACGTCCGGACGATGATCCGGAAAGGCCTCAATCCCGAGTGTCCGGAATGCGGGAAGCAGCTCGTGTACGAAGAGGGCTGCGTGAAGTGCCACGCCTGCGGCTACTCGGAGTGCTGAGGCTCGAGGACCCGAAAGGACCAAGCCTGCCGCAGGCTTGACGGGGCACGATGGTGCGGGTTCTCTTCGCGTGCCCGATGGACGCGGACCGCCGCGCGGCCCTCGCGTCCGCGGACCCTTCCACGTTCGAGATCGTCGTCCTCGACGACCTCCGGCCGAGTGCGCGGGACGCCGCCTGGGCCTCTGCGGACGTCCTCGTGTGCGAGGGATTTCGGCCCGAGATCCCCGAGGACCTGTCGTCGAAGGCTCCCCGCCTCCGGATGATCCAGGTCGTCCTCGCGGGCGTGAATCACGTCCCGTTCGAGAGGATCCCCGCGGGCGTCGTCCTGTGCAGCAACGCGGGCGCGTACAACGCCTCCGTCGCGGAGCACGCGATGGCCCTCCTCCTCGCCGCCGCGAAGGACGTCCCGCGCCGGACGGAGGAGATCCGAAGGGGCGTCTTCGACCAGGCCTCGATGAGCCGGCCGCTCCGCGGGTCGACCCTCCTCGTTCTCGGGATCGGTGGGATCGGCGCGGAGGTCGCCCGCCTCGCCCGGGCCTTCGGGATGCACGTCGTCGGCGTGGGCCGCGGGAGGCACGCGCGGGGCGCCGCGGACGAGATCGGGAATCTCGCGGACCTGCCGAAGCTCCTCCCCCGCGCGGACTACCTGCTTGTGGCCCTCCCCCTCACACGGGAGACGGAGGGCCTCCTCGATCGGAACGCGCTCGCCCGGATGAAGGATTCCGCGGTCCTCGTGAACATTGCGCGGGGGAAGATCGTCGTCGAGGACGACCTGCACGCCCACCTGACGTCCCACCCGGGCTTCCGCGCGGCCCTCGACGTGTGGTGGAGGTACCCGGAGAAGGGGGAGGGCCGCCCCTTCACCCGGCCCTTCCACGAGCTCCCAAACGTCGTGATGACCCCCCACGTGGCCCACGCGAACCCCGACCAGCGGGGCCTCGCGATGGCCGCGGCCCTCGAGAACGTCCGGCGGTTCCTCCGGGGGGAGCCCCCCAGGAACGTCGTGGATCCGCGGGACTACGGCCCGCGGGAAGGGGACCCCGACCCCCAGCCCGATATGAAGTAATGGGTCCCGTCCGCAAGTAATTGTACACCGTAAACCTTTAAGACCCCTCATCCCTAACTCGCGCCACTCCCGATATCGCGGATTGGTATCAGGGGCGTGTGCACATGCCGAAAGCGAAAGAGACTCTGAACCCGTTTGAGGTCGCCCAGAAGCAGATCGATCGGGCCGGCGAGAAACTGAACCTCGACCCGGGCCTCATGGAGGTCCTCAAGCACCCGAGGCGCGAGCTCACCGTGAACTTCCCCGTCAAGATGGACGACGGGTCCGTGAAGGTCTTCACGGGGTATCGCGTCCAGTACAACGACGCTCGCGGACCGTTCAAGGGTGGGATCCGCTACCATTGGAACGTGTCTCTCGACGAGGTGCGCGCTCTCGCGTGCTGGATGACGTGGAAGTGCGCGGTGATGGACATCCCCTACGGCGGCGCGAAGGGCGGGGTCATCTGCAACCCGAAGGAGATGTCGAAGGGCGAGCTCGAGCGCCTCACGCGCCGGTACGCGTCGGAAATCTCGATCATCATCGGGGCCGAGAAGGACATCCCTGCGCCGGACGTGTACACGGACAGCCAGACGATGGCCTGGATCATGGACACGATCTCCATGCACAAGGGCTTCTCCGTCCCCGGCGTCGTCACGGGCAAGCCCCTCGCGATCGGCGGGTCCCTCGGCCGGGACGAGGCCACGGCCCGCGGGGCCATGTACGCGACTCGCGAGGCGTGTAAGCGGATCAAGATGAACACGAAGGGCGCCACGGTCGCGGTCCAGGGCTTCGGCAACGCGGGATTCCACTACGCGCGCCTCATGCAGGACGAGCTCGGGTCGAAGATCGTCGCCGTCTCGGACAGCAAGGGGGGCATCTACAGCGAGAAGGGATTCGACCCCAAGGAGGTCCTCAAGCACAAGGAGAAGACGGGGTCCGTCGTGGGCTTCCCCGGAACGAAGAGGATCTCCAATGAGGAGCTCCTCGAGCTCGAGGTCGACATCCTCGGTCCCTGCGCACTCGAGAACGTGATCACGTCGGAGAACGCTCCGAGGATCCGGGCGAAGGTCTCCGCGGAGGGCGCGAACGGCCCGACGACCCCGGAGGCGGACGACATCCTCCACAAGAAGGGGGTCCTCGTCGTCCCGGACATCCTCGCGAACGGGGGCGGTGTCACCGTGTCGTACTTCGAATGGGTCCAGGACCTCGCGAACTTCTTCTGGACGAAGAAGGAGGTCGACGAGAAACTCGAGGGCGTGATGGTCCGCGCGTTCGACGCGGTCTGGAAGATGTCCCAGGAGAAGAAGATCGACATGCGCCAGGCGGCCTACATGGTCGCGATCAACCGGGTCGTCGAGGCGTACAAGTGGCGCGGCATCTGGCCGTAGGCCCGTGAACCCGGGGGCCCGAGGGGCCCCCCTCCTTTCCCTTTCCGAGGCGCGTTCCGTCCTCCCCGGCGCAGGGCTTTGTTTCGGGCCCCCGAAACGGTTATCTGCACCCGCGCCCATCGGGCGCCTATGGAGGAGAAGCGGAGTCGCTGGACGGCTCGGTTCATCGGGATCACGTTCCTCCTCGGCGGGGTTGCGTGGCTCCTCGTCACGCTCCTTGTCCTGGGGAATGTCCTCGCGGGGATGGAGCCCCCGAGCTACGCCCTCGGGCCTGCCTCCTCGCGCATCGTCGCGGGCGGCGGCGCGGGCACGTGGTTCGTCATGGGCCTGCTCTCATTCCTGCTCATCGGGATCGTCGGGCTCGGGATGAGCGCCCTGTTCTACCAGTTCGTCGAGGTCACGATCGGAGCGACCCTCGTCGGGTGGCGCAACCTCGCCGCGTGGATTCATCTCGCCCTGGGCGGAGGCGGCGCAGCCGCGGCCTCCCTGCTGATGACCTGGGCCGGCTATCAAGCCGGCGTCGCGGCCCTCGACGCGGACTACGGGGGCGGCGAGCAGACGGGCCTCTGGATTCACCAGAACGTCCTCGGCCCCATCGTCCTGCCGATTGCGATCCTGATGGCCTTGGCCCTTCTCGGGTACCTCGTCGGCGGCCTGGCGGTCTTCACGGCCTGGTGGGCCCGTCGCAAGGGATGATCCGCGGGATTGGCCCGGACCGCGCCGTGCGAGGCTCCGGTCCGCGACACGATTAAATACGGTTCTCCCCTACGCGCGCATGGCATGTCCCTCGCGATCGTGGTGTGCCTCAAGCAGATCCCGAATCCCGATCTGCAGTTCCAGATCGCGCCGGGCGGAAAGGACATCAAACGGGACGGCCTGAACTACAAGATCAACGGGGCCGACGAGTACGCCCTCGAGGAAGCCGTCCGCCTCAAGGAGAAGAACGGGGGCCGTGTCGTTGTCCTGACCGCGGGCCCGAAGCGCGCGGACCAGGTGCTCCGGGAAGCCCTCGCGAAGGGGGCCGACGAGGCCGTCCGCCTGGCCTACGACGATCCGGCGGGCCTCGACGTCGGCCGGGTCGCGAGGATCCTCGCCGCGGCCCTCCGGGCCCTCCCGCACGATCTCGTCCTCACGGGCGTTCAGTCGGACGACACATCGAACTCCGCGACGGGGGGTCTCCTTGCGGGTCTCCTCGGCGCCGCCCACGCGAGCGTCGCGACGAAGATCGTCACGACGGGAGAGGGCCTCGAGGTCACGTGCGAGCTCGAAGGCGGACTCGCGCGGACGTACGCCGTGCGCCTCCCTGCGGTCGTCACGGTCCAGTTCGGGGCGAACACGCCGCGGTATGCGCCCCTCCCTGCGATCATGAAGGCGGCGCGCCAGACGATCCGTGAGATCACCCCCGCGTCCCTGGGCCACGCCTCGTGGGACGCGATCCCGACGCCCTACATCTTCCACGTCCGCGGCCTCTCGCCGCCGCCCGCGAAGAGCCGCGCCCAGATGATTCCCGGAAGAGCCGCGGAGCAGGCGAAGGCGCTCGCCCAGCTCCTCCGAGAGAAAGGCTTCGTCCGTGGGTGAGGGCATGGGTCAGGACGTCCTCCTCGTGGCGGAGCATCTCTCCGGCGCGCTGGCCCCGTCCACCCTGGAGCTCGTCGCGAAGGCGCGGGACCTCGCAATCCAGTCCGGAGGATCCGCGAAGGCCGTCCTCCTCGGTCATGGCGCGCAGAGCCTCGCGGAGACCCTCGCGACCCACGGGATCGAGGTCCTCCTCGTGGAGTCTCCGATCCTCGAGCACTACACGGCGGATGCATATCGAGCGGTCCTCCTCCGCCTTCTCGAGACCGCGGGTCCTCGCGTGCTCCTCCTCGCCCACACAACCCAGGGATACGATCTCGCGCCCTCCCTCGCCGGGTCTGCGGACCTCCCTCTCGTCACGAACTGCATTGACGTCCGCCTCGAGGGACCGGGGCTCGTCGCCACGCGGAGGCTCCTGAACGAGAAGGTCCAGGGGGACTTCGAGCTGCTCTCCGAGAAGGCCTACGTGGTGACCCTCCGGCCAGGATCCGTGAGGCCCGCCGCACCGTCGGCGGGAGGCCGGGTGACCCCGACCCCGATCGCGCTCGATTCGACGCCGATCCGCACCCGGTTCCTGCGTCTGGAACAGCCTCAGGTGCAGGATATCGACATCGCCTCCGCGGACGTGATCGTCTCCGCGGGACGGGGGATCCAGAAGAAGGAGAACCTGGCTCTCATCGAGCAGCTCGCGAAGCGCCTCGGAGGCGTCGTCGGCGCCTCTCGTCCCCTGACGGACATGGAGTGGCTTCCGAAGACGAGGCAGGTCGGGCAGAGCGGGAAGACGGTCCGTCCGAAGCTGTACCTCGCCTGCGGGATCAGCGGCGCGATGCAGCACGTGAGCGGGATGAAGGATTCCGGTCTCATCGTCGCGGTCAACACGGACCCAAGCGCCCCCATCTTGGAGGTCGCCCACGTGGGCATCGTGGCCAACGTCCTCGAACTCGTTCCCGCGCTGCTCAAGGAGCTCGGGGCCGGCTGATTCCGCGCAGGGCTCCCGTAGGATTCATCTGGGATACGGTCCATCCGGACGACGTGATCCCTCCCGCGCCGACGATTCCCCCGTGGACGGGTCCTCCCCGCCCGTCGGGCGACTCGCGCACCGCGGGCGTGATCCTCGTCGTCGTCATCTTGGCCATCTGGTTCGTCGTCGGGACGGGGGTCCTGTCGTCCGCGATCGGGTTCGGCGCCCCGGGCTTTTTCATCGCCGCGATCTGCGGGATCCTCGTCTTCGGGATCGCCTTCGCGGTTCTCGGTTTCTCCCGCGGTCTGCAGACGAGGCATCTTCCGCCTCCTCCCCCCATTCAGCAGCCGATGATTCCCCTCGGGAATGCGAGGCCTGCGGAGCTCGCGTGCCCGAATTGCGGGGCCCCACCCAAGTCCGTGGACCGTTTCGGGATCGCGATCTGCGACTACTGCGAAACCCGGTTCCTCGCCCGATGACGGAGCGGGGGGTGGCGCTCTGCCGCGGTGGATCCGTGTGGAACTGCCCCGGAACGCGTACTTCACCGGGGAGATTGTGGAGGGCGCCGTCGTCGTCGAGACGACCCGCGAGGTTCCGAGCAACGGCCTCGCCCTCGACATCCTCGGCCGGGAGGCGACGGAGATCACGCGCGGTTCCGGAGACGACCGGCGAACGTACCGCTCGTCCCAGGACCAGTTGGCTTGGCGGATGCCCCTTCGGGGTCCGGGTCCCCTGCCGCCGGGCCTCCATCGGTTCCCCTTCCGCTTCCAGGTGCCCTTCAAGGCCCTCCCCTCGTACGCGGGGACCCATGCGAATGTCTCGTACACCCTGAACGCGCGCCTCGACGTCCCCCTCTGGCTCGACACGGTGTGGACGGGGGAAATGTTCGTGTTCTACGACCGACCGAGCGTCCGGCACGTGGCCCGTCCGGTCCGGTTCCGTTCCGGGGGCGGCGGACCCGAGGTCTACGTCGAGCTCGATGGCGATCGTTTCTTCGCCCGCGAGCTCATCGGGTGCCGGATCACCCTCCTTCGGCTCGGCGGGGCCCGCGTACGTCGCGTCTTCGTCCGGCTCCTCGGACAGGAGTGGGCGCGCGCGGACGGCCAGGAGGAGACGTCGGAAACGTTCCGCCACGAGGTCGTCGTCCCCATGGAGGCGATCCGCGTCGGGATGCCCTTCGAGTTCGACATCCCGATCCCCGGCGAGGTCTCCTCGAGCTACCGCGGGGCCCTCTCCTACCACACGTACGCCCTGCAGGTCCACCTCGACATCGCCTGGGCCACGGACATCGTCGCCCAGACGCCGATTGTGATTGTGCGCTGAGGTCGCGGCGTCCTCGGAAGGACAACCTGATTCAAGGTTAACGGAATGCGCGAGCTTCATGCCGGCGACCGCCTTGCTCCGTCCCGGCCGGTCCTCATGGCCCGCGAGCTCCTCTCGGAGGGAGAGATCGTGCATCGCCTCGCGGAGGTCCCGCGCTGGTCGCGTCGGGAATCCGCGATCGAGCGCACGTGGCGGTTCAAGGACTTCCCCGAGGCCCTCTCGTTCGTCAACCGCGTGGGGGCCCTCGCGGAGGCCGCGGACCACCATCCCGACATCGCGAATTCATGGAACCGTGTGACGCTGAGCCTGACGACCCACGACGCGGGCGGGCTCACCCGTCGCGACTTCGACCTCGCGAAGGAGATCGATGCCCTCGGGCTGTGAGCGGGGCCGTCAGAGGGACCGCTCGAGGATCTCCGCCACGTCGTACCGGGCGATGTCCTCTCGGTCCTTCGTCTTCGCGGCGTCGTCGAGCATGATGAGGCAGTATGGGCAGGCGGACGCGACCGCCTTCGCGCCCGTCGCGGCCACATGGTCCAGCCGGCGATGGTTCACCCTCTCCCCGGTCTTCTCCTCCATCCACATGCGTGCTCCGCCCGCGCCGCAGCAGAATCCGCGGTCCCTGCAGCTCTCCATCTCGATTGTCGTGACGCCGGGGACCCGCCCGAGGATGTTCCGCGGCTCGTCATAGATCTTGTTGTACCGGCCGAGGTAGCACGCGTCGTGGTACGTCAGGAATTCCCGGACTTCCCGCGAGGGCCGGAGCCGACCCTCCTTCAGGAGCCCCGCCAGGAACTCGGAATGATGGACGACCTTGTAGGAGCCCCCGAACTCCGGGTACTCGTGCCGGATCGCGTTGAAACAGTGCGGGCAGGCTGTGACGATCTTCTTCACCGCGTATCGGTTCAACGTCTCCACGTTCGCCTTGATCATCATCTGCGCGAGATACTCGTTGCCGAGGCGCCGTGCGGGATCTCCGGTGCATCTCTCTTCAGGTCCGAGGATCGCGAACCGGACCCCCGCCCGCTTCAAGATCCGCGCGAAGGATTGGGCGACCTTGCGGTTCCGGTCGTCGAAGGATCCAGCGCAGCCGACCCAGTACAGGACGTCCACGGCCTCCCCCGCGGCCGACGCCTCCGCCATCGTCCGGATTTCGAGCCCCTCCGCCCACGTTCCGCGCTGATCCCACCCGATGCCCCACGGATTGTAGTTCGTCTCGATGTTCCGAAGCATCCCCTGGGCCTCCGCGGGGATCTTCCCAAGCTCCATCGCAAAGTTACGGCGCAGGTCCACGATGAACGGCACGTGCCGGATGGACACGGGGCATTCCTGCATGCACGCCATGCAGGTCGTGCAGGCCCAGAGTTCCTCATACCCGACGACGTCGGGCAGGGGGCCTCCGAGGGGGATCCCCCGGGCCTCCTTCCCCATCGCCTCGCGGAGGTCCAGGATCACGTGCATGGGGTCGAGAGGCTTCCCCGTGGACCATGCGGGGCACACGGATGTGCACCGCCCGCACACCGTGCAGGCATCGAGCTGGAGTCGATCGAGCCACGTGAAGGTCTTCGTGGTTGCCGCACCGAGGACGGGCGGAGGCGCGTCGGGCGCCGCGAGGGCGTCGATGTCGAAGGGCTTCTCGATTCGGCCGTACGGAAGGGCCCTCTCGAAGAACGTGTTTGCGGGGCTGAACAGGAAATGGCTCGCCTTCGTCCATGGGAGGGAGGCGGCGAACACGAACGTCGTGCCCGCGTGGAACCACCACAGGAGGCCGTAGGCCCAGGCCAAGCCCTCCGTCGCGGTGATCGTGACGACGGAGCCGCTCACCTGCACCCGAGCGAGGCCTTCGTCCACGCCGAATGCGCGGAGAATCAGGGAGATTGCGTAGCCCACGAAGGACCATTCCTGCCACGCGGGCTGGAGGACCGCGAGGCGAAGCCCCTCCAGGAGGAATCCCTGGACCAGGAGGAAGAGCAGAATCCCCGGGAGATAGAGGTCGGCCCTCTGCGACCGGAGATATTTGGGTCTCTCAGCGAGGCGCCGGTAGAAGACCATGCCGAGGCCCACGATGAAGGCGAGCCCCATGAAATCCAAGGCGAACTCGAAGAGGAGATACGGCTCGTCCCGGAGGATGTCGATGCCGACGTGCGCGAGGATGTCCGTGTTCAGGGCGACGAGGGCCGTCCCGATCCCGAGCGCGATGAAGCCCGTGTACATGAGGACGTGCATCGTCCCCGCGAACCGCCTCCTCACGACCTTCCTCTGGAGCACGGAGACGAGGATGAGCATCTTCAGGTGGAGGAGGAAGGAGGCTCCCGTGGAGCCTGCGGCACCCATCTTCCAGAGCCGGTAGCGGGACCACAGTCCGTACAGAAGTACGGCGACGACGACCGCGTTCACGGCCCACGTCACGAGCTGGGTCCAGTCCGGGAGGAACGCGAAGTTCACGCGGCAGGGCTCCGCGCCCCCGGGGTCGCACGACGGCAGGACGATCCGCGTCTCCTCCCGGCACCCACGCCGAGCGTCGATGGCCATGTCCATATTTAAGACCGTCCAGGGAACCCGGAACGACGGATGCCGGCGGGCCCGCTCCCCCTCCGCTCCTAGGCCTCACCGAAGCGTTTGTATCTGCGGAACGCGCTCCGAGCTCGATGCCCCGGACCGCGTCCACGGGACCTCGGGACGTCGTCGACGTGGGCCTCATCGTCTTCGCGTCCACCCTCATGGCCCTGGAGGCCGTCCGCGTGTTCCTCGCGGGCGTCTATGCGATGAACGTGCTGACGATGGGCCTCAACCTCTCCGTCCTGGCGATCGCGCTCCTCCTCGTTCCCGTCGCATATCTCGTGGGCCTCGCGCGGGTCCCCGCGGGCCACTCCGCGCCCCTCTTCGCCCTCGCCCTCCTCGCCTCTCGCCTAGCGCTTCTGATCCCCTGGCCGGTCCCCTTCCACACGGCCTTGAGCGGGCTTTGCGTGGCCTCGTTCCTCCTGTTCTTGGTCCCGTTCCTCGCGGGCGTGCTGCGGCTCGCGGGAGGCGCCGGGGCCGTCGCCTCGGGCTTCGGCCTTGCTCTGGCTGCGGACCTCGCGCTTCGAACCCTCGGCGGGACCCTCGATCCGGGCGCGACCCCGTGGTCCGCGCTGTACCTCGTCCCGCTCGGCGCCCTCCTCGCCCATCGAATGCTCCGGATCCCGCTCCCCCGGGCCCCGGACGTGTCCATGCGGGCCGGGGGACCCACGTGGGTCCTGGGCGTCGGTCTCGGAGGCCTCCTGTCCCTCGTCGTCCTCGTCCTCGCATACCCGCACCTCCTCGCTCGATGGAGCGGGCAGCCTGCGCGCCCCTTCGAGGCCGCTCTCCTCCTCGGCCTCGCGGGCGGTTCCTACCTGGCCCGGATGGGCTTCGGCACGGCCCGCCGCTCGGGCCGGTGGTCTGTCGCTCTGGCCCTCGCCCTTCTCCTCTTCGCGGCGGACCTCGCTTTCGTCCAGTCCGGCGCGCTCGTCGTCCTCGCGTTCCTGGCGGCCGTCGCGGTCCCGACGGGCCTCGAACGCCTCCTCTCGTGGTCCGCGAGCGGGGACCTGTCCGTGAAGACGGTCGGCTCGGCCTTCGTCGTCGCGACCGCCGTCCTCCTCCTCTCCCTCCTCGCCTTCGTCTTCTCCCTCACCTACGCCTACGTTCCCGCATCCTCGCTCTGGCGCGGCAGCGCGCCTGCGGTCCTCATCCTTTCCGCGCTGGCCTGTGCGGTGCCCGTCCTCGTCGCCTCGGGTCGCTCGCCCGCCGCGATCCCGTCCCCCGCGTCGCGCCGGTGGACCGCGCTCCTGGCCGCGTCCGTGCTCCTTCTCGGCTCCGCGGGTCTCCTCGCGACGCCGGCCCGCGCCCCTGTGGACCCGGGAACGGACCTCCTGCGCGTCATGACCTTCAACGTCCACCAGGGCTTCGACGCCTCGGGCCGCCTCGACGTCGGCGGAATCACGGATGTCGTGCGGCTGGCGAACCCCGACCTCCTCGCCCTCCAGGAGAGCGACACGGTGCGGGTCACGAGCGGCGGAGTCGACCTCGTCGGATACATCGCCGGGACCCTCGGGTACCACGCCGCATACGGTCCGCCGACGCGAGAACAGACGTACGGTGTTGCGATCCTCAGCCGTCTCCCCATCGAGTCGTGGTCCTACCGCCTCCTCGCGAGCGAGGGGGACCAGAGGGCCCTCGTCCACGCGCGCCTCGCGACGGTCCGCGGTCCCCTCGACGTCGTCGCCGTCCACCTGGGTCTCGATCCCCGCGAGCGGGAGACCCAGGTGCGGCAGGTCCTGGCCTTCGCGGATTCCCTCCCGGGACCGACGGTCCTCCTCGGGGACTTCAACGCCTGTCCCTCGGGCCTCTGCGCCCGGAGCGACGACGCGCCGGATCATGTGTACGAGGAGGTCGTGGCCGCCTTCGGGGATGCGTGGGTGGATGCGGGCCACCCGGCCGACGATCCCGCGGGCTTCACGTACCACGCCCTCGACCCGTACGAGCGGATCGATTACGCGTTCGTCTCCTCGGACCTGTCCGTCGTCTCGTGCACCGTGTTCCGAGACCCGTCTCGTCCCGGAGCCTCGGACCACCTACCCGTCCTCGCGACGGTCCGTCTCCCCTGACCCCTCCCCCGGCGGGCTGGGCTTCAGGAACGGCGCGACGAATCCATGGGGATCCTGCTCCCGGATCCGCGCCACAGCCTCGAGGAGCTGCCCCGCCTCAAAGATCTCGTCGTAGGCCTCCTTCGGTGTCTCCCCGATCCGTCCCGCGGGAACGATGGCGACAAACACGATCTCGGATGAGTGCTGCGCCAGGAACCGGGAGGCAAGATCAACCCGAGTCCGGCCCTCTCCCGTCGGATCGAGGACGTCGAGGACGAAGAGAGTGGATCCTCGATGGACCACGATGTCCGGATCGTAGGGCGTACGCTCCCCCGAAGTGTCGATCACGCGAAAGTGAAGGGATCGGTGCGCGTGGGACAGACCCTGCCTCTCCATCTCCTCGCACAGGGCTCGCTCCGTCTCCGTCCTCGTCGCATGGGCTGTGTCCGCGCCCCGCAGGGTCAGCCCTCCCGAAGCCTCGCGATGATCGCGTCCGCGAACGCGGATGTGCCGACCTCCCTGGCGCCTTCCATCTGCCGCGCGAGGTCGTACGTGACGACCTTCGATGCGATGACGGCCTTCACGGCGTCACGTAGCCTGCGGGCCGCCTCGTCCCAGCCGAGGTGTTCGAGCATCATGACCCCCGCGAGGATCTCCGCCGTCGGGTTCACCTTGTCGAGACCCGCGTACTTCGGGGCGCTGCCATGGATGGGCTCGAACAGGGCATGGGCGTCCCCGATGTTCCCGCCGGGGGCCACCCCGAGGCCTCCCACCTGGGCCGCCGCGGCGTCGCTCAGGTAGTCCCCGGTCAGGTTCGGCGTCGCGAGCACGTCGTACTCGTCCGGCCGCAGGAGGAGCTGCTGGAACATGTTGTCCGCGATCACGTCCTTCACGAGGACCCTACCCTCGGGGACCGTCCCCCCGCCCTTCTGGACTTCGTCCCGCGTCACGGTCCGGTCGCCGAACTCGTCCCGGGCGACCTCGTAGCCCCATTCCCGGAACGCGCCCTCCGTGTATTTCATGATGTTTCCCTTGTGGACGAGGGTCACGGACCTGCGCCCATGGTCGAGCGCGTACCGAAGGGCCTTCCGCACGAGACGCTTCGTCGCGAACTCGCTGATTGGCTTCAGACCGATGCCGCTGTCCGCCCGGACCCGTACGTTGAACTGGTGTGCAAGCAGGTCGATCATCCGCGCCGCCTCAGGAGACCCCTTCGCCCATTCGATTCCCGCATACACGTCCTCCGTCGCTTCCCGGAAGATCACGATGTCCAGGCGCTCGGGATGGGTGACGGGAGTCGGGACCCCGGGGATCCAGTACACGGGGCGCACGTTCGCGTACAGGTCCAGGGTCTGGCGCAGGGTGACGTTCAGGGAGCGGAATCCGCCGCCCACGGGGGTCGTGAGAGGGCCCTTGAGGGCGACGACGTACTCCCGGATCGCTTCCCGCGTGGCCTCCGGGAGGAGATCCCCGTACCGGAACATCGCGACCTCCCCGGCGGGCACCTCGAACCACACGATGCGTCTGCGTCCGCCGAAGGCCGCGGCGACGGCCGCGTCGATCGTGCGCCGCGCTGCGCGGGTCACGTCGGGACCGATCCCATCTCCCTCGATGAGGGGAATGACGGGGTCGTCGGGCACCCGGAGCCCGCCCCCTGCGATGAGGATCTTGTGCCCCTCGGAGGGAGGTTTCAGCGCGAGACGCTCGGCGGGCATCGTCCGGTCGCGGCAAAGGGCCCCTTCCCCATAAGGATGGCGGGCCCCGCGCGGCCCTCAGGTTCGGTCGTCGAGGGGCACGTACCTCATGTCCGTCGGCCCGACGTAGTAATCGAGAGGACGGACGAGGCGGTTGTCGTCCCAATACTCGATCACATGCGCCGTCCAGCCCGCGACCCTGGAGACCGCGAACGTGGGGGTGAACAGATCGGGCGCCATCCCCAGGAGGTAGTACGTGAGTCCGGAGTAGAAGTCGACGTTCGGATAGATCTGCTTCGCCTTGAGCTCCCGGACCGTCGTTTCCTGCATGATCTCGGCGATGCGGAACAGATCCTCCTGGTTCCTCAGCTCGCTGAGCTGCCGGGCGTATTCTCGTAGGATGAGGGCCCGAGGATCGTATGTGCGGTACACCCGGTGGCCGAACCCGAAGATCTTCCCGCGGTTGCGTAGCGTGTCGAGGACGTACTGCTCCGCGTTTTCCGGCCTGCCGATCGCGAGCATCGTCCGCAAGGCCGCTTCGTTCGCCCCGCCGTGGAGGGGCCCCTTCAGCGTCGCGACCGCCGAGGTAATCGCGCTGTAGAGGTCGGCGAGGGTCGACGCGGCCACGGTCGCCGCGAACGCGCTCGCGTTCATGCTGTGGTCCGCGTGGAGGATGAGTGCGACGTCCATGATGCGCGCGCTGAGAGGATCGGGTCTCTTCCCCGTGATCATGCGGAGGAAGTCCTCCGCGTGCCCCAGATTGGGGTTCGGACGCACGACTCGCTGTTTCTGCCGTATCCGTTCGTACGTGGCCACGATCGTCGGGAACCGACCGATGAGCCGCTGGGCCTTCCGCATGTTCGCGACCCGGGTGGGGTCGTCCCGCTCCGGGTCGAACGCGCTCATGTACGAGATCGCGGTGCGAAGGGCGTCCATCGGAGGCGTGTCGGGCGGGATGTCCCGGAGGAGCCGGACCGTCTCGGGCGTGATCGATCGCGCCGCGGCAAGGTCCGCCCTCGCCGATGCAAGTTCCTCTTTCGACGGGAGGCGCCCGTGGATGAGGATGAAGATCGTCTCTTCGAAGGAGGAATGCGCGGCGAGGTCTCGGATGTCAAAGCCCCGGTACAGGAGCCGCCCGCGGTCCCCGTCGATGAAGCAGATGGACGTCGTCTTCACGTAGATGTCGTCGAGCCCCTTGTCGATGCGGGGCGCGTCCCCGGGCGGCTTCCCGACAAAGCCCATCGGGCGTCCTTCCCCTCACGGCTCCCCGATCACGAGGTCGCCGTGCTTCTTGATGTACTCGACGAGCCCGCCCTCCTCGAGGATCCGCGCCATGACGGGGGGCAGGGGCGGGAACGCGAGCTCGGTCCCCTTTGTCCGGTTGTACACCTTCCCTCCTTCCAGGTCGGCGTCGAGGTCGTCCCCCTCGTCAATCGCGTCCGTGTCCACGAGGATCGCGGGCAGTCCGATGTTGATGCAGTTCCGGTAGAAGATGCGGGCGAAGGATTTCGCAAGGACCGCCCGCGTGCCAGGTAGCTTGATGATCACGGGGGCGTGCTCCCGGGAGGAACCCTTTCCGAAGTTGCGGCCGCCCACGACGAAGTCCCCGGGCTTCACGCCGGGCGCGAAATCGGCCCGCGCGTCCTCGAGGACGTGCTTCGCGAGCTCCGGAAGGTTCGAACGCAGGTGGTAGTACCGTCCGGGCGCGATGAGATCCGTCGATATGTCGTCGCCGAACTTCCACGCGCGTCCCATCACTTCACCTCCCTCGGATCCGTGATGACGCCGTGCATCGCGGTCGCCGCCGCCGTCGCAGGGGACGCGAGGTACGTGAACGCCGCCGGGTTTCCCATCCTGCCCACGTAGTTCCGGTTCGTCGTCGAGAGGACGTTCTCCCCGTCCCCGGGGACTCCCAGGTGCACGCCCGGGCAAGCGCCGCATCCGGGTGAATTGATCGTCGCGCCCGCGTCCAGGAGGATCGTGAACAACCCTTCTCTCATCGCCCGAACGTAGGCCTCCTTCGAGGCCGGGGTGACGATGAGCCGAGTCCCCTTCGCGACCTTCTCCCCTTTCATGTACTCGCAGAAGACCTGGATGTCCTCGTACCGGGCGTTCGTGCAGGAGCCGAGATACACCTGGTGGATCCGCAACCCCTTCACGCTCGGGTCCGTCGCCGGGACCACGTTGTCCTCCTGCGGCGGCCGGGCGACCATGGGCTCGAGGCTCGAGGCGTCGTAGTGGGACGTCTTCTCGTAGCGCGCGTCCGGGTCCGGCGCGATCGCCTCCCAATCCCCCTCCCGGCCGTGCTCCTTCAGATACCGTCTCGTCTCCGCGTCGGAGGGCTGGGGCCCGCACTTCCCGCCCGCTTCGATCGCCATGTTCGAGAGGACCATCCGCTCCGTCATCGGCATCGAGGAGATCGCGGGTCCGCCCCATTCCATCGCCATGTACGTGGCCCCGTCCGTCTTGATGTCCCCGATGACCCGCAGGATGAGGTCCTTCGCATACACCCCCCGGGGGAACGCCCCCGTGACCTCGAACTTCCAGGACTCGGGCACCCGGAGCCAGGTCTTCCCGAGCGCGAGGGCCACCGCGACGTCGGTCGACCCCATCCCCGTCGCGAAGGCCCCCATGGCGCCGCCCATGACCGTGTGGCTGTCCGCGCCGACCTCCACCCCCCATGGGCGCACGTACTTCTCGAACGCGACCTGGTGGCACACGCCCTCTCCGATGTCGGATAGGACCATTCCGTTCTTCCTCGCGAATTCGCGCAGGTACACGTGGTCCGTCGCGAGCTCCCTCCGCGGGGGTGGCGCGGAGTGGTCGATGAACACGACGGACCTCGCCGGATTCGCGACCTTCGCGAGCCCCATCTTTTCCATCTGCCGGAACGTGAGGGGTCCCGTCCCGTCCTGCACGTAGGCGAGGTCGACCTTCGCGATCACGATGTCCCCCGCCCGCACGACTCGGTCCGAGGCGCGGGAGAGAATCTTCTCGACGATCGTCTTCCCCGGCATGCCTTCCACCGTATCGGTTTCGACACTAAGGGAAGCGAAGTATTAAAAACTGGAGGCTGTCGCGCTCCGTCCCGGGATCGACCTGTCCTCTCCAGATACCGGGGTCCCATTACGGGAGGATTCGGATCGCGAGGACCGCGTCGAGCATGGCCCCCGCCAGGATGAGGGTGAGGTACAGGCCGGAGAACTTGTACCCGTCCAGCGCGGTCTCCATGCTGGGCCGGCGGATGAACCGAGCCGTCCGGAGGAGCAGGACGGCACCCGCGACGGCGGCGACCCCGAGGAACGCGAGGCCAAACGAGGGGGTGAGCAGGAACGCGAACGTCGCCACAGGGACGAGGGCCGTGGACCCCGCGATGGCCCGCACGGTCGATCGCTCGTCGAGGACGGCCGGGAGCATGGGGATCCCCACCCGGCGGTAGTCGTCCCGCGTGCGGTACGCAAGGACCCAGAAGTGTCCCGGGGTCCAGAGGAACACGAGGAGGGCGAGGAGGGCTGCGGGCAGCGAGATGACCCCCGCGGCCGCCGCGGACCCGGCGAGGGCCGGGCAGGAGCCCGCGAAGCCGCCGATGACGATGTTGCTCGGATGGGTGCGTTTGAGGGCGAGGGTGTACACGCCGATGTAGAACGCGATCCCGAGGCCGATCATCGCCGCGGTGAGCCCGTTGATTCCGAGGAACGCGAGCCCTAGGGCCAGGCCCGAGAGCGCGAGGCCGAATTCGAGGGCCCGCGCGGGGGGATCGATCCGGTGCTGGGGCAAGGGCCTGCCCGCCGTTCGCCGCATCCTAGCGTCGACGTCCCGGTCCGCGTAGTGGTTGAGGGCGCTCGCGCCGCCCGCCGCAAGGAGTCCGGAGACCATGAGGATCGAGAAGCTCCAGGGGTCCACTTGGAGACGGCTCGTCGTCACGTATCCGGCCGCGGCGACGAGCAGGAGGAGGGCGGCGATGCGGAGCTTCATCAGCTGGACGTAGTCCGAGAAGGCCACGATCGGTCCTCGCGTGCTAGGATTTCGGTCTTCTTAATCCTTTGTCGCGTTTCCGGTGCTTCGTGGACCGATGCCAGTCGCAGTCCCTGGCCACCGGGCATGCGTCGCACAAAGGCTTCCGGGCCCGGCACAGCTCCCGGCCATGCGCGATCATCGCGAGGTGCCAGGCCCGGCGGCTCCCCGGCGACGTCCAGGCCTCCAGGGCCTTCCGCGTCGCCTCATAGCCTCCGGTCGGCGCAAGATCCCAGCGCCTCGCGATGCGTGCGACATGCGTGTCCACGGGGAATCGGGGGCGTCCTCCCGCCATCGCGAGGACGACGTCCGCTGTCTTCGGTCCCACTCCCGGAAGGCCCATGAGGGTCCGACGCGCGACATCCGGGGGCTGGGAGAGAACGCCGTCGAGATTCCCTCCCGAGTCCCGCACGATGGCTTTTGCGATCGCACGGATGCGACCTGCCTTCCGGTGGGAGAGTCCCGCATGCCAGATGGCCCGCTCGATCTCGAGAGTGGGGGCCTGCGCGAGGACCTCCGGCCGGACCATCCCGAAGGCGCGGACGAGGCCTTCCATCCCGCGCCTCTCGTTCGAGACCGTCGTGCTCTGGGACAGGACCGTCGAGACGAGGATCTCGAAGGGCGTCATCCCTGTGGCCCAGTTCTCCTGCGGATGCCTGGCCGAGAGGATCCGCATCGTTCTGAGGAACGCCCCTCGGTCCATGAGCCGGCCGAAGGGAGCGGGACGGGATAGGGTTTGGCCCGGTTCACCCGCTCACGAGGGAGCGGACCATCGTGATGACGTTCCGGGGTCGTTCCCGGAGCCGGCGGCTGAAGTACGGGAGCCAGTTCGGCCCGTACGGGATGTACTCGAGGACGCGGTAGCCTCCGGCGACGAGCTCCGCCTTCAGTGTCTCCCGGACTCCCTGGAGCATTTGGAACTCGAAGGGGGTGCCGGACGAGGCGGCTCGCTCCCGGGCGCGGGAAATGAGTCGGCCGTCGTGGGTCGCGATGGCGAAATGGCTCGCCCGGTTGAACAGGGTCTCCATGTAGGCGAGGAAGTTACGGTCGATTTCCGGTCTCGACATGAACGCGATGTCGGGCGCCTCACGGTATGCGCCCTTCGTGAGTCTGATGCGCGCGCCCAGATCCACGAGTCGGTCGAGGTCCGATGCGGTGCGGCGCAGGTTCGCCTGAAGGCATAGGCCGACCCGGTCGTATCGCTCGAGGAGCCGTTCGTAGACCCAGATCGTGGCATCCGTCGTCGACGCCGCTTCCATGTCGATCCAGAGCGCTCGCTCACGGATCTTGGCCGCGTCGAGCAACACGAGGAACCGCTCGAGTGCATACTCAGGGTCGATGAGGATTCCGAACTGGGTCGGCTTCGCGCTCACCCCGCCGCGGGTGCCCGAAGCATGCATCCCATCCAGGAGGGCGAGGTACTCCCGCAGGGTCGCCTCCACGGCAAGCTTCACGGAGTAGTGCTCGCCGAGGTGGTTCACGATCGCCTCGATCCCGCGTGCATTCGCCCTCTCCGCGGCTCGGAGGGCGTCCTCCCGCCGCTCGCCTGCGACCCACTGGCTCGCGAACCGGACGAGGAGCCCCACGGGACGGAGATTCCCGGCCTCCGCACAAATAGATTCCGAATGGATGGTTCGATCCCACGGTTCAGAGGGGCTCCCCGCACGTCATGCAGTAGGCCGCCTCCAGCGGATTCATCCGTCCGCAACGCAGGCACCGTTTCATGGGTCCCGTCGGCGTGGGCCCCGTCGGAACCGTCGGTGTTCGCTCCTCGACCGCTTCCTCCCGCGAAACATCCTTCACGAGAAGGTAGACGAACAAGAACCGCAGGAGCCAGCCACCCGCAGAGGTCAGAGCCGTGCCGATGGCGCCGACGAGGATGACGGTGAAGACTGAATTCCCCAGGAGGCCAAAATCCTGAGCTCCCCCAAGCCCGAACCGGATGACGGCGAGGAAGAACGAACCGACGGCGAGGAGGAGAAGGACCGTGCCCACGATGAGGAGGACCACGGCGATGAGAAGGAACTGAAGGCTGTGGGGTGTCCGGTATCGGGGCCTCAACGGATCCTCGGTCGCGGGACACGGGCTCTTCCCGCATAAAGGTTTCAGGGAAGTCCCACACGATGCCCGCGGATGTGCCGGTTCTCGTGGATCACCTAAGATCCGGAGCGGCGACGACCGTGTCGGCGAACAGGACCCCCTTCGCGGTCCTCAGATGGTTCGTGAGCTCTGCGACGTGCCGCGCATGTCCCTCGACGATGATGACCTCCAGACACGTCTCGTCGGACAGATGAATGTGGGCCGTCGCGCGGATCGTCCCGAGGAAGTCGTGCTGCCGGTGGAGGATCCGATGGGTCACCATCCCCACGTCATGTCGGTACACGATCGTGACTGTCCCGACAACCTTCCCGCCCGCATCCCAGCGTCTGCGGACGAGGGACCGTCGGATGAGCTCTCGGAGCGCCTCCGAACGGCTCTGGAACCCTTCGTCCTTGACGAGTCCGTCGAACTCTTCGAGGAGAGGCCTTTCCAAGGACACACCGATGCGTGCGACCGGCAACGTGCTACCTCCTCCCGCGACAAGTGCTACGGTCATCATGAACCCTGGGGCCAAAGGTTAAGTCGTGTTACGGATGTCACATTCGTGCTACCCGGTCGCCGTTCGCGCGGGGAACCCGAGTGCGTATTCCATGGCCGCCGACATCCTGCTTTTTATCGCTCTCGCCCTGGCCCTCGGTTTCAAGCACAGCTACGACGCGGACCATCTCGTTGCCGTCTCGAACCTCCTCACCCGCAGCAAGAGCCTCCGGAAGACGTCCCTCATGAGCGTCTCCTGGGCCGCGGGTCACATGATCACCGCGAGCGTGATCACGGTCATCCTCTTCGTCTTCCGGGAGACGTTGCTCAGCGCGTTCCTCGCCCACGTGGAGTTCCTCGTCGCGGTCATGCTCGTCGTGATCGGGGTTCTGGGTCTCCTCATCGAATTCGGTTGGTTCCACCGCCACGCGCACGAGGGGACGGAGCATGCGCACGCGCATCTCCACCTGTTCCCACGTTTCGGCGAACGCCGCGCGATGTTCAGCATCGGAGTCGTGCACGGCCTCGCAAGCAACGACGAGCTCCTCGTCCTCTTCCTCGCCTCCCTCAGCGTGACGTCCCTCCTCGGCCTCCTCGGGGGCGTGGGCGTGTTCAGCGTCGGCGTCGTGCTCGGGATGATCGTATTCGGCGCAGGGGTGTCCTATCCAATCCTCCGCTGGGGGAGCACGCGGGTCCGGCGGGCCGTGAACGTGGGAGCCGCGGTGATCAGCATCGCATACGCGACGTACCTATTCCTCGGATTCGAGGGGATCAACCTGTTCCCGGTCGTCCCGGGATGAGGTTCGCCGTAGGCAATCCCTTAAGTCCAACCGGGGGCTCAACTCAGTCGATGGACTTCCCACGACGTCTCGAGTCGGCGCGGTCCCTTGCGGACATCTTCGAGCTTGTGAAGCGCTCCGTCGAATCCGTCCTCGGACGCACCCGTGCGGGCCTCATGCTCGCCCTCGCCGACCTAGGGAATTCGCCCCAGGGGTTCTTCGGCGCCTTCTATCCTGTCGCGAGCAACGTCATCGTGATGAACAAGGTGCCCCTCGTCCGGATCGAGCAGACGAACCCCGAACTATACCGACACTACGCGTTCTACGTGCTCCTCCACGAGTACCTCCATTCCCTCGGGTTCGTGGACGAGACGGTGTGCCGGGAACAGGCCCTCCGGATCGCGCAGGAGCGCTTCGGACCGGATCATCCCGTGACGCAGGTGGCCTCGGACTTCTCAAAATTCTTCCCAAACCTCGTGTTCCCGGACATGGCATGGCAGCCTCAGGAGCTCCGCCTCGAGTTCGTCCCGGGCTTCGACCGAGGGTCGGCATCCTACATCGCCTGACCCCACGGGATTTGGACACTCGAAAAGCGACAGATGGCGCGGACCGCTAGGGGTCGGCCATCGAAGGCAGGGGCCGTGGCAGCCGAGCCCAGGCGGATGGCGGCGCAGAGTTCATCGGGACCTTCGCGCTGGTCTTCATCGGCGCGGGCGCGATTGCGGGCACGGGCGGACCCGATCTCCTCCTTGTCGTCCTCCCCACGGCCTCACGATCGGGGTCATGGTCGCCGCCATGCCTCGCGTCTCCGGCGTCCATATGAGCCCGACCGTGACGATGGGCGCCCTCGTATAGTCGAGCCAAGTTGGGCGTAATCGAACCCTCGCGCGCGCTTCGACCGATGTCAACCCACCCTTCGCCGGGAGGAGGATCCGCGGGGATTCCACATCGCCGGCTGGATCGAGGAGCCGGATTCACTGGTGCGCAATCCGGTGTGTGAGGGGTCCTTCCTCGTACGCTCGAGAAGGACGCGCCAGCCAATCCCGCGGTGAATTCCGAGTCCGACGCAGGCGTCCCTCTGAGGACCGACGCTCCACCGAAGGTAGCGCAGGACCTCGGAAGCGCCCGGTGGGGCCGGGCCGGAGTCTCACGCCTTCGTCGCGTCGCCCTTTCTTGCGATCCGGGGAATCTCCTTCTCGATGCCGAGTCCGCGCGCGACGCCAAGGCCGTAGTCGGGATCGGCCCGGTAGAAGTGACCGATCTGGCGTAGCTGGATCTCGCGGGGCACGCCTTTCATCGAGCGGACGATGTTGCCGATAAGGCGCTCCTTCTCCTTGCCGTTCATCAATCGGAAGAGGTCCCCGGCCTGTGAGTAGTCCTCGTTCCCCACGCGGTGGTCGTAGCGGTCGGCGTCACCCGAGATGCGGAGAGGAGGCTCCTTGAGGCTCCGGTCTTGGGTCGGCCCGCCGAAGCTGTTCGGCTCGTAGTTGGGGGAGCCCCCGCCGTTGTCGTCGAAACGCATGAAACCGTCACGGTGGTACGTGTTTACGGAACTCTGCGGTTTGTTGACCGGAAGGGCCGCGTAGTTGACCCCGATCCGATAGCGGTGGGCATCGGCATAGGACAGGAGGCGGGCCTGCAACATCTTGTCCGGAGACGCGCCGATCCCGGGGATGAGGTTCGAGGGTTCGAACGCCGCCTGCTCGACCTCGGCGAAGTAATTCTCCGGGTTGCGGTTCAGCTCGATGACCCCGACGTCGATCAAGGGGTAGTCCTTGTGGGGCCAGACCTTGGTCAGGTCGAACGGATGGATCCGGTACGTCTCGGCCTCCTTCTCGGGCATGATCTGGACCTTGACGGTCCACTTCGGGTATTCCTTGCGCTCGATTGCGTCGTGGAGGTCCTTGCGGTGGAAATCGGGCATCTCCCCTGCGATGCGGGCCGCCTCCTCGTCGGTCAGGTTCTTGATCCCTTGCTGGGTCTCGACGTGCCACTTGACCCAGAACCGCTCCCCCTTGGCGTTCCACAGGCTGTAGGTGTGGGAGGAGAAGCCGTTCATGTTCCGATAGGTTGCCGGGATCCCGCGGTCCGAGAAGAGGATTGTTACCTGGTGGATCGACTCCGGTGAGAGCGACCAGAAGTCCCATTGCATCGTGGAATCGCGGAGCCCGGTCCTGGGATCGCGCTTCTGAGAATGGATGAAGTCCTGGAACTTGAGCGGGTCCCGAACGAAGAAGACCGGCGTGTTGTTGCCGACAAGATCCCAGTTCCCCTCCTCCGTGTAGAACTTCATCGCAAATCCCCGCGGGTCGCGGACGGTGTCGGCCGAGCCGATTTCGCCCGCCACCGTGGAGAACCGTAGGAAGACGTCACAGCGGCTGCCGACCTTCTGAAAGAGCTTCGCCCGTGTGTAGCGGGAGAGTTCCTTCGTGACGGTGAAGGTCCCCCGCGCGCCGGCGCCCTTCGCGTGCACGACCCGTTCGGGGACGCGCTCGCGGTTGAAGTGGGCCATCCGCTCCATGAGCTCGTAATCGGCCATCAGAACCGGACCGCGCGGCCCCGCGGTCAGGCTGTTCTGGTTGTCGGCGACGGGAATCCCCGCCGCGGTCGTCATTGTCTTTCGCTTCTCGCCCATGATCTCCCTCTGTTCCCCCATGACCCGGTTGGAAATAAGCATTTGTTCATTGAACAACCGACGCACCACCGGGGAGGTCGATCCCGCTGCAAGCCCTGGCCGACGAATCCACGGCGGCCCCGGATGGCGTGGTGGCCGATCCCATCACACGTGCCGCAATGAAGCCTGCGCGGAGGTCGGTCCCGCGAGCGTCCCAGGTTTCTCCGACAATGGGCGCCTCTACCGAATCGGCCCCCTAATCGGCGGCGCAGCCGCCGGCCGTCTCCACGCGGACGTCCTCACGGACCAGCGTCCCCAGGTTCGACGATTTCGTTCATCCGAAACCCTCCCGCCAAATAGCCTCCCGCGGGACGTGATGTACTACGCAAGAAATAGCGGAACCGGAGTAGACTCCCTTACGGACGGATGAGATCCGCAAGGAACTCCACCACCGGCTTCCCATGGGTAACTACCAGGATGGATCGGTCACCGAGGCATCGGAGGGAACCTCCCACCCCTTGTCCAATCGGTTCCACAATTGTCTGTGTGGCACACCCCGCGGGACGTGAGGAAACGTTTAAATCGGACCCGTCTGTGCCGGGCCGCATGATGCGGGAAGCGGCTCCCTCGAAGGCGACCGCCCCGATGAAGGCCGCCATCCCGGAGCCGCCTGTGAAGTTCCGCTCCGGCCGGCACACGGCGATCGTGAAGGATGTCGTCGACATCACGCCGAAGTACCCGGAGACCTACCTCATCCGGTTCACGTTCGAGAACGAGCCCATCTTCGACTTCGAGCCCGGCCAGTTCATTTCCATCTTCGCAGAGAAGGACGGAAGGAAGATCTCCCGTCCGTACTCGATCGCCTCGTGGCCCGAGAACAAGGACCACCTCGAGCTCTGCATCAAGGTCGTCGAGGGCGGCTTCATGTCGAACTATCTCCACCATGTCGCCCCGGGCACGAGGCTTCAGACGATTGGCCCTCTCGGGCGGTTCGTCATCCCGGAACCGCTCCGGAGCGACACGGTCTTCGTCGCCACGGGCACCGGCGTCGCTCCGTTCATCTCCATGCTCGGTCACATCTTCGAGCAAGGGCTCGACGCCGGCCGCGAGATCTCCCTTGTGTTCGGGACGCGTTATACGTACGAGCTCATCTACCACGATCTTGCGACGCGTTGGGAGAAGGAGCACTCGAACTTCCGTTACTACCCGACGGTCTCCCGTCCGGAGACTCCGGACTGGAAGGGTCGAGTCGGGTACGTCCAGAAGATCATCCAGAACGAACTCGCGGATTTCGAGAAGAAACAGGTCTACATCTGCGGGCTCCATGACATGGTAGAGCAGGTGAAGACCCTCTGCGAAGGCCTCGGCTTCGCCTTCGTGCGGTTCGAGAAGTGGGACTGAGGCCGCCCGACGGGTCACGGCCTCGTTCGGACGATGACCCTTCCGACGAGCGCCTCGCGGCCCACAGGCCCAAAGGTGCGGCTGTCCTCGCTCCACGCGGCGTTGTCCCCCGAGACGACGATCCGTCCGGGGCCGTCCACGGACGCGATCCGCTTGATGAGGAACATCCCGTCGCGGCGAGGGTGCCGGAAGACGATGATGTCTCCGGGTCCGGGGGCCCGGAACGCGTAGGCCCAGCGGTTCACGAGCACGTAGTCCCCCGCGCGAAGGCTCGGTTCCATGCTGGCGTCCTCGACGCGGAAGCGGGCGAGGGGCCACATCGGGAGCGCCCCGAGGCGGGTCAGTGGACCTTCGGGTAGACCGTCTCGCGTGCCGTCGGGTACGGGGCCTTCGCCCTCACGACCTCAAGACCCTTCGTTTTCCAGAAGATCGCGGCGATGTCGTTCGCATGCTCGAGGAGGTCCTCGGAGGCCTGGAGGTTGATTTCCTGGCGTGCCTTCGAACCCGCCTTCAGGGCTTTCCACACGAGGTCGTGCAGCTCCGGAAACTGCTCCGCATGCTCGGGCTTGAAGTAGTCCCCCCAGAGGATGCGGATCTCGTGCTTCGCGATCTCCGCATGCTGCTCCTTCGTCGCGATGTACCGGGCGAGCTTGCCGTGGAACTCCTGTCTCTGCTCGTGCGTGGATGAAGGCCCGGGTTTCTCGAGCTGTCCGATGAGGTCGACCATCCGGATGACCGTATGTGCGGCCATCTGGGCATGGTGGGGGTCGTAGATCCCGCAGGGGATGTCGCAGTGGGCGTGCGCGACCGCCGCGGGGCGGACCCGGTCCAGGCCGCGGAGCACCTTGTGAAGGACGGTCATGGATGCGGCCTAGATTCTTGCGCTATTTAAACGTGTGCTGCTCGCGGGCCCCGTCTCCTGAAATCCCCGAGCCCGTGGACGCGGTCCGCGGGAATCGGCCCCTTTGCCAGAGGGCCACGCGCACGAGGTTCACGAGGATGGGCACCTCGATGAGAGGACCGATGACCGCGGCGAACGCCTGGCCGGACGTGATCCCGAACACGCCGATCGTCGTCGCGATTGCGAGTTCGAAGTTGTTGCTTGCCGCGGTGAACGCGAGGGACGTCGTCTCTTCGTACGGGAATCCGAGGCGCTTCGACAACCAGAATGACAGGCCGAACATGATCACGAAGTAGAACGCGAGGGGCACGGCGATCCGGAACACATCCCACGGGAGGCGCACGATGTCGGCCCCGCGGAGGGAGAACATCACGACGACGGTGAACAGAAGGCCGATCATGGCCGTCGGGGCGAGCCGCGGGATGAACCTGTCCTCGAACCACGCGCGCCCTTTCCGACGCACGAGGATCGCCCGCGTCAGGAATCCCATCGCGACGGGAATCCCCAGGTAGAACAAGACCGTCCGCGCGACGTCCACGAGGGAGATCGACACGACCTGGGAGGCCGTCAGCCCGCCGATCCAACCGGAGAGCAAGGTCACGAAGAACCACGCGAGGGCGGAGTAGAGGAACATCTGGAAGATGCTGTTCAGGCCCACGAGCAGGGCCGCGTACTCCGGGTGCCCGCGGGCCATCGAGTTCCACACGAGGACCATCGCGATGCACCGTGCGAGCCCGACAATGATGATGCCCACGCGATACTCGGGGAGGTCCGGCAGCAGGATCCACGCAAGGGCGAACATGAGAAAGGGACCGAGGATCCAGTTCTGGAACAGGGAGACGGCCATGATCTTCCGGTTCGATGCGAGCCGGGGAAGGTCCCCGTAACGGACCCGGGCGAGTGGGGGATACATCATCCAGATGAGCCCGACCGCGATAGGGATCGAGACCCCCGACCAGGAGATCGCGTCGAGGGCCTGCGGGAGGCCCGGGACGAGAACCCCGAGGCCGACGCCGGCGCCCATCGCCAGGAAGATCCACAGGGCCGTCAGGCGGTCGACGAGGGACAGGGAGTCCCCGTCATCGGGCGCCATGCAGGGCCCCCCTATCCGCCCGGGAGATAAGCCATTGTGGTTCGCTTCCATCCCTCCGGCTCCCTCCCCCGTCGACGAAGGTGAACCTTATCCGTCTCGTGTCCATCGAGGAGTCCGCGGACGTGGTCGCAATGCGGATCAACATCGAGGTCGGCGACATCGCACGCTGGGAGGACGAGGTCATCGTCGTGAACCTGTTCGAGGGTGTCGGGCATCCCGGAGGGGCCACGGGCGCCGTCGATGCGGCTCTCGGCCATCAGATCACCGGGATGATCGCCACGGGCGACATTTCGGCGAAATTCAAGGACGTGACGGTCTTTCCGACGTTCGACCGGATCGCG
>Ga0154851_118_pt3 | contig 29942 bp, 33 predicted proteins | sample Rifle2008BG16ft_FD_105579 | JGI IMG/M metagenome (GOLD analysis project Ga0154851, IMG submission 105579) | Euryarchaeota archaeon RBG_16_68_13
CGGGACCATTCAGCTCCTCGGGGCGGAGAAGGCCCTCTTCCGACATCTCAAGACGGGAGCGCGGTCGCCGAAGCATGGGGTCCTCTTCCTCCATCCGCTCGTGAACCGCGCACCACCCTGGCAGCGAGGGGCCATCGCACGAGCGTTCGCCGCGAAGCTCGCCATCGCCTCCCGCGCGGACGCGTACACGAAACGCCGGGCCAGTCCGGAGCTCCTCGAGCAGCTCGATCACGCGATCGCGGAGATCCGCCGGAGGAAGGCGACCCGCCCTCCGAAAGGACGACCGGCACTAGGCAAAGGAAGGCGGCGGCGCAGGCCGTGAGCAAGCTTTTAAACGGAGCGACTGTATCCGCGCGCCGGGTCGGCCATGTCGTGGGAACAGGCAGAGATCCGCGAACTCAAGGTGAATCGCTACATCGTCATCGACGAGGAGCCCTGTCGGATCCTCAGCATCCAGACCTCGAAGCCGGGGAAGCACGGTGAAGCGAAGGCCCGGCTTGAGGCGGTCGGCCTGTTCGACGAGCAGAAGCGGTCCATCGTCCACCCGGTCACGCACAAGGTCCGCGTGCCGATGATCGACAAGAGAAAGGCCCAGGTCCTTTCCATCCATGCGAACGTCGCACAGCTCATGGACATGGAGACGTACCAGACATTCGAGCTCACGGTCCCTGCGGAGCTCCAGGAGAAACTCGCCCCCGGCCAGGAGACGATGTACCTGGAGGCCCTCGGCCGACGAAAGCTGTCCAGCCTCTGAGCGCAAGGTTGAAATCTTATAGTCCAAGCCCTTGTCGAGAGGACATGCCCTCCCCGCGGTTCGCGGACGCGATGGCGAAGTACGAGGAGGCCCGGATGGTCCTCTTCGGAGTCCCGTATGACCGCACGTGTTCCTTCCGGGGCGGCTCCCGGTACGGGCCTGCGGCAATCCGCGAGGCCTCGTACAATTTCGAGAGCTTCATGATGGACCACGAAAGGGACCTCGCGGACATTCCCTTCGCGGATCTGGGGGACACACCGTCCTTCGGGCCGACGACGGACATGGTTGCGGGCGTCGGCAAGATGGCCTCCGACGTCGTCGGCGCGGGGAAGGTCCCCATCGTGATCGGCGGGGAACACAGCCTCGCCCCCGCCGTCGTGCGAGCGTTCCCGAAGGACATCGGTGTGCTCGGGATCGACGCCCACCTCGACTTCCGGGACTCGTATTTGAACGATAGGTGGTCGCACGCCTGCTCGGCCCGCCGAATCGCGGACCACGTCGGCGTGGAGAACGTGATCTACATGGGCGTTCGCTCGTACAGCAAGGAGGAGCGGGGGGACCTCGAACGCCTCGGCCTCACGTACGTGAGCGCGTACGAGATTCACGAACGAGGGATCGTCGCGTGCGTTCAGCATGCGTTACGGGAGATCAATCGGGACAAGATCTACCTCACGATCGACATCGACGGCGTGGATCCGGCCTATGCCCCGGGCGTCGGGAACCCGGAGCCTTTCGGAATCGCCCCCCTCCAGGTGAAACGGGCGCTCCGGATCCTCGGACCCCATCTCGTCGGAATGGACCTGAACGAGGTGAGCCCGGCCTGGGATCACGGACAGACGGCCCTGCTCGCCGCGCGGCTCGTCCGCGAGGCGATCATGTCCATCGGCGAGGCCCGGTCGTGATCAGCTGTAGCCCGGGATCTCTCGCTTCCGGGCCCAGATTGCCTCGAGGTCGAACTTCCTCAGCTCGTCGTCGAACTTCCGATCGAGCTGGGCCTTCGCCTTCTCGATCGCGGGCATGTCCTCCGCAGCCTTGAGCTCGCCCCGGAGCTTCTCGATGTCCTTCACGAGAACGGGGTCGAGCTCGACCCCATGCAAGGCCAGGATGGAGAGGGTGTTCTTCATCACGTCGAGCTCGAGTCGGATCCGGTCCCTCGTGCCCGTCGTCAGGACGCGTTTGTTCATCGCGACGAGGAGCTCCCGGTGCTGCTTGAGGGCGGACAGGATGTTTTCGATCCTCTCGCTCGTCTTGAGGAGGTAGTCTTCGAGGCGCGCGATGGACTCGAGGAGGTCCGCCACGATTCCCCGCTCCCCGCGGCGGGGCCTCGGCGGGAGCTGCAGGGCCGCGGAGACGACGTCGTCGCGCCGTCGACCCTCGTCGGCGGCTTTCGCGACGCCCCGCAGGCGATTCTCCTGGGCTCGGAGGCGTCGATCCATGGAGACGACGTCCTTGCGAAGTCGTGCGAACTCGCGCTCAAGGGCCCTCGCGACGGGATCTCGGGAGGCGCTCTTCCCGGCCATTGCCGTGGGATGGTGGGCGTCGGTTATCAACGTTGTGCGGGGGAAACCCCAGGGCGCCGGCATCAGGCGAGGACCGCAGAGGCCTGGCCCCGGAGGGGAGACTCTCAAAAGACGAGACCCGTCTGCGAGTCCGTCCTTCCGAAAGCGGAGAAAAGGGCGCGACGAGCCCCATCGCCCCCGGGTCCGCGACGAGGGCACCTCCCCCTTGGCCCAAGCGTCGCGGGGCCCGTGCACGTCGCCGGGAACGCCCACCTGACTACCCCAGCACGATCGAACGGGCGCCTCGGGGCTCGTCCCAACCCGTGCGATGGGATAGCACGCTCGGGAATATAGTTTGCGTCCGCGGGGGACCCTCGGTCAGAACGTTTATGTGCAAACCGCCCTTAGATGCGCCCCGGAGCGTGGGGAGATCGGCGATACATGGGACGGACCCCTCCACCGCCTCGACGCGTTCCGGTACGAGATCCCTCAGACCTACAAGCCTGGGATGCGGACGAGCGGACTCATCTTCATCGACGAACCGATGGTCGCGCAGCTGCGCCAGGATCGCGCCGCGGAGCAGGTGGCCAATGTCGCGACGATGCCCGGGATCCTTGGCAGGGCACTCGCGATGCCCGACATCCACTGGGGGTACGGCTTCCCCATCGGCGGGGTCGCCGCGTTCGATTACGACGCGGGCGTGATCTCGCCCGGCGGGATCGGCTTCGACATCAACTGCGGCGTCCGCCTCCTGAGGACGGACCTCACGGAATCCGACGTCCGACCCAAGATCAAGGATCTCGTGGACGCATGCTTCGTGAACGTCCCGAGCGGCGTGGGAGAGGGAGGGGTCACGAAAATCACCCGCGGCGAGCTGGAGCGGGTCGCGACGGAGGGCGTGGGGTGGGCTGTCGAGAAGGGATACGGCTGGCCGGAGGACATCGAGCACATCGAGGCGCGTGGGTGCCTCCCGGACGCGAGGTTCGAAAAGGTCTCCGAGCGGGCCATCAGCCGCGGGAAGAACCAGGTCGGTAGCTTGGGCGCGGGAAACCACTTCCTCGAAATCCAGAAGGTCGACCGGATCTACGACGAGAGAGCGGCGAAGGCCCTCGGCCTAGGGCCCGAGGGCCAGGTCTGCGTGATGATCCACACAGGATCCCGGGGATTCGGCCACCAGATCGCAACGGACTACATCGATACATGCCTCGGCGCGGTGAAGCGCGAGGGAATCTCCCTCCCGGACCCCCAACTCGCCTGCGCGCCGATCTCCTCGAAGGAGGGGGAGGACTACTGGGCCGCGATGTGCGCGGGGGCGAACTTCGCCTGGAACAACCGCCAGCTCATCACCCATGGGACCCGGGACGCGTTCACGAGGATCTTCGGCCGTCCCGCGGAGAGCCTCGGGATCCGGATCGTGTACGACGTGTGCCACAACATCGGGAAGGTCGAGGAGCACGTCGTGGACGGGGCGAGGAGGAAGGCCGTGGTCCACCGCAAGGGCGCGACCCGCGCGTTCCCGCCGGGCCACGCGGAGACGCCGGCGGCGTACCGCGAGGTCGGGCAGCCCGTGCTCATCCCGGGGGACATGGGGACCTGTTCCTTCGTCCTCGTCGGTCTCCCGACGGCGATGGACCGGTCCTTCGGATCGAGCTGCCACGGCGCGGGGCGCCTCATGTCGCGGAAGGCCGCGACCCGGCTGTTCCGGGCCAACGACGTCGTGAGGAGCCTCGGGGAGCGCGGAATCTACATCCACGCCGCTTCGAAGGAGGGGATCGTGGAGGAGGCCCCCGGAGCCTACAAGAACGTGGAGGACGTCGTCCGCGTCGCGGAGGGAGCCGGGCTCACGAGGATCGTCGCCCGCGTGGTTCCGATGGGGGTCGTGAAAGGGTGAGGATCGCCGTCAAGCCCTTCGGTCCGGTCGACCCCGCCGCCCTGGAGCATCTGCGGACGTCCCTCCGGGAGTTCGGGGACGTCGATGCGATCCAAGAGGCTTCCCTGCCCGCGAAGGCGTTCGACGCGAAGCGGGGCAAGTACCGGGCGAGCGCCGTGCTGCGCGCATGCTTGGCGGAACCGGGGGACCGGATCCTCGCCGTCACGGACGTGGACCTCTTCGAGGAGGGCAAGACGTTCGTCTTCGGATACGCGACGATTCGGGACCGGTTTGCGGTCATCTCGACCCGCCGCCTCCACGATGGGAGCGCGGTCCGGTTCCTCGACCGGGTGGAGAAGGAGGCGTTCCACGAGATCGGGCATACGCTCGGCCTCGATCACGACCCCGACCCGGGTTGCGTGATGCATTTCTCCAACAGCCTTCAGGACACGGACCGCAAGGGGCGACGGTGGTGCGCCGGGTGCGCCGCGGTCGCGGAGCCTACCTTGCGGCGCCTAGGAAGGTGAAACGTCCGGACGCCTCGTACCGGTCGCCATAGCGCCGGGGGAGTTCCGCCTCCAGGTAGCGGAGACCTTCCTCGAATTCCCGCCGCGGGATCAGGTCCAGGGTCGAGATGTACTTCCGGCGGACCCGGTCAATCTGGTCCGCGACGGGGAGGCTCCGCCGGAGGGTGCGTTCCTCTCGACGCACGGACGCGAACCCGGCCGCGCGGAGAGCGGCCACGAGGCGCTCGACGGGAGGGAAGCGAGCGCGATCGATCGCGAGGAGACTGGGGAACGCCTCCTCCAAGACCCCGAGCTCGCGGGACCCCATGTCCGTCGTCGCGATCGCGACCTTCCGGGAGGCGCGAGCGATCTCCTCGAGGACCTGAGCGTGGTCCTCGATCTGATGGAGGACCATAATGACGATGGTCGCATCGAAGGCGTTTCGGCGGAACGGGAGGCGGTGGGCGTCCCCGCGCACACGGGCGAAATCCCCCTTCTCCTTCGAGGCCGCGAGCATATCCGCGGAGAGGTCCGTGGCCACCACGGGGTTTGTCTCCGCCAGGAGCCGAGAGAACCGGCCCGTCCCGCAACCGAGGTCGAGGACCCGCTCTCCCGGCCGGACGTCCCCGACCTCGCGGACCGCGGCGAGCCAGAACGTCCGGTCGACGACCTCGTTCGCCCGCACCGCATCGTAATCCGCGGCGAGGCGGGAGTAGTCCACGGACACGGAAACCGCCAAAGGGAGGGCGGGATATGAGGATGCCGAGGCGAGCGGATGACCCTGGTGGAGTTCAGCATCACTCCAATCGGCGAAGGCGTGAGCGTGGGGGACCGGGTGGCCCGGTGCCTCGATCTCGTGGATCGGAGCGGCCTCGAGTACCGTCTGAACCCCATGGGGACCGTGGTGGAGGGCCCGTTCGACGCTGTGGTGGAACTCGTCGCGAGATGCCACAAGGCCGTCGCGGCGGACTGCGACCGCGTGTCGACGATCATCAAGATCGACGACCGGAAGGGAGCCACGGGACAAATCGAGGGGAAGGTGCGGAGGGTCGAGGAGCGCCTGGGTCGGAAGCTCAGGACCTGACGGGCGCTCTCCAGGCCAGCATGGCCACGGTCGCGGCGGACGAGACGAGGAAGGCGAAGACGAAGGTCGCCGTGCCCGCGGGCAGGACGACCGTCCACAGGAGACCTGCGGCGATCCCGCTTGCGATCTTCACGAAGCCCACGCTCGTATGGTAGGCACCCAGGATCGTCGCCTTGATCTCCGGCGGCGCCAGGTCCGCGACGAGGGCGCGCTCCGTGCCCTGCGTCAAGCCGTAGCTGAGCCCGTAGAGGGCGAAGGCCAGGAGGAGGAGCCCGAGGCCGGGAAGGGCGGGCGAGGCCGCGAGGAGGCCTGCCATCCCGGAGAAGCACGCGTATCCGACGAGGATGACGGGTTTGCGCCCGATCCGGTCCGACAGTATGCCCGCGGGAAAGGCACCCGCCGCATAGATGACATTGAAGAAGACGTAGAGGGCGATCGCCACGGTCGTGCCCTCGTCGGAGCCCGCCCGGAGAAGCAGGAAGACATAGGAGAACTCCGCGAGCGAGAAGAGGCTCGCGATCGCGACGAAGGTGAGGAGGGCACGCGGGGCTCCCCGGAAGGACAGACGGAGGGGGCGAGCGGCCTGGGGGGGCCTCGGGGTCTCTCGAACGAAGAAGACGAGGCCGAGGGAGATGGCCGCGGGAATCGCGGCGAACAGCATCACGATGCGGTAGGCGTCGGCCACCGCGAAGGAGGCGCCGAGCCAGCCGAGGAGGCCCAGGGCGATGAGGGGACCGGCGATCGCGCCCGTCGTGTCCATGGAACGGTGGAACCCGAACGCCTTCCCGCGGACCTCCGGAGGAGCGGACTCCGCGAGGAGGGCGTCTCGCGGCGCGTCGCGGATCCCCTTCCCCATCCGCTCCGCGACCCGCATGCCCAGGTAGTGAGGCCACGCAGCAGCGAAGGGGAACAGGGCTTTCATCACGGTGGAGAGGCCGTAGCCTGCCGCGACGAAGCGTTTCCTCCGTCCGGCAGCGTCGGACCAGCGGCCGGAGAGGATCTTCGTGAAGGAGACAGCGCCTTCCGCAAGACCCTCGACGAGGCCTAGGATGAAGGCATCCGCGAGGAGGACTTCCATGAGGAAGAAAGGCAGGATCGGCAGAATCATCTCGCTGCTGACGTCCGTGAGGAGGGACACAATCGCGAGAAGGACGACGTTCGAGGTCAGTCCGTAGGCGAGCCGACGGCGGTCCATGAGGGACCCCTACGGGTGGAAGAAGAAGGCCACGCCGATGATCGCATAGACCATCACGAGGAGGAGACCCTCGTACCAGTTCGACCGCCCATCGGAGGCCACAGCGGCGAGGACCCCCGTGGACAGGGCGATCGACACGAGTTCGAAGATCTCGAAGTCGAGGGTCATCACCGAGGTCGTCAAGAGGGAAGCGAAGATGAGGACCGGGGCGACGAAGAGGGCGATCTGGGTCGTCGATGTCGTGGCGATCGCGACGCTGAGTTCCATCTTGTTCCGGAACGCCATGATGACGGCGCTCCCGTGTTCCGCGGCGTTGCCGACGATGGCCACGATGATCACCCCGACGAACAGTTCCGTGAGGCCGAGGCTCTGCCGCGCCTCATCGATGGAGCCGACGAGAAGTTCCGACTCGACCGCGACGAGGGCCGTTGCGACGACAAGGACGGCGAGGGCCGCACGGACGGACCAGCGGGGCACGTCGGCCGTCTCCGACACCGGATTGAAGATGTCCTTGTGGGTCCGGAGGGAGAAGACGAGCCCGAAGACGTACGCGGCGAGGAGAATTCCCGCGATCCCGAGGCTCATCTCCTCTCGGATCAGGTCGCTCGGCGCCTGAGTCGACAGGACGTACAAGGCAGGCATCACGAGACCGATAACGGCGAGGAGGAGCATCGACGTCTGGATGCCTGAAGCTTCGCGGGAGAAGGTCTGGGTTTTGTGACGCAGCCCGCCGAGGAGCATGCTGAGGCCGAGGACGAGGAGGATGTTCCCGATGATGGACCCCGTCAAGGAGGCCTTCACGACCTCGTGGAGGCCGCTGAAGAGGGCGAAGAGGGCGATGATGACCTCCGTTGCGTTCCCGAAGGTCGCGTTGAGGAGGCCGCCGATCCCAGGTCCGGCGTGCTTCCCGAGCTCCTCCGTCGCAAGGCCCATGAACCAGGCGAGGGGGATGATCCCCAGGCCCGCGATCGCGAACACGGCGACTCCGGGTCCCAGGACGATCTCCGTGATCCAGCTCGCCGGGACGAAGAGACCGAGGGCGAGGGCCCAGGCGTACGGCCTGAGTCCCCGCAGCTCCATGGGCCCCCCGGACGAGCTCCCCGCATATTAACATCGCGCGAGGAACCCTTAATTAGGGCGTGCCCGGATGCGCGCCCGATGATCTCGGCGACGGAGATGCGGGTCCTCGACCGGAACGCTCAGCATTTCGGCGTGCCGATCCTCGAACTCATGGAAAGCGCGGGGAAGGCCGTCGCGGAGGTCGCGCGGCGGGATTTTGGCGCATCGGGGAAGAGGGTCCTCGTCGTCTGCGGGACGGGGAACAACGGCGGGGACGGTCTCGTCGCGGCCCGCCATCTCTCCCGCGATGCGAAGGTGGAGATTCTCCTAGCGCGACCCCCGGACCAGTTCGCGACGGAGGAGGCCCGGGTGAATTTTAGGCGCCTCGGGAACGTCCCCGTGAGCGAGGGGCTCGTCGCGAGCGAGGAGGCGATGCGCGACGTGGACCTCATCATCGATGCTCTCTTGGGCATCGGTGTCGAGGGAGCCCTTCGAGAACCCTACGCGACCCTCATCCAGGAGATGAACCGTTCCGGGAAACCCATCCTCAGCGTCGATGTCCCGAGCGGGATCGGGACGGACGTGGCGGTGAAGCCCGCGGCCACGGTCGCCCTTCACGCGATTAAGGAAGGGTGCACGGAGGCGAATGCGGGAACCCTTCGTGTCGCGGACATCGGCATCCCGCCTCGGATCGCGCACAGCATCGGACCCGGGGAGTTCGTCCTGTACCCGCTCCCGCGGGCCGAGAGCCACAAGGGACAGAACGGGAACGTCCTCATCGTCTCCGGAGGACCCTTCACGGGCGCCCCGGCCCTCGTCGCGTTTGGGGCCCAGGGCGTCGGCGCGGATCTCGTCCACATCGCGACGCCTCTCGTCGCCTCACAGGTCGTGGCCTCGTTCTCGCCATCGTTCATCGTCCATGCCCTCGGCGGGACGCACCTGCTCCATGCGGACGTCGAGCACGTCCTCCAGCTCGGGTCGAAGGCGGACGTCCTCGCAATCGGCCCGGGCCTCGGGGATGCGAAGGACACCCTGGAGTCCGTGCGGGAAATCCTGACGAAGACAGAGATTCCCTTCGTCGTCGACGCGGACGCGATCAAGGCGGTCGCGGAGGACCCGTCCTGCCTCCAGGGGAAACGGGGGGTCGTCACGCCTCATTCCCGGGAGTTCCTGCGCCTCACAGGGACCGCTCTCCCGGACGCGCTAGAAAGGCGGGCGGACGCGGTTCGCGAGGCCGCGAAGACCCTCGGGGTGACCGTCCTCCTCAAGGGCCATGTCGACATCGTCAGCGACGGCCAGCGCACGAAATACAATTACACCGGGAATCCGGGGATGACGGTGGGAGGCACCGGGGATGTCCTCTGCGGGGTTGTCGCAGGCCTCGTCTCAAAAGGGACGGCCCCGTTCGACGCGGCGCGCCTCGGGGCGTTCGTGAACGGCGCTGCGGGCGACCTCGCATTCAAGGTGAAGAGCTACGGCCTCACCGCGATGGACGTCGCGGAGAACGTAGGGCGTGTGCTCGCGGAGTACCTGCGCTGACGAAGGATTTGAAGGAAAGGATGAAGGGGGCGCTGCGAGTCGGCGTCCCGAAACGGGCCCGAGATCCATCCGTTCCACGGGGAAGACATGAAGTCGACGTCCGGAGATTCCGATTTCCTCCGGACTCCGGCACACCGAGGGGACCCCGCGCGCGCTCCCAGGACCTCCACTCGGAACCGGTCCGGCAGCGATTAATACGCGCCCTCCGTTCGACGCAGGGTGGACCTCGAGCCCGTGCCAGACCATCCCGCCCTCCTGGCCGACGACGTCCTCGTCGTGGCGGATCTCCACATCGGCCTCGAGGAGGAACTCCGAGAGAAGGGAGTCCATGTCCCGAGCCGGGCCGAGGGGATGTCTCGGTCCCTCGTCGACATCGCGGACCGGCGCGGCGCGGATCGTCTCGCGATCCTCGGGGACGTGAAGCATCTCGTTCCGAAGATGGCGTCGCGCGAACGCCGGGACGTCTATGTGTTCTTCCGAGACCTTGCCGACCGGTTCAAGGAGATCCACGTGGCCCAGGGAAACCATGACGGGATGCTCAGGAACATCGTCCCTCGGTTCGTGAAGTTCCGATCCCCCTACGGGTTCGTCATCGAAGACACCGGCTTCTGTCATGGCCATGCCTGGCCCTACCGGAAGGTCATGGCGACGAAGGCCCTCGTGATGGGGCACAACCATCCCGCCGTCGCCTTCCGTGACCCGCTAGGGCACCGAGAGATCCGTCCCTGCTGGCTGCGAGCGCCGTTCCGGAAGAGCCATCGTCGGTACCCGCGCCTCCCGAAGGAAGCAATCGTCGTCCCTTCCTTCAACGAACTCTGCGGAGGAATGCCCGTGAACGACGTGCGCGCGAATTTCATCGGGCCCGTCTTCGACGAGGATCTCGTGTCCGTTCGCGAGGCGACGGTCCATCTCCTCGACGGGACCCTCCTCGGTCGCCTGGAGGACCTGCGAGTCGACCTCGGATTCCGGCCGAAAGACTACAGGCAGTGAGGGGGCCGCGCGAGCCCCCGCATGGATCCGTGATGATCAAAGGGGGGAGACGGCCCATCCGACCCTCTTCCGGGCGTCCCGGATGAGGTCGATGACCACGCCCTTCACCCGCGAGAGGACGAGCGGGTACTTCGAGGCCAGCTCCGGGCTCATCTCTTCCGTATCGCCCGCCTTCTCGGACACGCAGATTCCGACAATCTCGATTCGCGGAATCCGGTGGCCGTATGCCCGTGCGGCATCAAGGGCGTCCGTGAGCCGATCCATGTCGACGTCGTGGGGGATCCGCATCTCCCGGATCGAGAAGGGACTCACGAGGAGGATCCTACCGACCTCCGGCGAATAGCCGATCGCGTCGAGGAGGACAAGGGCATCGTAGCCCTCGAAGAGCTCGAGGTAGTCCAGGTCCTGATTCGTCTCGGCGACTTCCACGTCCCGCAGGACCGTCCGAAGGGACCGAGCCAGCCGGACGCCGATCCCTTCGTCTCCCCGGGCCACATCGCCGAGCCCGAGAACGAGAATCCGCGGAGACGTAATCAGTGCGAACACCCTCGCTGCCTCCGGACATCCGCGAGATCCGTCTCGCGACGTCGTGCCGTCCCGCGTCCCTCGCTCCGGTGGGCCGGATCCCCACTCGTCATTTCACGTCCTATCGTCGCCGTTGCGCTCCCTCGACCACCTCGATGTTCGGATCGTCTTGCACTCGGAATCGAATCTGCAACAGGCGGAGGCCCGTTCCCTCGAGGGCGTGGAGGAGGTACCCGCAGCGAGGGCACAGCCACGGGCCGTGGTCCTCGGGCTCCTCGAGCCCGATCTCGTCGGGGAGACCCTCGGCCCCGCACGACTCGCAGCGCAACCGCCCAGGGGCATCCTCGAGCTCGAGGGCAGCGTCCTCGAAGCGCGTGCCCGCGGCGAGGGCCAGGAAGGCGGTCACGAGGGCCTCCGGGGATGCAGCCGCGAGACGGCCCACCTGGATCCGCAGGGCCTCGACTTCGAAGGACCCGAGGCGGTCCATCTCTTCCGCGGCCTGAGCGAGGACCGCTTCCATCAAGCCGTACTCATGCATGGACGAGCTCCCTCCTCGGACGGGGCGCGTAGCCCCAGGTCCGCGCGGCCTCCTCCGCCCGCGCGACGAGCTCCGGAATCGCTTCCGAGACCTTCGCGCCGACACCGGCACCGATCGTTTGGGCGGCGTCCATCTCCACCGCGAAGATCCGAAGGCGGGACGGGACTCGAAGACCTGCATGGCGCGCGACGGCCAGGGCCTCCGGTAGGCCCACGTAGTGAGCGGATGGGACCCCGATGGCCGGCACGTCTCTTGGATGGAGCTCGCGGACGCGCCCGGGTCGATCGCCAAGGACCGTGTCAATCACGATGGCGTCGTCGAAGCCCTGGAGGTGTTCGAGGAGATACAGGCCAGACTGCGCCGTCCTCCGGATTTCGACGTTGGATCCGAACCGACCCTCGAGCCGCTCCGCGGCCAACAGGCCGGCCCCGTCGTCGCCGAGGAGGTCGTTGCCGAGGCCGAGGATCACGAGGGCCATGCTCCCTCAACCGTCCCTCCGGATTTCCTTGACGAGCTGGCCGGTTGCGTCGAAGATCTGCACCTTGAGGGGCATGTGGCCCGGGAGGGAGTGCGTCGCGCACGCGTGGCAGGGATCATACGCACGGAAGGCCATCTCGACCTGGTTCAGGATCCCGTCGTCCACGACGCCCTTGTGGATCACCCCGCGGGCCGCCTTGTCGACGGACATCGCGATTCTCGCGGCGTTGTGTTGCGTCGCCACGAGGAGGTTCGCGGCCGTGAGCACGCCTCGATCATCGCTCTTGTAGTGGTGGATGAGGACGCCGCGCGGGGCCTCCACGACGCCGATCCCTTCCTTCGGCGTCTCCGTCGGAATTGTGCGAACGTTGGGATCCGTGATCCGCGAGTCATCCACGAGTTCGTTGAGGCGCTCCGCGGCGTACACGATCTCGATCACGCGGGCCCAATGGTTCGCGAGGGTGTGGTGGACGGGCTTCCCGCCGAGGGTCTCGAAGAACTTGTCGTAGAGCTCCGCGGCCTGCGGCGTGGCCATGCCATCGCACACGTTGAGCCGGGCGAGGGGTGCGACGCTGTACACCCCGCTGTCCTCCCCGTCGACGAAACCCTTCCAGCCGACCTTCTTGAGGAACGGGAACTTCACGAACGTCCAGGGTTCCGAGTGCTCCGCAATGTGGTCGAGGTACTGTTGGACGGGGAACCGCGAGACCTCGTGGCCCTTCGGGTTCACGACGCGGATCTGCCCATCGTAGAAGTTCTCTCGGGTCTTCGCATCCACGAGGCCCATGTAGTACGTGCGGTGCGTGTACGCGTCCGAGGTGATCGCCTTCACGTACGCGGGATTGCCGAGGACAACGTCCTCGAAGAGCGTCTCGCAGAACGCAGCGAACTTGAGGCCCCGCTCGGCAATCTCCTTGAAGCGGGCCTGCATCTCCGGGGTCACAGGCTTCGCGACGCCCCCAGGGAGGCCGTAGACGGGATGGATCACCTTCCCGCCGAGCTCCGTGATGATCCCGCGCAGTTCCCTGCGCATCGCGATGACCCGCTTGCCGATCTCCAGGCCCGCCTTCTGAATCACGCCGAGGACGTTCCGGTCCGCCTTCGGCGCCGTAGGTCCGACGACGAAGTCCGGCCCTCCGAGGAAGAACAGGTGGAGCGCGTGGTCCTCGAGCATGAAGACGCTGTACAACATCTCGCGGATCATCTTCGCCGTCGGCGGCGGATCCACTCTGAACAGGTCGTCTAGAGCCTTCGTCGCGGCCGTGTGGTGGGCCGTCGGGCAGACGCCGCAGATCCGGGACGTGATCTGGGGCGCATCCTCCGCCTGCCGGCCGACGAGGAAGTTCTCGAAGCCCCGGAGTTCCGGGATCTGCAAGTATGCTCGCGAGACCTCGCCCTTGTCGTCGAGGAAGATCGTCACCTTTCCGTGGCCCTCGAGGCGCGTGATCGGGTTGATGGTCACCTGGCTAGGCATGTGGCTTCACCTCCTTCGCCCGCACGAGATAGGATCGCGGGAGGGAGTATCGGTAGAACGTGCCCATGGGGTCCGGGACGCATTCCAGGACCTTCTGGATGTCCGCCTCATCGTCGAAATCCACAATCGACGAGAGATATGAAATCCCCTTGGCCCCTTGGTCTCGCACCTCATCCGTGGGGCCGAAACATCCCGTGCAGGGCATGACTCCTTTGATGCACAAGGCCTCGCACCCGCCGCGCGTCACGGGGCCGAGGCACAGGATTCCCTGCGCGAGGAGACACTTCTCCGGATCCACCGTCGTGAGATGGACCCGCTTCAGCTCCTTGAGGAGGAGCTTCTCCGGTTTCGCATCGTTCAGGTGACACTCATGGCACAGGGCCCGAGTGCCCGCGAGGACGGCGCCTTTCGGCGGCAACTCTCCCTTGAGCAGGGCTCCCACGGCGTTCGCGAGCAGCTTCGGCGTCGGCGGGCAGCCTGGGAGGTAGTAGTCCACGTCGATGACCTGGTCCAGGGACTTCACGGTGTCCCAGAACGCCGGGAGCTCCAACGTGCCTTCGGGGACCTTCACTGTCTCCTTGGGTTCCTGGACGCTCCCGCAGGCGACGCTCGGGGCCTTGTGGTAGTACCAGTCGAAGATGGACTGCCGGTCCCAGAGGTTCGCGAGCCCGGGGACGCCCCCCATGTGGGAGCAGCTGCCGAACGCGATCACGTACTTCGATTTCCGCCGCAGGAGACGGGCCATCTCCTCCTGTTCGGAGAGGCGGATTGCGCCGTTGATAAAGCTCGCCGCGAGGCTCCCGTCCTCGAACGCCTCGAGGTCCTTGACCTTGAAATCGAGGGCGACGGGCCAGAACACGATGTCGACGGCGGCCACGACATCGAGGATTCCCTCGGCGAGATCCACGACGGCCTCTTCACATCCGCCGCACGAGGCACACCAGTAGAAGGCCACCTTCGGCTTCTCAGCCATTCAGTTCCCTCCGTTCGACTTCAGGGGTCCGAGCTTGCGGACCCGCTCCGTCATGTCCTCGACGACCCTCCGAAACTTCTCCGCCTCCGAGGCGGAGATCCACTCGAGGCGCAGGCGGTCGCCTTCGAAGCCCATCTGGGCGAGCATCGTCTTCAAGAGCGTGTACCTCCGCAGGGTCTTGTAGTTCCCGGAGTTGTAGTGGCAGTCCCGGGGATGGCAGCCGCACAGGAGGACGCCATCCGCGCCCTTCTCGAACGCGGCGAGGACGAACTGCGGGTCGACGCGGCCGGAGCACATCGTGCGGATCAGGCGGACGTTCGGCGAGTACCGGGCTCGCGCGACGCCCGCCGTGTCCGCGGCGATGTACGTGCACCAGTTGCACACGAAGGCCACGATCCGCGGCTGGAACTCATCGACCTGCATCATCATCGGGATAGCACCCCCGCGAGCTCGTCCATGATCTGATCGTCCTCGAACAGCCTCTGGCTTGCGGCTCCGCTCGGGCACGCGGCGACGCACACCCCGCATCCCTTGCACAGGACGTCGCTGATCCGAGCGACCATCTTGTCCCGGTCGAGCTCAATCGCATTGTAGGGACACAGCGGGATGCACACCTGGCATCCGGAGCAGAGCTGCTCCTCGATGTACGCGAGGTTTGGCTCGAGGGTGAGGAATCCTTTCGACGTCAGCGCGATCGCCTCCGCGGTCGCGGCCCCTGCCTGCGCCACGGTCTCGGGGATGTCTCTTGGTCCCTGGCACGCTCCCGCGATGAAAATCCCGTCGCTCATCGTGGACACGGGTGCGAGCTTCGGGTGCTTCTCGAGGAAGAACCCTTCCGAGCTGCAGGATATGTTGAGCATCCGGCGGACCTCCTCCCGGTCGGGCTGAGGTTCCAGGCCCACGCTCAAGACGACCATGTCCACGGGCACGCGTCGGACAACGCCCAGGAGGGTGTCTTCCGCGACGACGACGAGCTTCCCCTCCTCTTGCGCCGACTCCGAGATCTCCGTGATCTGCGCGACCTTACCTCGGACGAGGTGCAGGTTCTCCGCAAGGAGCCGTGTGTAGAATTCCTCGAATCCCTTGCCCGGAGTCCGCATGTCGATGTAGAAGTTGTAGACCTCCGCTCCCGTCCGTTCCTTCACGAGATGGGCGATTTTCAGGGAATACATGCAGCACACCTTGGAGCAGTACGTGTTGTAGTGCTCGTCCCTCGAGCCGACGCAGTGGACAATCGCCACGGCCGCGGGCTTGCGCCCGTCCCGGAGGACAATCTCACCGCCCGTGGGCCCGTTCGAGGCCGCGAGGCGCTCGAACTCCAGCGCGTTGTACACCCCGGGGAGCTTGCCGTAGCCGTAGTTCGTCATCCGCGAGGCGTCGAATATCTTGAACCCCGTCGCAACGATGATCGCCCCGACATCGAGTTCGACCACCGTTTCCTGCTGGGTGAAATCGATCGCGTTCCGGTCCCCGCAGGCCACGACGCATGTTTTCTTGCAATGCCCGGTCTTGAACTCGATGCACGTCTCGGAATCGATGACGGCCACCAAGGGGACCGCCTGCGGGAAGGGGATGTAGATGGGCTTCCGCATCCCGAGCCCGAGCTCGAACTCGCTGGGGAATTTCGCCGTCTTGTACACGCACTGCTCGATGCACTCGAAGCATCCAACGCAGGCCGCTTCGTCCACGTACCGCGGCTTGCGCCTCACCTTCACCTTGAAATTCCCTACGTAGCCGTCCACGGCCACGACCTCAGAGTAGGAGAAGAGAGTGATGTTCGGGTGGTTCTTCACGGAGGTCATCTTCGGCGTAAGGATGCACGCGGCGCAGTCCAAGGTCGGGAACGTCTTGTCGAACTTGGCCATGTGACCGCCGATGGAGGGTTCCCGCTCCACGAGGGTGACATGGCGGCCCGCATCCGCGGCGGTGAGGGCAGCCTGGATCCCGGCGATTCCTCCGCCGATGATGAGCATGTCGTCCCGCACAGGGACCTTCCGTCGCTCGAGCGGGGAGTGCCTGGCGACGCGGGCGACGCCCGCAGCCACGAGGGATTTTGCCTTCTCAGTAGCCTCCTTCTTGTCCTTCGTGACCCACGACACCTGCTCTCGGATGTTCACCATGTGGACGAGGAAGGGGTTCATCCCCGCCTCCTCCGCGGCCCGACGGAATGTGGCCTCGTGGAGGTGCGGCGAGCATGATGCGACGACGACGCGGTTGAGCTTCAACTCCTGGACATCCTTCTGGATCGTCGCCTGGCCGGGGCTGGAACACATGTATTTGTACTCGCGAGAGACGACGACCCCCTTGAGCCCCTTCGCGTAGCCCACCAAGTCCGGCACGTTCACGACGCCGGCGATGTTGAACCCGCACTCGCAGACATACACTCCGATCCTGGTTTCCTCGTCTGTCATAGAGCTTCCTCCACGAGGTCGCTAATGTCGCGAATCCGAAGCGAGCCTTCGAGTCCAGCAGCTTTCACGGCGTCCGTGAACATCACGTAATCCTTGGGGCACGCCACAACCAGCGTGTCCACGCCGTCGAGGCGAGATGCCTCTGCTACCCTGATCTCGGCGGCGCGCTCCCCACGTCTCTCCCCCTCTTCCATCCATGTCCTGCCCCCGCCGGCTCCACAGCAGAAGCTATTGGACCGGTTGCGAGGCATCTCGAGGATTTCGACGCCCATCGCTTTCAGGAGGTCTCTCGGAGCGTCGAAGACTCCGTTGTAGCGACCCAGATAGCACGGGTCGTGGTATGTCACCCGATACGGGAGCTTCTTGGAGAACCTCAGTCGGCCCGATCGTAGGAGCTCCTCGAACAGCTCTGTGTAGTGAAGGACCCTCCCACCGTTCAGCGGAGGGTACTCGTTCTTCAACGTGTTGTACGTATGGGGATCCGTCGTGACGATGTCCCGGAACTTGCAGGCCTTCATGAGTTCCGTATTACTGTCCCGAAGGACCTCGAAGAGACCCTCTTCCCCCACCCTGCGTACGTCGTTGCCGGCGTTCCTCTCACCCTCACCAAGGATGCCGAAATCCAGGGCCATCTTCGAGAACACCTCGGCGGTCCGGGCAGCCATCTCCTGGCACCTCGCGTCGAGGGAGGCGTAGTCGCCAACGAACCAGAGGTACTCCACAGGCTCCCGCGTTGCGTCCTTGATCTTGAACGAAACCCGCTTGGTCCACTTGGCCCGATCTCTCGCTGGTTTCCGGAAGGAGTTGCCGTACCGCCCCAGGCTCGTGAGCGCTTCCTGCAAGCCCTTGTCCATCTCACCGCGAGCGACAAGGTAGCGCCTCATCTCCACGATGAGCGGGATGTGCTCAATCTGAAGGGGACAGGCCTCCATGCAGGCAAGGCACGTTGCGCAAGACCAGATCGCCTCCGCCTCGACTGCGTTGCCCACGACGGAGGTGCCACCGTCTCCCTTGAAACCCGCCACGAAGGAACGGAGCTGGAGGATGATCCCCCGCGGAGACAAGGGCATCCCGCTCGTCTGGGCGGGACATACGTCGTGGCACCTCCCGCAGCGAACGCACGCGTCGAGGTGCATGAGCTGGACCCAGGTGAAGTCCGAAATTCGCTGGAATCCGCTCGATTCCGTCGACGCCGGAGGTTCGAGACAACGACCCGCACGATCGTCGGAGAACACGAGACTGCCGAAACCGGCGAGGGCGTGGAACGCCTTGGAGAAGGGGATGTACGCGATGAGGACCAAGGCTCCCGCAGCGTGGAGCCACCAGACGCCCATGTGCACCGCCAGCGCCCCCTCCCGCCCAACGCCCGTCGCGCCCACGATCCAAGCAAGCGCCACTCCGACGGGCGACCACTCCTGTGGGAAGGATGTGCCGTCGCGGAAGATCCGGATCCCTTCGGTAGCGAAACCCGCAAGTCCCGCGAGAAGGAGCAAGAACAGGAACAGACGGTCATCGAAGATGAGCCGACCGATAGGGATCGCCTGCGCGCGGTCCTGCTCGCTGTACGTGAGGCGCGGGGCCGTCCTCCGCCCCCGCCGATAGAGCATCATGGCGAGACCAAGGAGGAAGAGAATCCCGAAGAGGTCGAGGAGGAAGGAATAGACGAGATAGGTCGTCCCGGTCAGGAGGGAGATTCCCAGGAAGGGCTTGTACAGATCCTCGTCGACCGTGAGGATCAGGGTCCCCAGGAGGAGTACGAGAAAGCCCCAGAGAAGGAAGTCGTGGGCCAGGCCTGCAAAGCGATCGTTTCTCCAAATACGGGAACGGGTCAGCGTGACTTTCGCGACGGATCGGCCGATTCGTCGCAGGAGGTGATCGGATCTATTCGCCTTCCTGGCCTTCAAGTAGTTCCTCGCGCGGAGCCAGGCGCCTACCCCGAAGACGAGGATTGAGACGGCGGCGAGCGTGTAGAACGAGACCTTCACCCAGCCAGGGAATGCATCGAAGACCTCTCGCCCGACCGCCGCCATCATTCCCCTCGCAGAGCCTTGATGCGCTCCGTCAAGACTGGGACAAGTTCGAGCAGATCGACGGTGGCGCCGTAGTGGGCAACGTCAAAGATGGGAGCGTCAGGGTCAGTGTTCACCGCCACGATGAGCTCGGAATCTTTCATGCCCTCGACATGCTCGGGAGCTCCGCTAACCCCGAGCGCGAGGTACAATCGCGGCTTGACGGTCATCCCCGACCGACCGATCTGGCGGGTCCTGGGAAGCCACCGTTGGTCGACCACGGGCCTCGTCGCGCACACCGCGCCTCCCAGCGCCTTGGCCAGGCTCTCCATGGCCTCGATGTTCTCCCTCGATTGAATGCCCCTTCCGGCGGCGACCAGAATCGGGACTTTCGTCACATCGACGTCCTCCATCTTCGGCTCGACGAGTTCCAGGAACCGAAGCGGAAGGGTCTCAAGGGGCACAGGCGACGCCTGAACGTCCACCCGTGGGACTCGATCGAGCATGCCGATCTCCCGGTTGTAGCTCCCGGGCATCAGGAGCGCGATGGCCAGTCCGTCTCGAACTTCGCTTTGCGCGAGGAGCTTCCCCCCGCAGAGCTTGCTCGTGAACAAGAGGCGTTCGCCCTCCGCTCGGACCCGCGTACACCCGCTGACCACGGGGGCCCCGAGGCCGATGGACAGTGGGCCGGCGAGGTCCATGCCCACGCTCGTGTTCCCAAGAAGAACGAGGCGAGGCGACAAGTCTTTCAGAAGGTGCAGCAGGACGCGCGTGTAGGCCGCAGGGTTGAACGATCCCAAGGCGGGATCCGTCACGATGAGCGTGCGGTCCGACGCCAAGGGCAGAGCCTGGAACGGCTTCGGATCGTCGACGAGGATGAGACATGTCACATGCCACCCAAGGGAGAACGCGAGTTCGTGTGCGCATGCCAACGTCTCGAGGGCGACATCGCTGAGCTCCGCCGCCATGTGCTCGGCAACCACGACGACTTCGCGGGGAATCATACGACACCACGCTCCCGAAGGATGCGAACAATGCCATCCGCGACTCGCTCCACGTCACCCGACAGCATTTCCGCTTTGACACCCGTCTCGGATTTCATGAGTTTTGAGACATGGACCCCTTCGACGTTTGGGAGGGGCCCGCTCAGCTCTTTCATCTGCATCGTCCGCTTCGCCTGCGAGACCTTGCTCACGGAGGCATACCGTGGCGGCTGTTCCGCCGACTGAATCCCCAAGACGGCGGGAAGCGAGACCTCTATGATGCCGAGACGCCCTCCGGGGAACTCCTTGCGCACGGTTGCCTTGTCGCCTGCAGGCTCTGCTGCGACGGAGGTCAGGCCGCCTACGTACGGAAGCGAGAGGTGGACGGCGAGGAGACCCGCAAGGCCCGCGTCCAACTGATCCGCCGCCCATACGCCGGTCAGGACGAGGTCATACCCCGCCGACTTGATCGCGGGAGCGAGATGCGCGGCGAGCCGGTGGTTGTCGCCTCGATGTTCGAAGGGGACGGGGACAAACAGGGCCTCGTCCACCCCCTTGGCCACGGCCGTCGCGAGCGCGTCCCGGGCCTCATCCCCTCCGACGCCGACGGCGGTGACCGTCGCCGCTTGGCGGCTCTTCAAGATGAGAGCCATTTCCAAGGCGTGCTCGTCCCCCTCGTTCGTGATGTACGTGACTTCGTCTTCCGCGAGGCTTCGGCCATCTGCCGCGATCACGAGTTCCTCGACAACATCCGGGACCTGCCGCAGAATCACGGCGATCTTCATGGGCTACGTGCCTCCGAGAAGACCCAGGCCTTCGGCGACCATGTGGGAGACCTCTCGCACCCGGAGGCGACCATCGAGACCCGAGCTCTTGATCGCGTCCTCGAAGCGTGGTATCTCCAGAGGACATGAAACGGCCAGAACGTCCGCTCCCGTCCTCGCAGCCTCCTGGACCCGCTGCATGGGGAGGGGCACCCGCGTGCGCTGCCAGATATAACTGTCCAACCAGTTTGCGCCCCCTCCACCTCCGCAGCAGAGCGCATTCTCCCGGTTCCGCGGCATCTCGACGAGCTTCAGGCTGGGGATCGTCTCCAGTAGGATTCGCGGGGCCTCGTACTCACCGTTGCGTCGGCCGAGACAGCAGGCATCGTGGTAAGTGACTTTGGTCGCGATCTGCTTCTTCATTTTCCTTTTCAATTCTGTCGCTCGGTCTGCCAAGAACTGCGTGTAGTGACGAACGTCGAGGGACGTGCCTAGCAGACGATAGTCCTTGTTGAACGCGTTGAATGCATGGGGGTCGCCCACGAGGACCTCCTTGAACTTCCTCTTCCCCAGTTGTTCGGCATTGTGATGATACAGGAAGTCGAAAAGACCCGTTTCCCCCTGGCTTGTGCAGGGCAGGTCCCCGCTGCATCGTTCGTCTGGACCGAGGATGCCGAAATCGACCTCCAAGGCCCGGAGAATCCGAGCGAGGGCGATGGTATCTTCCTGATTTCGCTTGTTGTAGGACCCGAAGCATCCCACCCACCAGAGGACCTCCGCCGAGTCCCCCTCGCGGAGGATCGGGACGTCGATCCCCGCGTCCCTGGTCCACGCGTCCCTCTTCTTGGGAGACTCACCGAAGGGATTCCCGTACCGAAACGTCCTCTCGAACGCCGCCTGAAGTTCCGGCGGCACGCCAACTCCCCTCCCAAGCAAGTCCACACGCAAGCTGGCAATCAGGCGATCCGGAATCGGCACACCAACTGGACACCGAAATGTGCAGTTGAAGCACGCGACGCAGAGCCAAATGGCATCGCTACGGTACAGGTCGTCGATCCGACCTGCCCGCAAGGCCGAGATCATTCGCCGCGGGGTATAGTCCATCGCGTAGCCGAGCGGGCATACCCCGCTGCACATCCCGCATTGGATACAGCTGAGGAGCTTCTCTCCCGCCGGGAGTTCGCATATGCGGCGCAGGAACTCCGCGGTGGCGTCGTCGAGCACCCGTTCGCCTTCGGCGTCCACGAGCAGGGATTCAGGACACATGACCCGTCACTCTCCGCACACATTCGATGAGAGCCAAGGCCGGCTCGCAGGGGAACGGTGGCGACCGCCATCCTCGAGGACCCGGGGCTGGCGTTTCGGAAATGGCAGAGGACGACACGTATCGTGTCAGCATGCCTCATGTGAGATTTTCGCGGGCGTCATTAGTATTCTCTAAGCACTCTTGGGATTCGATGTTACTGTGTGCCTCGCTTCGAATAGAGTGTAATCTGATGAAGAATGTATATTCCTAGAACTATTTCTAAGGAACCTCAGGACTAGGTCATTACATTGGGGCCGACCTCCGCCTCCCCGGGCCGCCCGCTGACCTTGCCTCGTCCCAGCTCACCCCCTACGCTCCTCTCCACAGGGGATCGCCATCTACGATGCCGATTCTTCGAGGAGACGAAGCCGCTCCAGGGCTTCCTCCGGATCGAGGACCTGGATAATCATTCCCGTGTAGACAACGACGTAGTCGCCGGGAGATACAGATACCATGCTGGCATCCGCCTGGACCTTTCGTCCGCGCACATCGAGCACGGCCGTGGACCCGTCGACGGAAAGGACTCGGCCGGGGATTGAAAGGCACATCCGCGGATCTCGGGATGAGAACAGAACAACGCCCTGTTAAACCAGCCGCACGAGAAGTATGGATTGTTGCGTAAACACACCATGGGGCATCGGCGCCTGACGACAGGCGCGAGAGAGCCGGTAACTCCACGTATATATCGACACATTTATCTCCGGGCCACTATTTTTCGAGAGACGAGTCACCGCGCGGATATATGGCAAATCTCCTTGAGTGTCCCGACCCCTATGCCTTCCGCCGCATGTGGGGTGTCGTCCTCGCGAATGTGGCTCCCGGAAAAGAGTCGGAGTTCTTCAGCAATCTGGGGGCCATTCATCAAGTCCGCAACGTCTTCTACCTGTTCGAAGACTACGAGTACCTCCTCGAAGTGGAGGCGGATTCCATCCAAGAGCTGGCGACCGTCATGAGGAATCACATCCGCCATCTCCCCGGCGTGGAACGGACCGCGGACTTCATCGAGGGGAACACGGCCCGATTCGCCCCGGTCGAGCGGGGGACCCCACCGGCCGGGCCGGAAAGGACGATCTACTGAGACCCCATTCTTCGGGTCCTCTGCTTCGTGATTTGCATCCCCCGGCACGAGTGGGCCCGGTCGGAATCGAACCGACGATCTCGACTTTGTAAGAGTCGCATCCTAGCCACTAGACCACGGGCCCGGCGGCCCACCGTGGCCTGCCGTATTAAGGCTTGCCGCGGCGCTCTCAATCCAGCTCCTTCGACACCGCCTGCGCGAACCGGCCGATCATCGCGTCGAGGGTCGAAGGACTGACCTCGGGAGGGACGACGAGCACGAGCATCCCGCGGCGACCGACCTCCTGGATCAGGATCGTGACGTCCTCGGATTCGAGGAAGACTCGATGTGGAGCGGAATGCCGGAGCTCCGCGGTGGCCGTCATGCCCGCCCCGAGGATCGCTGCGCACATGATGGAGAACGTCTCCGGCGAGACGGTCGGCGGGAGGTCCGCGGCGACGATGGCTCCGTCCCGGTTGATCACGGCGGCCGCCTCGGCCTTCGCGGCATCCCGAAGGGCGCGGACCATCTCCTGCAGGCTCACGAGGACTCCTCCTGGAACACGCACTCACGGCCACCCGTGCTGACGCATTCGACCTCCGCCAAGCGCACGCGCTGCTTGCGCTGCGTCTCGAGGAGCTTCGAAAGGATGCCTCGGAGCCGATGGCACGTCTCGCCCTCGGACCCAGGGGAGACCTCGATGGAGCCCCGGACCCGGGCCCCGCGCTCCGTGAAGAGGACATCCTCGGCCCAACCTCTCTCGACGATCATCGTCCTTCCCGCCTCGAGGGGGTCTGCCGGGCCGATGGACTTCAGCATCTCGTCGGCGAGGGACATGCCCTCGCGGAAGAACAGACCGTGACACGCGTAGGACATCACGCTCTCGTAGAGCCGGCGAATCGAGTCGAGCTCCGCCTGGGAGAGCTGGACGAGTCGCGCCACGAATCTGCACGAACCTGGAAACCGCCTATAAACCTTGCTGGGCGATTATCCTCCCCGGCAATCCGGGCAGACGAGGAGGTTCCGGTCCCAGACAAGATTCGTGGAGTAGACGCCGCACGCTTCGCAATGGCCCTCGATCCCTTTCGAGAATTGAGATTCGAGACCCGCGCGCGCGGACTCCCGTGTCACCTCCACGAGCTGGGGCCATATCCTGAGGATGTCATTCTCCGTGACCATTCCGACGAGGGCCCCCTCGCGGACGACGGCGAGGCGGCGGATGTGCCGTCCGGACATGAGCTTTGCAGCTTCGACCACCTCCATGTCCGGGTGGACGGCGACGACGGGAGACGACATCACGCTCGACACGGTCACCTCCCGCGGGCGACGGTCCTGCGCGGCGACCTTCGTCACGAGGTCCCTCTCCGTCAGGATCCCCGTGGGCCGGCCGTCCTCCACGACGACGAGGCTTCCGATGTCCCGGTCCCGCATGAGCATGGCGGCCTGCGCGACGTTGGCGTCCCCGGAGATCGTGACGGGATCGTAGGACATGATCTCGAACACGGGGATCCGACCTCTCATCCCATCGCCGCGATGCCATCGCTCCCCGGACGATAAAAGGTTTCTGTCGCGGGGGTGTCGCACGCCCGGACGGGCTGCGACAAGATTAAGGAAGGCTCGCGGTATCGCCGAGGGGATGCGGTACTCCGAGACGGACGGGGACCTCGCGGTGCGGATTGCCCGGGAGGCCCTGGAGGCCCACGTGGAGGAGCGCCCGATGCGTTCCTTCGTCATCCCGCCCGTCTTCGAGGGCAAGGCGGGCGCATTCGTGACCCTGAACCTCCACCCGAGCGGGGAGCTTCGGGGTTGCATCGGATACCCGGAACCGTTCTTCCCTCTCCTGAAGTCCATCGTGAAGGGTGCGGAGGGAGCCGCCGAGGACCCGCGGTTCCCGGCCCTGCGAGCGGAAGAGCTGGAGAAGGTCACCGTGGAGGTGAGCCTCCTCACGCCCCCGCAGCCCATCCAGGTGAAGAAACCGAAGGAGCTCGCGAAGCACGTGACGATCGGGGAGGACGGCCTCATCGTGGCCCAGGGTGCCTATCGGGGTCTCCTCCTGCCGCAGGTGGCCTTGGAGTGGAAATGGGATGCGGAGGAGTTCCTTTCGGAGACGTGCGCGAAGGCCGGCCTCCTGGCGGACGCGTGGCTCGATGAGTCCACCCGAGTCAAGAAATTCCAGGCGGAGATCTTCGCGGAGGTCGAGCCCCGGGGGGCCGTCGTCCGCCGGAGCCTCGGTGGGCGTCATGCTCGTCCTTAGCGGACGCGTGTTCTACCGCGAGCGTCTCGAATCCTTGAGCCTCGGAATCGAGGGAGGGAAGATCGTCTCGATCCGGAAGGTCCTGAAGGGGGACGAGACGCGAGATTACGGGGACGCGTTGCTCCTCCCCGGATGCATCGACCTGCACGTCCACTTCCGGGACCCGGGGCTCACCCACAAGGAGGACTTCGCCTCGGGTACGATGGCTGCGGCCCTCGGCGGGATCACGACCGTCGCCGACATGCCGAACACGAAGCCCCCCGTGCGGCGTCCGGACGATCTCCATGCGAAGGACGCGGCCCTACGGGGTCGTGCGACCGTGGACTACGGGCTGTATGCGGCGCCGGCCTCGGCCCGTGACACCCGTCGTCTCGCGGACTCGGACGCCTTGAAAGTCTACATGGCGGAGACAACGGGGGACCTGCACCTGGAGCCGGGACCCCTCCGCGAGGTCGTTGCGTCGTCCGGGGACATCGGGAAGCTCCTCGTGGTCCACGCGGAGGACGCGACTCGGTTCGATCCGGAGAAGGACACGGATCTCGAAGGACATCACCGCGCGAGGCCCAAGGAAAGCGAGGTCTCCGCGATCCGGGCGCTCGGGGGATGGCAGCGGACGGGACCCGTCCACGTGGCCCATGTCACCTGCGTGGAGGCTCTCGGGGCCGTGGCCGCCGGCATGACGACGGAGGCGACCCCCCACCACCTCCTCCTCGATGTCCGCCGGGGGCTCGGGGCTCGCGGGAAGGTGAACCCACCCCTCCGGTCCCCGGAGGACCGCGAGGCTCTGTGGAAGGCCTTCCAGGAGGGGCGGATCGACGCGATCGGGAGCGACCACGCGCCCCACACGCTCGACGAAAAGGAGGAAGGACTGTTTGCGGAGGCCCCTGCGGGCCTCCCGGGCGTGGGAACCTCGTTTCCGCTCCTCCTCCGGCGGGTGAAGGCGGGAGATCTCGAGCTCCCGCGACTCGTGTCCGCCATGGCTACGCGGCCCGCGGAGATCCTCGGCGTTCGCGACAAGGGGCGCATCGAAGTCGGATTCGACGCGGACCTCGTCGTCGTGGACCCGCGCGAGGCGACCGATGTCCGCGCGCGGCGCCTCCGGTACAAGTGTGGGTGGACGCCCTTCGAGGGGATGGAGGCCTGCTTCCCGAGGGATGTGTACGTCCGAGGGGAGGTCGTCGTCGCGGGCGGAGAGCCCGCGGCGGAGGGTCGCGGACGGCGGATAACCACTTCGAAACGTTGAAACCCGAAGGGTTCTTCTCGCGCCGTCTCCGATGGCATCCCTGTTCCTCGGCCTCACGGACTGGATCGTTGCGTTCGTCGAAACCCTCGGCTACCCGGGGATCTTCCTCCTGATGGTCGTCGAAGGGATCCTCACGCCGATCCCGAGCGAGTTCATCATGCCCTTCGCGGGCTACCTCGCAGCCCTCGGGCGGCTCGACATTGTCCTCGTCATCGTCGCAGGTACGGCGGGAGCCGCGATCGGGAACGTCGTCGCATACCACATCGGCGCTCGCGTGGGGAGGCCCCTCATCGCCCGATACGGCCGGTGGATCGGTCTCGGGGAGGAAGAGTTGGCCTGGGCCGAGGAGTGGTTTGGGAAGTACGGGGACGCCGGGATCCTCCTGGGCCACGCGGTCCCGGGGATCCGCTCCTTCATCTCCTTCCCGGCGGGAATCGGACGGATGCGGATCCGGAATTTCGTCGTGTATTCGACCCTGGGTGCGGCGGTCTGGAACACGGTCCTCGTCGTGACGGGGTTCTACGTCGTCGAGGGTTGGCGGTCCCTCGCCCTCGCGACGGAGAACGTCGACCTCTACGTCGCGGCCGCAGGGGTCCTCGCGATGCTTGGCTACGTGTACTGGCGGAAGGCACAGAAGGCGAAGCAGGACGACGACGGGTGACGGAGCTCAGGCGGCCTTCTCGGCCTCCTGGATTGCGTAGTAGTATTCCCCCGCCGACTTCTGCTCCCGGTCCAGCCGCGAGTCGAGCTTGTTGATCCTCGGCCGATGGGTGTCCGCGTCCCGCCGGAACGTGATCCCGACCGTCCGGAGGAAGCGGTTCATCCCTTCCCGCATGGCATACGGCCCCTCCCCGTGGCCCCGCACCCCCGGCTCCCCGGAGAAGACCATGATGCTGTCAGAGACCATGTCGATGAAATACACATCGTGATCGACGATGAGACCCGTCCGCGCCTCCTTTTCCATGATCCGTCGGATCGTCTTCGCGGCCTCGATGCGCTGATTCGAGTCGAGGTACGCGGAGGGCTCGTCAAGCAGGTAGATGTCCGCATCGCGCCCGAGGGCGAGCGCGATCGCGACCCGCTGGAGCTCCCCCCCGGACAGGGTGGGGACGTCCCGCTCGAGCATCGTGCGAATCCGGAGGGGCTGAAGGATCTCCGTGTCGAAGTAGCCGGATTCCGCCTTCTTCCCAATCGAGGAGGTGAAGAGGTCGCGCACGGTGCCGTCGTACGTGGACTCGAGGTACTGCGGCTTGTAGGAGACCTGCCACCGGCCCTCGACCACGCCGGAGGTCGCGGCCTCGACGCCCGCGAGCATCTTCACGAACGTCGTCTTGCCCGTCGCATTCGGGCCTACGACGCCGACGACCTCGCCCTTCCTTAGCTGCCCCGGGGCCACGGCCAGCTCGAACGTCTCATAGCGTTTCGAGAGGCCGTCGAAGCGAACGAGGACCTCCGCCTTCCAGGCCCCGCGGGGCGGGCGGCTCTCGAACCGGATCTCCCGGTCCCGGAAGCGCATGTTCTCCTCCTTCATGTAGCCGCCGAGATACACATTGATCGCCGTCCGCACGGGCCGCGGCTGGGCGATGATCCCGTAGGCCCCCTCGGACCCATACATGAGATACACATGATCCGCGAGGAAGTCGAGGACCGCGAGGTCGTGTTCGACCACGACGACATACTTGTCCTTCGAGAGGGACTGAATCACCTTCGCGACCTGGAGCCTCTGGAAGATGTCGAGATAGGAGGAGGGCTCGTCGAAGAAGTACACATCGGCCTCCTTGAGCATCGTCGCGGCGATTGCGACGCGCTGCAGCTCGCCCCCGGAGAGCTGGGCGATGTCCCGGTCCAGGAAGTTCGAGAGGGCGAGGGACTCCGTGAGCTCGGCGAGACGACCCTGCCGGTCGTTCTTCTCGAGGAGGTTCCGGACACGGCCCGAGTAGACCTTGCTCAGCCGGTCGACGTACTGGGGCTTGATCGCAGTCGTGAGATCCTTGTTCGCGATCTTCTCGAGATAGTCGTGGAGCTCCGTTCCCTTGTAGTATTCGAGGACGTCGTCCCAGTGGGGCTTCTTCCGGCGGTAGTGGCCGAGGTTCGGGGCGACCTCGCCGCTGAGGATCGACACGGCCGTCGTCTTCCCGATCCCGTTCGGACCCAGGAGACCCACGACCTCCCCTTTCACGGGCACGGGGAGGCGGAACATGCGGAACGCGTTCTTCCCGTACTGGTGGACGAGATCCTCCTTCAGTTCCTCCGGGAGTCCGATGATCCGGATCGCGTCGAACGGACACTTCTTGACGCAGATGGAGCAGGCGATGCACGTTTCCTCGCTAATCGCCGCCTTCCCCGTCTCGGGATCGATCCAGATGACCTCCGTGCCCGTGCGCTGCGGGGGGCAGAAGGCCATGCATTCGAGATGGCAGCGTTTCGGCTGACATCGCTCCTTGAACACGACGGCGATGCGCAACGGCCTTCGCATTCCGCGAGTGCTATATAAACGTACGAAGGACGGGACGCGGATCCGACAGGCACCGCTTGCATCCCGCAGAACCTTTATCAGCCGCGGGACCATCCAATCGGACGTGATGCGATGATCCCGGGAGGCCGCGTGAACCCGAGGCAGATGAAACAGATGATGAAGCGCTTCGGGATCGAGCAGGAGGACATCGGGGAGGTCGAGGAGGTCATCATCCGGACCGCGGAGAAGGAGTTCGTCTTCCGCGGAGCCTCCGTCAGCGCGATGACGGCCCAGGGCCAGAAGATCTGGCAAATTGTGGGGGAACCGATCGTGCGGCCGCGGCAGGACGCACCGAAGAAGGGAAGCGCGCCCGAGGCACCCGTGATCCCCGAGGAGGACGTGAGGCTCGTCGCGGAAAAGGCCGGGGTGTCCGAAGAGGAGGCAAGGAAGGCTCTCGTGGAGGCCGGCGGCGAGCCCGCCGAGGCGATCGTGCGACTGATGGGCGGATGACATCGGAACGCGTGCGCGCCGTCTTGGGCGTCTGGATGCCCATGCTCGTCGGCCTGCTCATCATCGGGATCGCGGTGAACTTCTACCTGACCGCGCCTCTCACGGGCGGTCTCCTCGAATCGGAACTTGAGGGCTGGCGTCTCGTCTGCTCCGCGGGCGCGTTCTTCGTCGGCGGCGTGATGATCCTATCGACGTACGGACGCTACCGAAAGGCGCAGGAGGCGAAGATCGAGCCTCCTCCCGCGGGGCCGGGGGGAACGCAGTGAGGACCGTCGACGTTCGTCCGCGAACCGTTATATAGGAAGGGTCGGTTGGCACGAACGCTAGGCTTGACCGGGGGGCCGGGCGTCCCCTTGTAGACCCAAATCGTCCTCATGGGGCGGTGACAGTCGGGGGCGGCGTTCCCAGTCGGGCCTCGGTCCGGGTGCCGACGTTGAGGTTCTGTCCCGCGGGGCTGGAGGCGGTGG
>Ga0154851_106_pt1 | contig 29146 bp, 35 predicted proteins | sample Rifle2008BG16ft_FD_105579 | JGI IMG/M metagenome (GOLD analysis project Ga0154851, IMG submission 105579) | Euryarchaeota archaeon RBG_16_68_13
TCCGATCTGACCAGTACTGGATCGAGGACTCGGCGGGGAAGATGCTCGGGTACAGCAAGCAGAAGCTGTTTCGGATCAAAGAGGACGTCCGGATCTACACGGACGAGAGCATGAGGACCGAGCTGTTTCGGGTTCACCAGCAGCAGATTGTGAACGTGTGGGGGAACTTCGCAATCATCGATTCGCCCACGAACGCGATCCTCGGCTGGGTCCGACGGAAGGCGCTCGCATCCACGTTCGTCGCGGACGCGTGGGAGGTCTACAACGCCCAGCAGGGCCTCGTGGGCACGATCCGGGAGTCCACGGGGCGCGGCCTCGCGCGGAAGTGGATCCCAGGAGGCGCCATCATCCCGGAGACGATGACCCTGGAACTCGGGGGCCAGCCCGTGGCCCAGTTCAACCAGCAGTTCAAGATCATCGGGGACATCTGGGACATCCACTGCCAGGCCGTCCCTGCGAGCTTTGACCGACGGGTCCTCCTTGGGGCCGCTCTCCTGATGAGCATGATCGAGCGGCAGCACAAGTGAGGGATGTCGGCAGGCCGCCCTGCGAGACCCCGCGAGGTTCTCGGGCCCGAAGACCGCCGTCGGGCCCGCGAGACGTGGTTCCTCGATGACGTGCGACCTCGCGCGGACGGTTTCTCACTTTTTCCCACCTTCTCATGATATATATAAGTGGCATCGCGGCGTTCCACGCGCGACGGATGCACGAGATCGTTTGCGTAGGGGACGTCCACGAGGGGCTGACCTTCGACTTCCGCATCGATCCGGAGACGGGAATCTCGGAGCGGGCCTTGGACCTCCACGGGAACTTCGCGAGAGCCGCCCGTTGGGCGATCGAGCGCCGCGCCTCCCTGTTCTGCATCCTGGGCGACCTCTTCGATCGGACCCATGTGGCCCCCATCTTCCGCGAGCTCGTGCGGAAGGACGTGATCGAGCCCCTCGGGGAGGCGGGGATCGAGGTGTGGATCCTCGCGGGGAACCATGACCAGCCCCGCCGGGCCGCGAGGTCGACCTCCCTCGATGACTTCCGCGGATACGCCCACGTGCGTGTGTTTCGCGAGCCGAAGGCGGAGACCCGCGAGATCGGCGGCCGCACGCTCGGCTTCATCCTCATCCCCTACATGCATCCGGAGCAGGTCGTCGAGCGGGTCCGGGAGACGACGGGGAAGGAGTTCTCGCGGGAGGATTCGTACGAGGTCGCCCGTCGCCTCTGGAAGGAATGGATCGGGCATCGCGCGGAAGAGTTGAAGGCCGCGGACCTCCGCGTCCTGCTCGGCCATTTCGAGTTCCAGGGCGTTCGGTATGCCACGACGACGAGCCCGGAGACCGTGCCTCACGACTTCACGTTCTCGCGGGACATGATTCCCGAGGCCGTGGATCTCGTCGTGTTCGGGCACATCCACATGCACCAGGTCCTCCACTCGAAGGTCGTCTACACGGGCGCGCCGGAGCGCATCGACTGGGGGGAACGGCTCGATCCGAAGGGGTTCGTCGCCCTCCGACCGGACGGCACGTGGTCGTTCGAGGAACTCCCCGCGAGGCCCATGCTGAAGCTCGAGGTCGCCGCGGCCCTCGGGGAGGACCCGACGGGGAAGGTCCTCGCCGCGATCCCGGAGGACGTCCGCGGGGCCCTCGTGCGCCTCGAGGTGCGCCTTCCGGACGAACTTCGCGCGAGCCTGGAAGAGCGGAGGATCGCGGACCGGCTCAAAGGAGCGTTCCACTACGAAATCCAGTTCGTCTCGACGGAGCGAGGGCGCACGATGGCCGAGGATTTCACGTTGGACCCCTCGCGCCTCCTCGCGGACTACGTCGACAAGACGCTCGCGGACCACCCGCGCCGGGAGGAGATCCGGACGGAGGCCCAGAGGATCCTGAAGGAGGCCCTCGCCTGAAGTCGGACGGAGACGTCGATGCGGCCGCGATGACGACGATTGAGCCGCCCTCGGGTTCGGAGGGATTCATCCTCGACGAGGTCGAGATGAAGGGCTTCATGCGGTACGTCGAGCGGACGGACCCGCCCCTCCGGTTCCCGGACAAGTTCACCGTGATCACGGGCCGGACAGGGGCAGGGAAGTCGACGATCCTCGACGCGATCACGTTCGGTCTCTACGGATCGACGGTCCGGACGGACATCCAGAGCGTGAAGACGTCGGACGTGTGCCGACCCGGCGGGTACGTGCGCATCGGGTTCCGGCAGGGGGACAGCCGCTGGGACGTGAAACGGGGCTTCACGACGAAGAAGGAGTCGTACCTCGAGGTCGTCCGGGACGGGGAGTCCGTTCAGGGGACGATCCACGAGAAGGAGCGGACGATTCAGGAGGTCGTTGGCCTCGACTACGTGGGATTCCGGAACTCGACGTTCGTGCGCCAGGAAGAGATGAAGGACCTCGGCGCCGCGAGGGGCGCGGACCGCCTCGCCGTGTTCCAGAAGCTGTTCCGCCTCGAGGTGTTCGAGAAGGCCCTCGAGCGGGCGAAGGAGGAGCTTGTCGCCCGCCAGGGGGACCTCCGGGAGAAGGAGGCGGACATCGCCGCCCGCACGGAGGCCCTCCAACGCCTCCCGGCCCTGCGAGGCGAGCTGGCGGAGGCGAGCAAAGCGCTCGAATCACGCACGTCCCGGGTGGCTCAGATCGAGGCCCGCATCCGCGACGGAGAGGACGGGGTCCAGCGGTTGCGGGAGGAACGCGAGGCTTGGGTGCGCGCCTCCTCGGCGCGGGACGAGGGACGGGCCCACGTCGAAGGCCTCCGGAAGAGACTGGACTCGCTCCGCGCCCAGGCAAAGGAGGCCGAGGCCCTCGAGACCCGGAGGGCGGCCCTCGAGGCCCGGGTCGGGGATCTGGACCTGCTGCGGGAGGAGATGGACCGGCTCCGGGAACGATCGGAGGTAAGAAACCGCGTCGAAATGGCAGCCGAGTCCGCGGTGAAGCTCTTCGAGCAGGCGAAGCGGGACCATGAGACGCGACGGGACCGGGTCAAGGACAAGATTGACGCGCTGCACCGGAAGATCGTGGGTCTCCGGACGGACCTGGATCGGGACGAGGCCTTCAACTTCCTCCGCGACGAGGGGCGGCTCGAGGAGCGCGTCGCGCGGATCGCGAAGGAACTCGAATGGCTCTCCGAGCGCGGGCCGCTTGTCCGGGAGCTAGACGCGGAGCGTGCGAGGACAGAGAAGGCCCTCGAGCGCGTTCGCACGAAGGTCGGATCGATCGACGGGGATTCCTTCGTCCTCACGGAACTGCGTCGCCAGGTGGAGGACTTGAAGGAGGAACTCCGGAAGGAGACGGAGGAGAGCCACCGGATCCTCGCCCCCCTGGACGACGAGAAGATCGGGGCCCTCCGGGCCGTTGACGCGGCCCCCTGGTCCGACGCGGATGCGAGGCGGCTCGAAGGGCTCGCGAAGGCCGTGCGGGAGAAAGCCGCGGATCGCAAGGCGCTCGACGACCTCGCGGCCCGGCTCTGGCAGCTCGGGGACCTGAGGACCCTCGAAAGGGACCTCGGTGCGCAGCGCGAGAACGCGGAGAGGGATCTCGCCGGGAGGGAAGCCGAGGTCCTCCGGCTCGAGCCGGGAGCCGGGCGGTACGGGAAGGCGGAGGAAGACCTCGCGCGCCTTCGAAAGGAGGCGGACGCGGAGCGGAAGGCGCTTCACACGGCCGAGGGCCAGGTCGAGCAGCTCCGACGGCACATCGGGGACCTCGAAGGGGACGAGACCCGAATGAAAACCATGGAGCGCGAGCGCGCGGGGATCCGGGCGCGGATCGAGGTGTACGACGTCCTCGTGGGCCGCATCTTCCACAAGCGGGGCGTCGTGATGTACGCCGTGGACCAGATCCTCCCGGAGCTCGAGATCGAAGCGTCGAAGAACCTCTCGGAGCTCACCGCGGGCCGGTTCCACCGGATCAAGCTCGAGACGTACGAGGAGGGCCGAGGCCACGGGATCCGGATCCGGGTCCAGGGCGTGGACGGGGCATGGCACGACGTCGGGGAATTCAGCGGGGGCGAGAAGACCCAGATCAACGCGGCCCTCCGGTTCGCAATCGCGAAGGAGCTCGCGTCCCTCCCCCAGGTCGGCCGGACCTTCGGGAGGATGAAGACCCTCTTCATCGACGAGGGCGATCTCGGCTCCCTCGACACGGAGGTCTCCCGGGAGCTCTTCGTGCAGAAGCTCCTCCGGATGGGGGAGTTCTTCGAGAAGGTGATCCTGATCACCCATCTCGCCGAGGTCGCGGAGCGCTTCCCCGGCCGGCTCCGCGTGACGATGACGCCGAGCCAGGAATCCCGCGTGGAAGTCCTCGCATGAGCTACGTCGACGATATGCATCGGGAGCTCGAGCTCCTCGTGAGGAACCACCGGGACGTGCCCCTCCCGCCTCCGGAGGAGCCGGAATTCCATGAGTTCCGGCCCGCACAGGAGGCGCGGGACATGATTGCGGTGGACGGTTCCTACTCGTTCCTCCTGAACCTGTCGAGTTGGTGGCTCGCCCTCGTCACCGTGGGCCTCCTGCGGTACTCGTTCGACGGCACAGGATTCCGGCGCCGGGACTGGCGTCTCGTCCAGCGGATGGTCGGCGTGTCGACGTTCGAGGATTACGTTTCGAAGCAGGACGACCTGCATCGGTCCCTGTTCGAGTTCACGAAGGGGAGGCGGGAGGACCAGCCGCGGGACATGGTGAACGAGTATCGCAGGTTCATCGAGGGACAGACCGCGATCAACTTCGCGGACGACCTCGAGGACGCGATCGTCGCCGTGGACGGGACCCTGTCCGAGTTCCCGAAGCAGTTCGAGTTCATGGGGCGGCTCGTCAAGGTATGCGAGAAGCGAGGACACCTCCTCGTCGGGGTGTCGAAGGACAGCCAGCTCCACTCCTTCGGGCATCCCCTCACGGACGAGGACCTGATGGCCCGGGTCCAGTCCCGGCTCCCCCGGGGCGCGATCGCGTACGCGAGGGCGCCGAAGGCCTCCGAGGCCGTGAAGCAGGGCCTCCTGTACGGTGACATCTATTACGCGCGCCTGCATCCCCAGGCCAGGAAGTGGTTCCGCGTGGACCTCGGGACGTTCCGGGACCGGCCGGACTTCGCGTTCGGGCAGCTGGCCCCGTACGCGAAGAGCCTCGTGTCCATCGGGTACCCATGGCCCCTCATGGAGGCGCACCGGATGGCCGTGACCGTGCGCCAGCTGCGGCCCATGTACCAGGAATCCGTCATCAAGGCGGGCCTCCGCATGGGGCTCGATGTGAGGACTCTCCTCGACGGCCTCACGGGGGTCGAGGGGAGGAAGCGGAGCGCGTTCCACGAGTACCTCGACAAGGTCGCGAGGGACCTGCGATGAAGATCGGGGAGATCGTCGCAGCCTCCGTGATCGACGGACTCGTCGCGAAACTGCAGCTCGGGAACCCGGAGGAGCTTCGGATCGCGTATCCCGTCATCGTCGAGGGCGCCCGGTACGACTTCTACTGCCTCGTGGAGGACGTGATCAACGAGGAGAGCGACATCGCCGACCAGCTCGCAGGCTCCTCGCTGAGCGACGTCATCGTGCCGAAGCCGGAGAGCCACGAGGGCTACGGCGGCCCCATCTTCTACAGCAAGGCGAAGCTCCGGATGATCCAGCTCATCGACAAGGAGACGAAGGGGCTCGGCGAGCCGCAGACGATCCCGCCGTACTTCTCCGAGTGCCGGCACGCGACGAGGGAGGACGTGGAGCTCATCTACCAGCCCTCTGCGAAATCGGCCCCTCTGGGCACGATCACGGGCGTGGAGCCGTTCTACGTGCACCTCGACTTCGAGAAGCTCGTGGAGAAGCCCTTCGCGATCTTCGGCCGCACGGGGACGGGGAAATCGATCCTGAACAAGCTGGTGTGCGCGTCGATTCTATCGCGGGACGCGGGCTCCGTCCTCATCTTCGACATGCACGGGGAGTACGGCGTCTTCAGCAAGACGGACAGCACGGAGGGACTGAAGTACTTCTTCCCCGGAAAGGTGGAGATCTTCTCCCTGGACCCGAGGAACACGGAGGCGAGGCCGTTCGTGCTCGATGCGGGGCAGATCACCCCGGAGGACCTCGTGATCGCATTCCAGGATCTCACGCCCCCGATGATCGACCACATCTATCAGATCGACCGCCGGAGGCCGCGGGAGGTGAATCTCATCACCGCGATCCGGGAGAAGCAGGCGACGGACGCGGAGGTCGAGGGAGGCGCGATCCACCTCATGGTCCTCCAGGCCCTCCAACGGCGGATGGGACGGTTCGAGCGCCTCCCGTTCATCAAGGAGGGCGGGAAGGACGCGTTCAGCCAGATGCTGGCCCTCATCAAGGCCGGGAAATCGATCGTCCTCGACTTCGGGGACTTCGGAACGGATCCGATGGTGTACCTCTTCGTCGCGAACGTCCTCGCCCGGCGCCTGTTCGAATTGTACACGGAGCACACGGCGGACTACCCGAGGCTCGTGATCTTCCTCGAGGAGGCCCACAGGTTCCTCGACCCGAGGCTCGTGGAGTACTCCATCTTCAGCCGGTTGGCTCGAGAGACGCGGAAGTTCAACCTCATCCTGGCCCTCATCGACCAGAGACCCTCGAGGATCGACGACGAGGTCCGCAGCCAGCTCGCGAACCGCCTCGTGATGTCCCTCAAGGAGCCGTCGGACGTGGAGTCGGCCCTCGCGGGGGTGCCGGACAAGACGATGTGGGTGAACATCGTCGCGAAGCTGCCCCTCCGCACGGTCGCCGTCCTGGGGGATGCGATCCGCATCCCGACCGTGATCGACGTGCTCGAGTACGACGACCTCGTAATCCGGGAGCACCTCCTCTCGCCGGGCAACGCGGATGAGGGGGCGATTCGGGAGATCGCCGGAAAGGCGGACGACGTCTTCGGAAGCGGATGACCGGGCACGGCCCGGAACGGCCGCCGGTGGACCACGACCCCCGGAGGCGTGGGACGCGCGGGCGTCCCGCGCTGCGTATTTATACTTCGGAGTTTCATCGTGCAGAGCCATGGCGGCGTTCCCGGGACTCCAGTTCCTCGCGGAGGCGGGCGTGATCATCGGAATCGTCCTGGCCCTCGTCGGGATCGCGCTCGCTTTCTGGGGCCACAGCCTCTGGGCGACCGTGATGTCCATCATCGGGGCCCTGCTCGGGAGTTCCGTTGGGTACCTGTTCGGCGCGGCCTTCGGAGGCGGGAGCTACATCACGGGTCTCATCCTCGCCGCCGTGGGGGCGATGATCGGCAGCATCCTGTTCACAAGGCTCGTGAAGGTCGCCCTCGCGTTCCTCGTGGGGCTCCTTGCGGGAGTCCTCGTGTACGCCCTCCTCGGCGGGACGGCCGTCTTCGTCGCGGGGCAGATGGACACCCCCCTCATCGGGGCCCTGCTCGTCCTCGTCGTCGTCTTCGCCCTCGCGTACTATTACATCGACGACCTCATCGGGATCATCACGGCCGCGATCGGAGGACTCCTCCTTGCCGCGGGCCTCTTCCTGCTCGGGATCGCGACCCTCCTCGCTGGGGGCGCCGGCCTCGGTGCGTTCGTCCTCGGTGCCGTCGTCCAGACGTCGAAGATCCGCCGAAAGAGGGAAGCACGCGCCCGTGCGGCGGCCGCGGCGGCGGTCCCTCCGCCGCCGCCTACGCCTCCTCCGCCCCGGTGATCCGTCCGCGGAGCGTGAACGCTTAAGGCGCCGGCCGGGCTTCTGCAGCCGGAGGGTGGCGCGTTGCTGGCGCTCGGGGATCGGAGGGCAGTCCCGTGAAGCCCGGGGTCGGATACCTCTTGCTCGGCCTCGTTCTCCTCGTCGGCACGTTCGTCTGGCTCGTCCCGACGATCGCCTTCTTCGTCGGACCCCCTCCGGGGGAGACGGAGGTCGATCTCGGCCTCGCGGCCGTATCCGCGACCTGCACGACGCTCCTCGCGCTCCCCATGCTCGTTTCTTTCCACATGTACTCTAGGAGGCGCCGGGCCGCGCTGAGGGAGGCCACGGTTCTCAGCCTCCTGCGGAGCACAACGCGGGTTTCCGTCGAGGACGTCGCGAAGCACGCGCAAGCTCCCATCGTGGAGACGGAGATCCTCGTCTCCAAGCTCATTGCCGAGGGACGGGTCGATGGGCGCGTCGACCACGCATCGAAGATGTTTCTCGCCCCCGCGCGGCCCTTCACGCCGCCGACTCCTCCCCGGGTCCCGCCGGCCGCGCCGGAGCGGGAGATGCGCTTCTGTCGCGTGTGCGGGAATCCCGTCGAGAGAACCTCCGACGGGACGTCGTACGAATGCCCCTCGTGCGGGAACGTCCAGTCCCTCGAGGATGTCCCCCCGGACGCCTGACCGTGGGCCAAGCCCCCGTCGCGTCCCTCGCAGACGGTTTGAAATAGTGGTTTCCTGCATGGTCTCTCCGGGGGAGTCGATGTCGAAACTCGCGGCGAACCTGGTGAACCGGTGCCTTCGGATCCGACCCGACGACAATGTGACGATCTTCTGCTACCCGCACACGGTCCCGCTCGCGGAGGACCTGGCGACGGAATGCTTCCGCGCGGGGGCCGACGCTCTCCTGAACCTGTACACGGACCGATACTACGAGGCGTACATGCGGCTCCTCCCGACGGAGAGCCTCCGGAAGCCTTCCGCGTTCTGCCGAGGCCTCTCGGAGCTCTCGACGGCCCAGTTCTGGCTCGGGGCCCTGTACGACCCCGCGATCTTCCGGACGATCCCACCGGAGAGGATGGCGGCGAACGACGAGGGTGAGACGGCGGCCCATCTGCCCGCGGCAAAGGAGAAGAGGGTCCGGTCCCTGTTCGTGGCCCTTGGCCAGGTGACGCGGCCTCGCGCGAAGGCGTATGGTTTCAGCTACCCGGCGTGGGAGAAAATGGTCCGGGAAGCGTCCGGAGTGAGCCCAGACAAGCTCAAGGAGGAGGGCCGGCGGGTCGCGAGGCGCCTGGAGGGAGCCGATCGCGTGCGGATCACCTCGAGGAGCGGCACGGACCTCGAGTTCTCCGTGAGCGGCCGGAAGGCTCTCGTCTACGACGGCGTCGTCGACGAAGAGGACATCGCCCGCGGTGCCACGGACGCGAGCGTCCCCGCGGGAAGCGTGGCGATCACGATCGAGGAGACGAGCGCGAACGGAACGCTCGCGTCCGACGTCCCGGTCGCATGGGCGGGCCGCACGATCCGGAGGATGCGCTGGGACTTCACCGACGGCCGGGTCACGGCCTTCGACGGAGATGCGAACGCGAAGGTGCTGAGGAGACAGTGGGAACGGGCCACCGGGGACCGGGACCGCATCGGGCTGCTGTCCATCGGCCTCAACCCGAAGGCGCGCCTGGGGTTCCTCCAGAACGCCATCGCCCGCGGGGCCGTGACCCTCGCCATCGGGAACAACGAGACGATCGGCGGGAAGAACACGGGATCCTTCTACTTCGAACAGACCCCGGGGGACGCGACGATCGAGATCGACGGGGAGACCCTAGTAGGGAAGGGGCGGCTCGTCGGCCCCTGACCTAGTCCCCCGGGATCCGGCCGTGGACGACCTCGTTGACCCACTGCACGAGCTTGCGGTAGGCCTCGCGGCCCTTGGCCGTGAGGGTGACACGCTCGTGGCCGTCGGGGGAGTTCTCGAGGGACACGAGCCCGCGTCCTCGCATCCACTCCAGGTATCGCTGGAACACATCGTAGTTCACGTTCGCGGCGACCTGAAGACGGGTCTTGAGCATGGGGCCGTTCTCTCGCCAGAGGCGCTCGAGGAGCCTCGCGACGACGTACAGGTCGGGGTGGTCCAAGGACGTCGGCGCGGACACGTACTCACAACTCCTCGAGGTATCGTTCCATGGAGGCGCGCGCCTCTTGGAACCGGCGATCCCACCTCGCACGTTCCGCAAGGAGCCGCGTATCGCGTCGAGAGCGCCATCGAAGATATACAAACGCCGCGGCCCCGAACAGCACGAGACCGGTTCCCCCCACCGCGATGACCCCCCATCCACCCAGTCCGGCATCGGAGGCCAAGGAGGACACAAGGAGGTTCGTGGCGATGAAGACCATGAAGAAGACCCAACCCCAGGTGGTCGGATCGCGGACGAGCCCGGCGCGCCTCTCGGCCTCGATCCATCGGGGGACTTCCTTCGAGACCTCCGCGAGCAACTCGAAGACGCTGCCCATCGTCGGCTCCTTCGAAGGCCCCCCCGTCGTCACCGCATCGAGCCTGTCGACCCAAGCCATCACCGCGAGGACGGGCGGACGCAGACGGCGACGGACGGCCCACAAGGCCGGTGCCGCTGCCCCCGCGGCGACCGTGGACGCGACGATGAGAGAGACAAGTAGGCGTTGGTTGAACTCCGGTTCTGTGAGGACCAATCCGAGTCCGATGAACAGAAGGAACCACACGAAGAGCGCTGCCAAGGCGATATACCCGAGGCCCGACTGATATCGGTCTCGCTCCGCCGTCTGCGCATCTTTTGCGAGGCGCCGAGCCTCCGTCAGCGCCTCCGAAAGGACCCACCCAATGTCGTCCGTCACGCGGATGTCCGCCCAGGTCGCTCGTCCCATCGTCGCCGCCGAGGATGTCTTAGGATTCCACATCTAGTTAGCGGTAACTCCGCAGCGATGCGTCTCGCGGTACTTTTACCGATCTCCCTTCTGCACCGCGTTTTATACCGAGGGGTCCATCGATTCCGAAGGGGAGGATCCCATCGCCCTGATTGCGGAGACCGTCACGACGCCAGGCGCGCGCGTCGAGCTGCGGAAGGTCCTCACGACCTCCGTGCCAATCCTGGACCGCCTCCTCGGGCCCTTCGAGCCGCGGCGGATAGCCCTCGTGGACAGCGGGAGCGACTTCGTGTTCCGCCTCACGACCCTCCTCTGCGTGCGGGCCGTCATGGAGGGACAACCGGTCGTCTTCCTCGACGGCGGGAACTCCGTGGACCCCCACGGGATGGTCGCCCTCGGGAAGCGCGTCGGATTGACTCGGACGGAGATCCTGCCGCGGATCCACGTGGCCCGGGCCTTCACGTGCCACCAGATGGCCACATTAATATTGGATATGCTTGATAAAAAAGTGGAGGAGACGGGCGCAGGCCTCGTCGTCCTCTCGTGCCTCCCGGAACTCTTCCTCGACGAGGATGTCGAGAATGGAGAGGCCCACCAACTGTTCCTGCGATCCATGCGCGCAATCCGGAAGACCGTGGACCGCCATGGCGCCGTGGGTCTCGCGACGAACGCGGGCCTCACAAAGCTGTACCGCCGGAAGGCGATCCGACGAGTCCTGTACGAGGGTGTCGACCGCGTCGTGCGGATGGCTCACGGCCACGCGGGCGTCCTCATCTCCCGGCGGGAGGCGGGCATCTCGGAGTGGTACCGGCCCGCGGCGCCGAACCAGTCGACCCTCGACGACTTCGCCCTGCCGGAGCCGAGAATCCTCGGGCTCGTGCCCGTGGAGACGTCCCGGGAGCTGCGGCCGGCGGGGCACCTCCGGATCGCCTGGTGAGGCTCAGGTCAGGGCGTCGAACGCGGACCACACGAGCCAGATCGCGAAGGCGGCGAGGGAGATGACGGAGAAGGCGAGGACCGCGTGGTACGTCCGGGCGAACCGCCTCTGGGCCGTGCGGAGGGTCCACGGGAAGGCGGAGATCCAGAGGAGGATCCCCGCGAAGAACCCGACGAGGACGGCCGGGCCGAGCCGGTCGATGAGGGCCAGCCCGCCCGTGAGCCACCAGAGGATCGGGTAGGGACTCGTCGCGTTCACGGCGAGGCCGGTCGCGTACGACGCCGCGTGTGCGTTCGGTTCCGCCGAATCTGCGGCGGGGATTCGGTTCCAGGATCGCGTCACCCGCCAGGCGAAATACGCCATCACGGCCGCGCCGAGGAGGGCGATGAAAGGGAACAGGGAGCGGACCGCGGAGAGGAGGGAGAACGCCAGGACGGAGAGGACGAGGAAGCCCGCGTCAGCCGTCATGGCGCCGCAGCCCACGAGGAACCCGGAGCGCCAGGAGCGCGTGACCGCGCGGGAGGCGATGAGGGCGTTCACGGGCCCCGGCGGGGCGGCCAGGGAGAGGCCGATCGCGAGCCCCGCGGCCGCGCCCGCCAGGAGGTCCAAGACCACGCGGGACCATCACGCCTCCCGTTCATCAAACCCGCCGGGAAGCCTTATACCCGAAGCCCCCATCGAGCCCTCCGTGCGGATCGGGGGATCCACGTACAGCAAGGAACCGTTCCCGAATCAGCTGGACGCGCTGCGGGAGATGGGGTTCGACTACGCGGAGATCGACCTGGCGTACGTGCGCTGGCAGCCGTCGAAGCTTGCGGAGGAGGCCGCCCTCCTCGCGAAGCGGATCCCTCTCGAGACGGCCCACTTCCCCGCGCCCCGCTTCGCGAATGCGGACCTCGCGAGATTCGTGGGGTTCATCGAGGCCCTCGTGCCCCTCGGGACGACGCGGTTCAACCTCCACTTCCTCGAGGCCCGCGCGGGTCCCCGCGTCTCGCCCGAAGCGAAGATCTCGTGGCTCTCGGACCTCGTCCGCGCGGCGACGGATCGAGGGGCCGTCGTGACGGTGGAGAATCTCGATGAGCCGCCCTCCCTCCTTCGGCGGGCCCTCGACGAAGTCCGCGGACTCCGGACCTGCCTCGATCTGGGCCACGCCCATCTGGACGGGCGGACGGACGGCGGCCGGGAATACCTTGCCGCGCTCGGAGACCGGCTCGACCTCGTCCATGTTCATGACAACCATGGCGGGCACGGGAAGGAGGGGGACGAGCACCTCGCCCCGGGGAAGGGCACGATCGACGTGGAGCGGGACGTGCGGGCGATTCGAGCGGCATCCTACGACGGCCGGATGACCCTCGAGGTCTTCGTCGGCACGCCGGAGGACAAGAAGGCCGCCCTGCGGAAGATGCGCCACTGGGTCCAGTGAGATGGAGCCCTTCCATCCCGTCCGAAAGGTCGCCGCGATCCTCGAGGGATTCCGCCGTCCCTGGTGGATCGCGGGCGGCTGGGCGATCGATCTCCTAGTCGAGCGGGAGACGCGGGCCCACGAGGACGTCGAGGTCGCAATCCTCCGCGGGGACCAGAGGGGACTTCGGAACCATCTTCGGGGCTGGCGGCTCGAGCGCGTGGTCCGCGGGAGCTTCGTGAAGACTCCATGGCCCGAGGGGGAGTGGATCGCGCCCCCTGACCACGAGATCCACGCCCGCTCCCCGGACGCCTCCCTCGAGCTCGAGGTCCTCCTGAACGAGAGGGAGGGCGACGCCTGGCGCTTCCAACGCCTTCCGGAGGTCACGAGGCCCCTCGTTCTCGCAGGGATGCGCACGGCGGACGGCGTGCCGTTCCTCGCGCCGGAAATCGTCCTCCTGTACAAGGCGAAGGACCCGCGGGAGCGGGACATCCACGACTTCCGCGTCGCGCGCGGAGCCCTCGACGAGGACCGCCGGCAATGGCTGCGGGACGCCCTCGCGAGGGTCCATCCGGGCCATCCGTGGATCCGAGAGCTGTGAGGAGCCGCGTTAACCTCATTCCAGGTTAACCGCGCGGTGGCACTTTCGCGGACCCCTCCCCTGCATCCGGCCATATGGCCCAGGCTTATCGTTCCCGGGATGGGACGCACGGTCCCGACGTACCGGTTGCACCTCGAGTCGATCCTCAACGATTGGATGGACTACCGCCGGTCGCTGCGAGAGAAAGACCGGGAGGCCTTCGACCGCCTGATGAGCAAGGCGAGGCAGCACGCGAGCGCGGCGAGCTACGCGGCCCACATGGACCCGACGGTCCTCGCAATCCTCTCGATCCTCCTAGAGACGGAGAAGGAGATCGGGAGCGCAAAGCATATACATATGCATATGGATACGCAACGCGAAATGGCGAAGAACATCGCCGTGGCGGACGACGTGTACGAGATGCTCTCGAAGGGGAAGAGGGAGGGAGAGAGCTTCAGCGACGTGATCCGCCGGCTCGGGAAGGGAAGGAAGGGCAGCCTACTGGACTGCTACGGACTCTGGGCCGACATCCCGGAGGAAGAGTTCCGAGAGATGGAGGCCGCCATCCTCGGGGTCGACCGGCCCGCCTCCCAGGAGCTACGACGGCGGAAGGTGTGGAAGTGAAACTCCTCGATACGACCCTCCTCGTCGATGTCCTCCGGAAGCGGGAGCCGGCGCATCGGGTCCTCCTTGCGATGGAGGCGGCGGGGGAACGGTGTGCGACGACGGAGGTGAACGTCTTCGAGCTCCTCATGGGCGCCTACCGGCGGGGACGGCCGGATCCGAATCGGCTCGAGGGAATCGCGAAGCTCCTGGACCGGCTCGACGTCCTTCCTCTCGAGCGCTCGGGGGCAAGCCGGGCCGCGGAGGTGCTCCACAAGCTCCGCGCGGAGGGGAGGGATCTCGGTCTCTTCGATGCCCTCGTCGTCGGCATCGCCCTCGCCTCGGGCTGCGACGCGATCGTCACGAGGGTCGAGGGATACCGGCCCATCCGGGGGCTCCGCGTGGAGACCTACTGAGGCGACGACAACCTTCTTGGACGACCTGCGTTCCCCTCTCGTGCCCATCCGGGAGGCTTCTGCCCCCGACCGCGAGGCGATCGTCCGCATCGCGCGGGCGTCCTTCGACCGCGTGTACGCGTTCTTCGCGGTCCGCGGCCTGGGGCGTGCGGATCCCCTCCTCGTCGCGGAGGACGGGGGCGCGGTCATGGGATTCCTCGAGGGCATCGTCTTTCCTGGTGCGCCTCCGATAGGCTACGTCTATTTCGTCGCGGTGGACCCGTCCAGGCGCGGACGGGGCACGGGACGGACCCTCGTCGCGGGCGCCATCGAGCGCTTCCGCGCGGCAGGCGCAACACGGGCCTTTGCCGCGGTCCCGAAGGACAACGACGCCTCGCGACGCCTCTTCGAATCCCTCGGTTTCCAGGAGGCCCCGCGGTCCGCCCTCCGGAGATGGTACGGGTGGCGAGGGATCACGGCCCAGATACGCATGGTCATCGCGCCCCACGAAGTCCTCATGGCACGTACTTTCACCGATCCCTCCCCGGCATCGGTCCAAGAGGCCCCGGGTCCCTCGTCGTAGGGACGGGGGAGACCGCACGCACGGATGGGTCATCGACGCCTACGGGGACTACGACCGCGATTCGATGGTCCTCTGGCTCTGGAACGAACAGGGCGCGCACCGGATCGAGGACCCACGGTTCCTCCCGACGTTCTTCCTCCACGCCCCTCCCTCCGAGTTGACCGCAATACAGCGGCGGATCGAGATCCTCGACGGCGTGCGGGAGATCCGCGAGGTGGCCCGGCGGATCGCCCTCGAGGACGACGAGCCCCGGCCCGTCCTGGAGATCGTCCCGAGACACTACCGCGATTTGCGGACGCTCGCGCGCATCCTCGATTCGAACGGCGGATACGTGGACCACCGTCTCTTCAACGTGGATCTGAGGTTCAGCCAGCGCTACATGATGGAGCACGGGATCTTCCCGATGGGACTCGTCCGCTACACGAACGGACGATGGGCACCGGAGGAGGAGCACTTCGCCCTCGACTATACGCTCCCGCCCCTGCGGGAGTCCCTCCTGGACCTCCACGTGGCCAACCCCATGGGCATCCCACGGATGACGGACCGGCTCCTCGGGGCCCGCGTGGACAACGACGAGATCGACGGGGACGAGGAGTCGATCCTCCGGGGGATCGGGGAGCTCGTGCGCTCAAGGGATCCCGACGTCCTCCTGACGGACGGCGGGGACGCCTTCACGGTGCCCTACCTCGCGCGGAAGGCCGCGGAGCTCAGGGTGGACCTACAGCTTGGGCGGGACCGCGATCGGTTCGCGGAACGCAAGGGGAAGTCCTACTTCACGTACGGGAAAATCGTCTACAAGCCCGGGCAGTACATCCTGCGCGGGCGTTTGCATCTCGATCGCGGGCACTTTGCGATGCGGGAGAGCGACTTCGCTGGGCTCGCGGAGCTGTCGCGGCTCTCGACTCTGACACCGCAAGAGCAGGCTCGGCTCACGCCGGGCACGGCCATCACGGCGATGCAGGTGAACCAGGCGTACCGGGACGGATGCCTGACCCTGTGGAAGAAGAACCGCCCCGAGGATTTCAAAACCGCGGAGGCCCTTTTGCAGGGAGACCGTGGAGGTTTCATCTTCGAGCCGGAGGTGGGTCTCCACGAGGGCCTCTACGAACTCGATTTCTTCGCGTTGTATCCCAACATCATGGTGAAACACAACGTTTCGCCGGAAGCGTTGGACTGCACATGCTGCAGGGCCGACGGCCTGTCCGTTCCCGAGCTGACGTACCACCTCTGCACGCGCCGAATCGGACTGATCCCCCGAGTCCTGAGACCGGTCATCGAACGACGACGCTACTACAAGAGGATGAAGAGAGAACCCGGGCCGCTCCAGGAAGTGTACTTGGGACGGGACACGATCCTGAAGTGGCTCCTCGTCACGTGTCTCGATGGCCACACGCGCGTCCCCTACAGATTGAATGGAGAATTCCGCGTCGATGAGATCCAGAAGGTGGTGGATCCGCATCTTTCCGGGACGGGTTCGGGGCCTGCTCCGGAGGGATTCCGGGCCCTCGGCCTGGACCCTACCTTGCGACCCGTCGATGTCCCCGTTCAGAGGCTCTTCCGATTCGAGGCCCCCGAGGCGATGGTGGGCGTCCGTTTCTCGAACAACGACGAGATCCTGTTCACCGAGGACCATCCGTGTTATGTCATTCGTGGCCGCAGATTCGAACTGAAACAAGCCTCGCAACTCGAGGCGGGGGATTGCGTCCCTCTCCTCAGGGACCCTCGCGTCAATGGAGAGAGCCCGGGCCTCTTCACCGCGAGAGTGGAACGCATCAGGAAGACGAGACCGCAAAGCGATTTCGTCTACTGCTTCAAAGTGGATGGCACATGGCCGGGTTTCGCCATCGAGGGAGGGATCTGGACGCACAACTGTTTTCGGATACACCGGGTACTCCAACGCGCGCTTCGGCCGCATCGAGTGCCACGAGGCGATCAACGCGTACGCGCGGGACATCCTCGTCCGCACGATGGAAATCGCGGAGTCCCACGGCCACGAGGTCGTCCATGGCATCGTGGACTCCGTGTGGCTTCGACCCAAGCCCGGCGCGGATCCCATCGACAAAGTGCGTGAACATATCGCAGGATCCATCGGCCTGCCGATCGAGTTTGAGGGCCGCTACAAGTGGATCGTGTTCCTCCCGTGCAAGACGACGGGCGTAGGCGCGCTGAACCGCTACTACGGTCTCTTCGAGAACGATGAGTTCAAGTTGCGCGGGATTGAGCTGCGGAAGCACGACACCCCGGAGTTCATCAACATCGCCCAGGAGGCGATGCTCGGGGAGCTGAGCTATGCCTCGACCGCGGCGGAGTTCCGGGGACGGATTCCGCGGGCCGTCAACATCCTGCGATGGACCGCGAAGCGCGTCCTCGACCGAGCGATCCCCGTCCACCAGTTCGTCCTCACGCGGAACGTGACGAAGGCCTTGCCGGAGTACGTCGTCCTCACGGCGACCGCCGCGGCCCTCAAGCAGATGGAGAAGCGCGGCTTCTCCGTCGAGCCAGGGGAGACGGTCCGGTACGTCCTCCTCGATGCCCGCGCGCGGGACTCCGAGCGGAAGGTGCGCGTGGCGGAGTTCCTCCAGGGGGACGAGGAGCCCGACGCCTGGGAGTACATCCGCCTCCTGTGCCGCTCGGGCCAGACGCTCCTCGCGCCCTTCGGGTACACGGAGGACGAGCTGTTCGCGATGTGCAAGGACCTCGGGGACGTGTTCCCGCCGTCCGGTGAGGACGGCATCCAAATTCAGGAGGACTACAAGTCCCACGGCCACAGCCGCGCCCGTGGCGGGGTCGGATACAGACGGCCCTGGAACATCGAGGATCCGCCCGAGTCGCGTCCCCTCGAAGAGTGAGGCTTCAAGCCTTGCGCGCGACGGCCTCGATCTGCAGGATCACCTTCACCTTGTCCCCCACGAGGACGCCGCCATTGTCGAGGACCTGGTTCCAGCTCACTCCGAAGTCCTTCCGGTTCAGAGTCGTCTTCGCGCTGAAGGCGACACGGTGCGCGCCCCACGGGTCGACACCCTCGCCCTCCTTCTCGACATCGAGGACGACCTCCTTCGTGACGCCGCGAATCGTGAGGTCCCCGATGAGCTGGCCCTTGTCCTCGCCCTCCGTCTCGACCCGCCGGCTGCGGAACGTGATCGTGGGATGATTCGCGACGTCGAAGAAGTCCGCGGACCGGAGGTGGTTGTCGCGGTCCTCGACGCTCGTATCCACGCTTTGCGCGTCGACCTCCACCTCAGCCCGCCCGAGACGGGGCGCCGCGGGATCGTATTCGATCGTCCCGCGAAGGGACTTGAACCGTCCCGTGACCGTGGAGATCATCATGTGACGGACCGCGAACTCCACGGAGGAGTGCGTGGGGTCCACGCCCCAGACCACTCGATCGTTCTCGCGCGTCGCCATCGTTTCGCTCGTCGTTGCCATCGTGATTCCCGAGATATCGCTACACTTCCGATATTGAAATACTATCCAGTCCGTAGTAAAGGAGGGCCACCAGACGCCCGGAGGGGCTACGAGACTCCGAAGTGACAAGCATTAATACTACGATACACGTAGTGATTCCCGATATGGGGGCGGACCGGGGAAGCACGACTGGGCGCCGTGCGCGTCGGGGCCGGAGCGAGCCGACGAGATGTGCCGTCGCGGACCTGTTCCAGGTCTTGGGGAAGGCCCACATGATGGACATCCTTCGCACGTTCACCCAGGCGAGTCCTGGACCTCTCCGATTCGTGGACCTGCAGCGACGGCTGTCGCTCTCGCCGAACACTCTCTCGGAGCGTCTCAAGGAACTCGTCGAGACAGGTTTCCTGAGGAGGACCGTGTACAACGAGATCCCTCCCCGGGTCGACTACGAGGCGACGGAGAAAGCGGTCGACCTTGCGCAGGTATTCGAGGAGCTCGAGCATTGGGCGGCCCGGCACGACCTGAGAGCGGTCCCCTTGCCGGAGGTCCGGCCCGCGCGCTCGACCGGCCCGCTCGGGTCCCGGTAGCTTTTCGTCCCGGCACGCCTTGGCGCATCGCGTGTTCGCCGTCGGACTGGATCTCGCATGGTCCCCCCGGAACCCTTCAGGCCTTGCCATCGTCGCGCGCGCGGGGGGGACGTGGGTCCTTCGGGGGGCGCGAGCCGACCTCGAGACGAACCGGAACATCGTGGACGCGATCGAGGCGGCCGTCGGGGAAGGACCCGCTGTCGTGGCGATCGACGCACCCCTCGTCGTCCCGCATCGTACCCGCGGCCGGGAGGGCGACCGGATGACCACACGGGTGTTCGGGTCCTACGACGCCGCGGTCTATCCCGCGACGCGGCGAACGATCGGCCGATACGGCGGCCGTCGGATTTGGGATCTGGTGGCGGACCTGGAGGCTCGCGGGCTCCGCCAGGCGCCTGAGTTCCCAAGGCAATCCAAGGACCGCGTGTTCTTCGAGACGTACCCCCACGCCGCGATGATCGCCCTGTTCCACCTGGAGCGGGTCCTCAAATACAAGTACCGCCAGGGGCGTTCCCTCGAAGAACGGCGGCGTGAGTTTCGCGCGCTCGCGGCCCATCTCCGGTCCCTCGAGGCGTTCGATCCGCCCCTCACAGGAGTCGAGGCCTTTCTCGTCGAGGACCTCGATGGAATGAGGGGAGCGCGCCTCAAGGCGTACGAGGACCGCCTCGACGCGATCCTGTGCGCCTACATCGCCGCATACTACTGGACGTGGGGGACGGAGCGCTGCGCGGTCTTCGGGGATCTCGAGGGCGGCTACATCGTGACGCCGTTCCGGGATGACCTCGCGGCCCGCGTGATCAGGGGGTCCCGCGTCGTCACGTACCGCGGGCGTCGCCTTTGATCGGTGCAGGGTCACTCGGATTCGAGGGGGGTCTCCGAGAGGGCGCCCGAAGCTTCCTCGAGCTTCATCACCCGCTGTTCCGCGCGGGCGAGGATCTCCTGGCAACGCCGGTAGAGGGCGACCCCTTCCTCGAACGCGGCAAGGGCGCGGTCCAGGGGCACGTCCCCACGGGACAGCTCCTCGACCTTCGCCTCAAGGGCCGCGAGGGACTCCTCGAAGGACGATGTCTGCGTCATGTCACCTCCTTTCCTTCAACACGAGCATGGAGGGTCCCGCCGCGGATGCGCACGCGGAGGGCCTCCCCCAGAGAGATGTCCTCGGCTCGGGTGAGGAGGCGACCGTCGCCCCGGGCGACGATCGCGTAGCCACGATCCAGCGTCGCGAGGGGGCTCAGGGCGTCAAGACGCCGTCCTACGGCCTCCATCCGTTCCCGGCACCTCAGGATCTCCCGTGGCCCCGCGGAGAGAAGGAGACCGCCGACGGTCCGGACGCGCGCGGCCTGGTTCGCGAGCTCCCGACGATATCCCGAGGGAGACGTCCGTTCCCCTAGGGCTGCGAGACCTGTCCACCGTTCCCGGAGGCCGTCGCGCATCCGGCGACCGAGCTCGATCCTCAGTGCCTCGATGTGCGCGCGGAGCTGCACCGCGTCGGGGACGACGAGTTCGGCCGCGGCGCTCGGGGTGGGGGCGCGCAGATCCGCGACGAAATCGACGATCGTGACGTCCGTCTCGTGGCCCACCGCGCTCACGACGGGCACGGGGCACGCCGCGACGGCTCGGGCGAGACCCTCGTCGTTGAAGCACCAGAGGTCTTCGAGAGAACCGCCTCCCCGCGCCAGGATTACGACGTCCACCCTGCCTTGGACGGCGGCCAGCGCATTCCGGAGGCTCGTGGGCGCCTCCGGGCCCTGGACGAGCGCGGGAGCCAGGAGGACCTCGGCGAGGGGATACCGCCGCCGGAGCACGGCCCGGATGTCGTGGACGACGGCGCCTCCCTCGGAGGTCACGACCCCGACGCGCTTTGGGAATGCGGGCAGAGGGCGCTTCCTCGCCCCGTCGAAGAGGCCCTCTTCCTGGAGGGCACGGCGGGTTCGCTGGAACGCCGCCCAGAAGGCCCCCACGCCGGCGGGCGAAAGGGCCCGGATGACGATCTGGACCTCCCCGCGGCGGGCGTACAGGTCGACGTCCCCGGAGGCGACGACCTCCATCCCGTCCCCGAGGGAGAACCCCAGGGATCTCGCATCCTCTCGGAACAGCACGCAGGCGATCTCGGCGTTCGCGTCCTTGAGGGTGAAGAAGACGTGCCCCGCGGCGGTTGCCTGTACGTTCCCGGTTTCGCCCCGCACGAGGACCCGTCCGAGGAGGGGATTTGACCGGAGGGTGTCCCGCAGAATCCGGGTCAGCTCCGTCACGCTCATGGCGCGCGGCACGAGAGCCGGGACTGCCTCAGAGGTCAGAATCGCGTCCAACGTCCTCCCAGACGGGGGACTCCCAGCAGGGAGTTCGTATTTCAACGGGGCCGGGAGGGGTCGGCGAAAGTGCCTACGCCTTTCCGAGCAGATCCTTCGCACTCACGAGGGCGTGGAACCTCACGGAGATCTCTGCGAGGCCGAGCTTCCCCCCCTCCTCCCGGTCCACGACCGCGACGACGGTGTCCACGACGGCCCCCGCGCGGCGCATTCGCTCGATCGCGGATCGGAGGGTCCCGCCCGTCGTCACGACATCCTCGACGAAGAGGACGCGATCCCCCTGAGAGAGATCGCCCTCGTAGTCCTTCTTCGTCCCGTGCACCTTCGCCGCCTTCCTCACCATGATGTAGGGCTTCCCGCTCGCGAGGCTCACGGAGGCGGCGATGGGCACGGCCCCGAGCTCCACCCCCGCAATCCGATCCACGTCATGAGCGAAGGGCGCCATCGCCTCGCCGATGGATCGCAGGAGGTCCGGCCGGGTGACGGCCTTCTTGATGTCGACGTAGTACGCCGACGTCTTCCCGGAGGCGAGGGTGAACGTCCCGAACTGGAGGGCCCCGCACGCCTTCAGGGCCTCGAGGAATGCCGCGCGGTCGAACTCACCACGGTTCATGTTTTCTTCCCATCCGATACCCGACGATGTTCACGGCCCGATGCAGGGCCGGCGTAATCAAGATGATGGCGAGCAGGCCGAGGAGGGCGTCCCCCGCGAAGAACCGCCGGACGGACCATGCGGGCACGAACGCGATCACGGCGAGCGCCCCGAGGACGAAGTCATACTGATCGAGGCCAGGGGCCTTCGAACCGCGGGGCTTCCGGAGCCGGCGCTTCACAAAGGCGCCCCAGAGGTCCCCGAGCAGGGCCCCCAGGCCGAGGAGGGCGGAGATCCCGAGGGCCTCCGTGGGGGTCCCGTAGGGCCACGCGGACCCCGGGGTCATGAGGGACGCGAGGACGGAGAGGAAGGTCCCGAGGACCGCCGCGGAAAGGGTTCCCCCCACGAGTCCCCGCCAGGTCTTCCCGTCGCCGAAAAGCCGCTCCCCGTCGCGGAGGTTTCGGCCGAAGTCCACGGGCGTCCCGCCGCCGAGGAGGACCGCACACGGGTTCGCGGCGAACGCGGGGACGAAGGACCAGAGGGCGACCCCGACAGCCTCGAGGACCATCCCGGGCGCGAAGGGGCCAACCCCGGAAATAGATAACCGTGGGGACATCGGGGGACGCGGAATGGGTCCCACCCACCCTCGCTTTCAACACTGATAATTCCTTCAACACCCCTTTATAGACGCGAAGGGGCTCGCTCCGCGGCCTTTCATGGATCGAGTGAAGACCTTCGTCGTCGGGTTCGATGAGGCCCTCGGCGGCGGGATCCCCCAGGGGTCCGTCGTCCTCGTCTCCGGCAGCGCGGGGACGATGAAGACGGCCCTGACCTTCTCCATCCTGTACGAGAACGTGAAGGCCTCGGGGGCGAAGGCGCTCTACATCACCCTCGAGGAGAGCCAGGAGGACCTGAAGCGGGCGATGGGGGAGATGGGGTTCACGGGTCTCGACGACATGGAGCTCTACATCCTCGACATCGGGAAGATTCGCCTCGAGCACAAAGAGGAGGAGCTCTCGAAGAACTGGATGGAGATCCTCCAGAAGTACATCGAGCAGAGGGTCCGGGTGAACGGCTTCGACCTCGTCGCGATCGACAGCTTGGCGGCCCTGTACAGCCTGAGCCGGCTGGACCACCCGCGCCGGGACCTGTTCCACTTCTTCGGCTTTCTGCGCGGCCTCGACGCGACCGTGTTCCTCATCTCGGAGGTCTCCGTCGGGGAGACGAAGTTCGGCCGCTACGACGAGGAGTTCCTGTCCGATGGAGTCCTCCAGCTACGGCAGTTCGAGAAGGGCGAGACCGACGTGCAGCTGCGCCTGCGGTGCGTGAAGATGCGCCGGGCGAAGCACGAGAGGGGGTCCTTCGCGCTCCTCCGCGAGGCGGACCGTTTCCAGATCACGCGGGCGATCTCAGAGTGAGGTCTTCTGGAGCAGCTTGAGGAGGGCCTCTGCGTACCGCCCGGCGAGCTTCTCGTTCCCGAACGTCCGCGTCGCGGCCGTCTTGTTCTCCTCGATCGCCTCGACCGTCTTCGTCAGGACGGACACGACGTCCTTCCCAGGGGCCCGCCGGAAGAGGGCGGCGATCGCCATCGTCTCCCCGACCATGAGGACGAGGCGACCCACGGGCAGGTGCATCACGTACGTGCCCTTCCCCTTCCTTGCGGCCTCCCGCCGGATCGACGCGGCGACGTCCTCCTGGTCAAGGTACGCCGTCTCCCCGCTCTGTGCGAGGGTCCCGCCTTCCCGCTTGAAGATCACGAGGGCCATCGTGTTCGACTCCCGGCCCGTCGCCGCGAGTTCGGACCAGAAGGCGGCCTGGAGGGAGAGGGATCGGAGCCGCCGGCGGAGAGCGGCCATCGCCTGGCGATCCTGGGTCCGGATGAGCTCCCTCAGCTCAGCCTCCATCTCCTTCGCCTCCGCGGGCCGCAGGAGGTGCCGGAACGTCTGGAACTCTTGCCCGAGGGCGTCGATCTCCGACGTCGCCCGGGGATGCGCGACGTCAGGCATCGGGGCCTCCTCCGCGTCTCCGCCCCGCGTGAGCTGGGGGTGCTCCTGCTCGATGAGATCGACCGCGTCCGCGAGGTTCATGGTCGGATGTCGTAACATCGCCTCCATGACCACGGCGCCATGGCCCTCGAGTTCCCAGCGGAGCAGCTTGAGGGCTGCATCGTCCCGCTTCGCCATCCCTTCTCGGGGCCCGGGAAGGGCCGTCGGGATACAAAAGGGTTCCCCACACCCGGCGAGCCTTCGAGATGCACCCTGAATATCTCCCCCGATAACGAAGACGCCACGGCTTTATAATGAGGAGGGCGTCGTAGCGGGCGCATGGGAGTCGAGGTACCCCTCCTCCATACGTACGTCGACGGTCTCGACAAGATTCTCGGGGGCGGGATCCCCTGTGGGAGCACGATCCTCGTGGCGGGGACCCCGGGGACGATGAAGACGTCCCTCATCCTGTGGATGATGAATGAGAACGCGAAGCGCCACGGGGCGAAGGGGCTGTACGTGAGTCTGGAGCAGGACGCGGAGAGCCTCCGGACGGGGGCGGCGCGGATGGGGATGACGGAGCTCCACGAGTCCCACGTCTATGTGCTCGACCTGGGCCAGCTCCGGCGCGGACTCTTCCGCGCGGAGGGGGCGAAGGACTGGATCACGATCCTCCTCGAGATCGTGAAGGAAGCGGTGACCTCGAGCGGGTACCAGACCCTCGCGCTCGACAGTCTCGAGGCCCTCTACGCCCTCGCGGAACTCAAGACCCCGCGGAGAGAGATGTTTCACCTCCTGGGAGCCCTCAAGGAGCTCGGCCTCACGACGTTCGTGATCGCGGAGACGCCCTTCGGCTCCTCGCGGCTCACCCAGTGGGGGGAGGATTTCCTCTGCGACGGGATCCTCAACCTGAAGACGGTCGAGATCGGCGAGACGGAGTCCCAGCTCCGCCTCCGGTGCGTGAAGATGCGGTGGATGAACCACGACCGGAGCGCGCTTGCGCTGAACCACGACGGCCAGAAGTTCTTCGTGAGCCACATCATCTCGCGCAAGAAATGAGGGCCGATCCCGGGGCGGCTCGGTCCCTGCGACGTCTCACCGCGGCTGGATGGGCGGAGGTGCCGGTGGCGTCGGCTGCATCGGCGGAACGGGGCCCGGGGGCCCCACGGGCGCGGGAATCTCCCCGCGGTTGATCCGGTTCCACGCGATGTAGTTCGCAGCCGCGAACAGGGCCGCACCGATCACGCCAAGGAGGCCGTACGTGGACGCGGCCAGGGAGACCTCCGTGGCCACGCGGCCCACGCCCTCCAGGACGGCGAGGAAGTCACCGCCCGACGAGAATACGTCCGCGGCGATCGAGTTCACGATCCCGTCGATCGTCGGGCTCACGAGGAAGAACACGGCGACCGGGACCGCCACGGACGCGGCAAATCCGGCCCACAGGAGCAGGCGACCGAGGGGGTTCTGCAGGGCGTACGTGAAGAGGACGGCCGCGACGCCGGAGATCACGGCGCTCAGGACGGCGAGGAGGAGGGTCCCCGTCGCCATGGAGCGGAACGCCGCGGCGATCTCCAGGACCGTGCTGCCTGGCCCGATCGATCCGATGGGGCCGAGGGTGATGAGGATGCCTCCGGCAAAGCTGGCGATGATGTTGACGAAGAAGAGGACGAGGGACAGGACGACGTTGCGAGAGTGGGTGGGTCCGAACGCCTTCCTCCCGAGGATCACGAGGATCGCGCCGACGAACATGAGAAGGAGACCGACGATGGTCACGAAGGCGGCGACGATTCCAGCGGGGACCCAGGCCATGAGAGTCCCGATGAGCAGGAGGAGGATCCCCGTCTTCGTCCGGCCGATCTGCTTCGTCCGGTCGAAGGCCGCGGGGGGCGGATAGTATCCGTACGGCGGGACGCCATAGGGGCCGGGTGCGCCGGGGGCCACCGGAGGCGCCCCCGCGGGAGCGGGGCCCGCGGCGAGAGGGCCGCCGCAGTTCGTGCAGAACGCATACCCGGGCTGATTCGCGAACCCGCATCTTCCGCACACGTTCGGCGCGGCCAAAGACCTTCCTCCGGCCGCGCGGATGGGGAGGGCCGTGGAAATAGCTTTCGGGGGCGCGCCCCGGCGGGTGTCGCCTGGCGAATCCTTTTTCCTCCACGGGAGCCCTGGAGGACGTACATGGACACCCCCGGAGGCCTCGACCGGTGGATCTCGTTCGAGCTCGGCCGGATCAATGCGGGGCTCGTCACGGAGCGGAAGTCCCTCGCAGCCCTTCGCAACGAAATCCGTCCGGCCTGCCGGACGCGGGAGGGAGACGAGCACCCCTTCGATCCGGAGGCCCTCGAGCGCCTCGCCTCCGTGCTGACGCCGGACGAGCAACGAGGACTGCGCCTTCCTGTCACCCTTTTCATCTCCGGGGACCGGGGGGACGAGGCGTACCTGACCGACCCGATTGCGGCGAAGGCGCTGCGAGACCTGGAGGAATTCGGAAGCGCGTTCCCGTTCCGCGAGGAGAGGATGCACGTACCCCACAGCCTCGCGCTGGAGCTCGTGCGCAAATCCGGCGGAACCCTCCAGCTCGCGTTCGGATGAGACGGCCTCACGGGCCGCCGGAGGGCCTCTCTTTCCGCGTCGCCCAGAAATCCTCGGGGACGTCGTCGTAGACGGTCGCGGCCTTCTCCGCCTGTTCCTTCATCTTCTGGGCGGCCACGAGTTCCGCGATGCGGTCCTTCCGGAACATCCAGTAGTGGATCCGCCACTCGCGCCCGTCGTATAGGGTCGTCTCCTCCCGCTCCGTCGTGAGGATCCCGGAGTCCTCGAGCATGTAGAAGGCGTCGCGATCCTCGGGTTCGAGGACGTTGTCGATGATTCGCTCGGAGTAGCCGAAGAAGTTGAGGACGTGCTGGGCCATGGACCGCGCCTCCTCCTCCTTCATCCCCGTGCGGTCAATCGAATTCTTGATCGCCCGCGTGAGGTCGTCGACCGTGAGAGTGTTGGCGGGACCCCGTTCGGATTTCGTCTTGATCGCCATGGTCCGCCTTAGAAGCTTGCTATGGGGATGAGGGGCTATATAAGGCTTCGGCGCCGCCGCCCTCGAATGATTATCAAGTTACCGCCGGCAGCGCTCCCAAAAGGGTTATCGCGTTCCGGGCCCTTCGAGGTCGTGGGATGGCCCAAGGCGTCGAGTGGGTCGGCTCCTCCGCGGGTCCGGAGGAGGGGCCGAAGGGTTCCGAGGAGGTCGAGCGGGAGGTCCGCGAGCTCCGGGCGCAGGTCCGACGGCTCCAAGAACAGGTCTCCGCGCTCGCGTCCCGGCCCCGCGACCAAGCGGGGCGCGTGCCCACGCACGTCCGAGGGCTTGACGGGACCATCGAGGGCGGGATCCCCCGAGGTCACGTCGTCGTGATTGCCGGGCCGACCGGGTCCATGAAGACCTCGCTCGGGCTCCACATCCTCGCGAAGAACCGGGCCGCGGGTCTCCGCGGGGTCTACGTGACAATCGAGGAAGGCCGGGATTCTCTCCTCGAGACGATGCGGCGGTTCGGCCTCGGGGAGACGGAGGACTTCCTCGTGGACATCGGGCGGCTACGCCTCGAGCACGCGGGGACGGAGGAGGTCCGGAACTGGATGCAGGTCCTCCAAGACTACCTCTCCCGGCGGCGAGAGCGGGATCCCGTCGGGATCGTCGTCATCGACTCGATCAACGCGCTCATCGCCCTTACCCAGATGAACGATGTGCGGGCCGAGCTGTTCCGTTTCTTCAATTTCCTTCGGTCTCTGGGCGTGGCGACGATCGGGATCCTGGAGCTCGACCCGATGCGACCCGGCCTCGAGGCCGACGTGGAATTCCTCTCGGACGGTCTCTTCGAGCTCCGCTTCAGCGGCGCGGGAGAGGGGAAGGTGAAGCTCCTCGTCCGGTGCGCGAAGATGCGACACACGAACCATTCCCGGGATTACTTCGAGCTGAGCCACGACGGGAAAGGGTTCGTCGCCCATCCGTACGAGGAACCCCGCCGGCGATGGGGCCGCCGCTGAAACGCCTTAGAAGTTACCCTTGATCTTCGCGCGGTCGATCTTGACCCCCGCGGGCGTGGCCATGATCAGGTTCTTCCCGACGACGGCAACATCCCCGCCACAGTCCCGGACCGCGCTCTTGAGCTCCGCCGTGATCCGCTTGAGGGCGAGCTCGTCGCTCGAGATGCTCGCGTAGTCCAGGAGCAGGATGTTCCCGTTGTACACGTGGGTCGCGAGGTCGTTCACGTCCTCGTACCGGTAGATCTCCGCAACCTTGACGAGATGCTCCACGGGTTCTCCGAGGGCTCCGCCCTCGCCGTCGAAGCTCAGTTCGCCCAGGTCGATGTACGTGTCCGCCTCCGCGGCGGAGCCGCCTTCCGCGAATCGCTTGAATGGCTTTTTGATGAAGGCCATCCCACATCCCTTCTGTGAGAGCGCATATCCGGGACCCCGAATTTAAAGGTATCGAGTCGATCGCAGCGAGCGGCGAGCATCCCGGAATCGACGGACGGTTCCTATCGATAGCATCATATAATAACTATGATTGGGAATATCATGCCGAGCCGCCGCCCCTCCCTGTCTCACAACGTTTAAGAGGGGGGGGACTTTGTCCGCTGCGCCATGCCCTACGACGTGGTCATCGTGGGGGGCGGCCCCGCAGGGCTGACGGCGGGCATCTACGCCCGCACGCGCAAGTTGTCCACCCTCGTCTTGGAGGCCCAGGAAGTCGGAGGGCAGCTCTCCTGGCTGTACCCCACGAAATCCGTGTACGACTACCCGAGTTACATCGCCATCGAGGGCCGCGAACTCGCGGACCTCTTCTCCCTCCACGCTCGGGAGAGCGGGGCGGAGATCGCCGTCGGCGAGGTCGTCGACATCAAGCGGATGAAGTCGGGATTCAGGCTCACGACCCGTGCGGGCGAGCCGTACGAGGCGCGGACCGTGATCCTCGCGATGGGGATGGGGCTGTTCGCACCGAAACGCCTCGGGATCCCGGGGGAGGCGGAATTCGAGGGGCGCGGGGTGGACTATCGGGTGAGGGACCGTCGCGAGTTCAAAGACCAGCGCGTCCTCGTCGTCGGCGGCGGCGACAGCGCGCTCGAGATCGCCCTGGAGATCATGGCAACGGCGAAGCATGTGATCCTCGTCCACCGTCGCGGGGAGTTCCGCGCGATGGAGAAAAACGTGGAGGCCGTCGCGAAGTTACCCATCGAGATCCTCTACAACGCAGAGCTCACGAGCATCGAGGGCGA
>Ga0154851_151_pt8 | contig 25929 bp, 16 predicted proteins | sample Rifle2008BG16ft_FD_105579 | JGI IMG/M metagenome (GOLD analysis project Ga0154851, IMG submission 105579) | Euryarchaeota archaeon RBG_16_68_13
TAGACCCGTTACGAATGGCGGGCCCCGCGGCCCGCCCCCTTCCATTTTCTCATTCAACCCGCGAGAGGACCCGCCCGCTCTAGGACCGAAGGGATTCCGCTTCACGTGTCGTCGCGTTCTCACTCCTGATTATCATCGATGAAACGAAGCGGGGTCCCGTGCCTCCGGGTAGCAAGCTTCATTAAGGCTTCCCTCCATATGCATTCGGTTTGCCTCCGGGCTACGCCCCGGAGAAGCGAATGAGGAGGAGGTAGAATGAAAAAACTTCTGATAGGTGCGCTAGTGGGCCTTCTCGTTCTCAGCGCCACTCTGGTCGCGGGGATCGCCGCGGCCGAGGGCACCGCGGACGGGACGTTCCCCATGCGTTCCTTCCTGGTGACGCGTTCGCCACCGGGAGGACCGAAGAGCGACACGTACACGACGCCCATTCCTGTGACGGAGACGGGATCCTGGTGGGTGACCCTGGACTCCCTTGCGGGATCCGCCGTGATCGTGCAAGTGTGGGAGAGCACGGGAGGAGTGCCAACCCTTGTCAGCTCCTCGAAGGTCCGCATGATTGGCCAGAGTTCGACCCCTGTCCTCCTGATGGCGACGGGGGCGTACAGCGCGGCCTTCGTGCCATACGGGAAGGCTGGGACCTCCGTTCTGTCGGAGCACTTCCAGGCGCCCTCGGCCCCCGTGGCCTGCTTCACGTACTCGCCCGCAAGTCCGACGACGAGCGATGACGTGAGCTTCAGTGCCGCGTGCTCGACGGATGCGGACGGCGACATCCGGAGCTACGAGTGGGACTTCACGTCCGACGGCATCGTCGACGCCACGGGTGCGACCGCGGTAAAGCGGTTCGCGGCCGGCACGTACACGGTGACCCTGAAGGTCACGGACTCCACGGGTCTCTCGGACTCCGATTCCCAGATGATTACGGTCCAGCAGGGAGCGAACAACGCCCCCGTGGCCGCCTTCACGGTGTCCCGGGACCTCATGTCCGTCGCCGTGGACGGCTCCGCGTCCAGCGACCTCGAGGGCCCCATCGCATCGTACCTCTGGAACTGGGGCGACTCGACGTCCAGCAGCGGACCGACCGCGACCCACACGTACACGGCTGCAGGGAAGTACACGATCACCCTGACGGTCCAGGACAGCGGTGGCCTGACGGACACCGAGTCCAAGGACGTCACCGTGAGCACCACGACGATCGACTTCTCCTACCATGACTTCTTCAACGTCCCCTACGGCGAGTGGTGGGACATGAGGACGTTCGTCTACGGAGACAAGCCGACCCTCGCGGACTGCTTTAACGCGGACGGCATCGCGAACGGCTACTGTGCCCCGTCCCGTGCGGACTGGCCTGATGTCGAAGCCTACCCGTACACGAACTGGTACCCGAGCCCCGTAGACGCCACGGGCAAGTTCGCCTTCATCTACGCGCCCTATCGGTTCGACGCGCAGGTGAAGAACGACCCCGCGTTCACGGTGGACCAGCCGGTCATCCTGCCGACCTGCCAGCAGCTCCAGGCGGCAGGCGCCGCGATCGGTGCCCCGGTGACCTGCCCGACCTCGTCCCCGGCCGGAGGCAGCATCTCGATTGACCTGTACCTCCAGTACATGGACATCGCTCGGGAGGTCGAACTCGCGACCCTGGGCTGCCCCGACCTGACGGGCCTGAACGACGGGTTCCTCATCGAGGAGACGATTGCCCTAAGGCTCGACGCCACGGCGGCGGCGAAGCTCTTCGGGGTCACGGACCCCGCCCAGCTGAGCACCCTCGTGCGGGCCGGCTGCGGGAGCGCGTCCTCGAGGGACACGCTGAAGAGCAGCAACGTCGAGCGGGCGTACGCGCAGTGGCTCCTCAACGAGGGCAACGGGGCGTACGAGATCTTCGCGAGCTTCGAGTACTCGTACACGGTGCTCTTCCTCGAGATCTCGGCCTCGTACGACACCTCGTCGGGCGCCTACTCGATTGTCGTCCACAGCGGGACCTGGGGCGAGGAAGTCCTCCTCGGCCGCAAGTTCTACTGGGGCGCCACGCACTACATCGACGGCGTGGAGAACGCGGCCGTAGCGCCTGCGGGCTGGTGGGGCATGGAACTCGCTTGGTTCGAGGACCTCCGCCTCGTCGGCACGATCGGATCGAGCTTCAGTGCGTCCCTGAGCGGCGTGATGCAGTACCACTTCCAGCACGGCGCGGAAGCGGGTCCGGACGGGTCCCTCAAGACCCAGGACGACGTGCCGATCTGGCAGTGGCAGCCGATCCTGTCCGACTACATCTACGGCTTCGGAGGGCACCCCTACTCCGAGTTGGACCGGTACCTCGGCTACGAGTACGTGCACACGACGCCCGGCTCGAAGAACTACGGGCTGTCGGGCGCCTACGACTACGCGCCGCAGATCTGGACCCTGAAGGCGGGCGAGACCCAGTCCTGGGTCTTCCCGCTCGGGAGCATCCAGCTCTTCGACCCGTTCCTGTCGGTGGGCACGACGGACGGCAGCGGCCTCGTGTCGATCCTCGCGCCGATTCGCCTGAGCTCGACCGCGCCGGCGGGCTACGTGAGCTACGACCTCGCGACGAACAGCGCGTGGGTCCTTGGGCCGACGAGCACGCCGATGCCCGGCATGACGGCGGGAGGATTCCCGCTCGAGAGCCGGCCGATCCTGAACCTGAAGTAGGCGGCAGACATGTGCGGCCTCCGGGCCGCACCCCTTCTCTTTTGATTTCCTTTTCCTTATAATAATATACCGCGGTTTCAGACTCGTCCGTCTCCGGAGGCCGGGGACAACCTATATGTAAGGGCCCCCCAATGTCGCGCAGAACGTGCGTGGGGTTGCCCGGTAGGATGGCGTTCCCGGATCCGTTCCCGGATGGATGCGCGCCGTCGTCCACGGAGGCCTCCGCCGAATCCTGCGAAGCCCCGATCGTCTCGCGTTGAGGAGGAACATCCCGATGGAGGAACCAACGCCGGCTCCCTCCGAGCCGGCTCCGATGCCTGAAGAGAAGAAAACGAAGAAGTGGCTGCCCCTCGTGGCGATCCTCGTGGTCGTCATTCTCGTGGCCGCGGCGGGCGCGGTGCTCCTTCTCGGCGGCGGCCAGCAACCCGTCCAGGTGCTCGACCGGGTCGAGGTGACGCCAGCGACCGCCACGCTGTCCGTCGGCGCCCTGGGGGCGTCCTTCACGGCCGTCGCGAGGGAATCCGGCGGTGCCGAGATCACCGGGGTCACCGTCGGCTGGTCGGTCAGTCCGACCGCAGGCGCGACGATGAGCGCCACTTCCGGCCGGACGATCTCCGTCCGGGTCTACTCCGGCACGACTTTCACTCTCACGGCCTCCGTCACCCACGGAGGCGTCACGCGGACGGACACGGCGGCTGTCACAGTTGCCCCGTACGCGAACAGCCTCGATCTCGCGGCTCCCGGGTCCGTCGTGTCTCGGACGGACTTCACCGCGACGGTCTCTGTCCTGAATCAGTTCGGCAGCGCGTTCTCCGGGTACTCCGGCACGGTCACCCTCCAGTCCACGGACAAGGGTGCGGGCACGGTCATGCCCGCGGCCTACACGTTCGACGGCACTGTTTCGTCCGCGGACTTCACGATCCGCCTAGGGACGCCCGGCCGCACCTGGACCGTATACGCGAACGACACGGCCAATTCCAGCCTCGCGGCCTCCGTCGATGTCGCGGTCACCAACCAGAACCCGGTGGCCCAGTTCAGCTTCCTCGCGACGGGCGACAACGTCGACTTCGATGCCGCAGCGTCCGCCGACCCCGACGGGACGATCGCCTCCTACGCCTGGGACTTCGACGACGGAAACACGGGCACGGGCCAGACGCCGAGCCACAGCTACGCCCTCGCGGGCGCCTACAACGTGGCCCTCACGGTCACGGACAACCTCGGCGGGACCGGATCGATTACGAAGAGCGTGGCCGTGAACGTGGGCCCGACGGCCTCTTTCGAGGCATATCCGAGCGGTCTTGACGTGGTCGTGGACGCCTCCGGATCCTCCGATTCGGACGGCGCGATCGCCACGTATGCATGGGCCTGGGACGACGGGTCTCCCGTGAGCAGCGGGGTCAATGTATCCCACTCGTACGCGGCCGCGGGGACGTACAACATCACCCTCACCGTTACGGACAACTCCGGCGCAACGGATTCGGCCTACCGCCTCGTTACCGCGAAGGCGCCGCCGGTCGCGGTCCTCGCGATCCGGGCAGGTCTCCTCCCGAACGAGCTTATCGCAAACGCCTCCGGGTCTTCCGACCCGGATGGGGTCGTCGTGAGCTTCAACGTCGATTGGGGCGACGGGAACGTCACGAGCGGCGTCCCGTTCGTGAACGAGACGAGCCACATCTACTTCCTCGATGGGAACTATACGATCACCCTGACCGTGTACGACAACGACGGGTTCTCGGATTCCACAAGCACCGTCCGCTGCGTTGGTCTTCTGTGCGGCAGTCAACCGGTCGCAGTCCTCGACTACGCGCCTCAGCCCGCGGTCGCGATGGAGCCCGTGACGTTCGACGGCTCCGGGTCCTACGACCTGAATCCTGCGCGGACGATCGTCCAGTACGACTTCGAGTTCGGCGACGGGACGAACGCCACGACGAACGAGACGACGCCCTGGGCCGTCCACTTCTACGCGGTCTACGGGACCTATCGGGTGAACCTCACGGTCTGGAACGACCTCGGGCAGTCCAACACGACCTCGATGGACGTCACCGTCCTTTCGCGCCCGCTTGCCTCGTTCACCTACAGCGTGGCGGTCCTGGACGTCTCCGTGGACGGGTCCGCCTCCTCGGATCTCGATGGTTCGATTGTGAACTACACGTGGGACTGGGGCGACGGAGCGATCACCTATGGAGTCACGAGCAGCCACACGTATGCGAGCGCCGCGGACTTCGACGTGACCCTGTTCGTCACGGACAACGATGGCCTCGTCGGAACCTCCATGCTGACCGTCAGCCTGGGCACCTCGAGCCTCGACTACACGTTCTACGATTTCTTTAACGTACCCTGGGGCGAGTGGTGGGACATGCGGACGCCTGTCTACGGGGACCTGCCTGTCGGGGCGGAATGCTTCAGCCCGTCCGGCGTGTTGAATGGGTTCTGCACACCCTCGGATCCGGGGATCCCGGACGTCGCGAGCTATCCGTATGTGAACTGGTATCCGAGCGCCGCGGGAACGCCCCCGCCGTCGGATCCGCTCTTGTACGCGCCCTACCGGTTCGACGTCGTCGGGACGAACATCTCTGGGTTCGACATGGGGGAGCCCGTGTTCATCCCGGACTGCGACGATCTCGCCTGGTCGTCCCGCGTATCCGGGGGCGGCCTGCCGCCTGATTGGGGAGACTGGACCTGCCCCACGGATCTGCCCGCGTCCGGCGGCGCGACAGACTTCGAGGTCTTCCTGCAGTACCTGACGATCGACCGCGAGGTCATCATCGCCACGGGCGCGGCTCCGGACGACTGCCCCGACCTCACGGGGAGCAATGACGGGTTCATCATCGAGTCCTACTTCAACCTGACAATGGACTACACGGCATCCCGTCGGCTCTTCGGGGTGGCGGGCGACCCGGCCACGTGGTGGGGCGACAACACCCGCGCGGGCTGCGGACCCGCGGGCAAGTTCGACGCGAAGAGCGGGAACCTGGAGAAGGCCTACAACTGGTGGCTCCTCGTCCTCGGGAACGGACCCCACGATGTGTTCTCGAGCTTCGAGTACCCGTACCAGGGCTTCTTCACGGACATCACGTGGAGCGTGAACGTCGTCGGAGGCCAGAACTACACGTCGATCAGCGTGCACCATGGGGCGTGGGGACTGGAGGTTCTGTTCAGCCGTCTCTCCTACTACGGCCGGACGAACTATTCCGACGCCATCCTCACGGCGGCGGAGCCCCAGGGCTGGTGGGACATGGAGCTCGCATGGTTCGAAGACCTCTCGATGAGCGGGAACCTCACGGAGACGTCGATGAACTTCACCCTGAGCTCCGTGATGCAGTACCACTTCCAGGAGCTCGCCCTGCCCGGGACGGACGGCCTATGGAACACGCCGGACGACGAGCCCATCTGGACGTGGAGTCCGATCCTGACGGATTATATCTACAGCACGGGTGCCCACGTGTATTCCGAGCTCGATCCCTACGAGGGCATCGAGTACTTCCACACGACACCAGGAAGCGTCCGGTACGCGACGAACTACATATTCGACTACGTCCCGCGCATATGGAAGATTACAGCCCGTCAGTCCTGGACCTTCCTCCTGCCCTCGGCGGACGCAGGCTGGCACTACCCGAACGACAATCCGCCGGGGACCGCTGCTGCGGACTACGTGCAGACGGACGCTCCGATCACGTACAGCTACTCGACCCCCGTAGGGCTCGGCACCTGGGACTCGGGAAATCGCCGGCTCGTCATCGTTGGGCCGATCAACTTCCCGAACCCGCCGATGATGGGCATCTACCCGCTCGAGTCCCGTCCCATCTTCGTGTTCCGTCGGGCGTGAGGACGCACGGGGGCGGGAGCGACACCCGCCTCCCTCTTCCCCTTTCTCTGCCCTCCGAACAGTTCGAGCTCTGTCCGGGTCCCCTCCCGGCTCTCCCTCCGAAGCGATAAATAGCCTGAGTTGCATCCCAGGGCGTTCGGGAGGAGAAGGAGTGTCGGGACCCGGTGGAGAGGCCAAGCCAGCCTCGAAAGTGTCGAAGCGCGTCCTCGCCCTCGTGATTGCGGTTGTCGTCGTGATTGCGGGAGCGGCGTCGGCGTACTTCCTGCTGTTCAGCAATCAGGCCCCTGCGGCCGCATTCAGTTCGAGCGTGGTCGACAACGAGGCGACGTTCAACGCCTCCGCGTCGGCCGACCCGGATGGCCGGGTCGTTTCGTACGCGTGGGACTTCGGGGACGGGGCCACGGCCACGGGCCAGACCGTCACCCATGAGTACCTCGCGGAAGGGAACTTCACGGTGAGCCTCACGATCGAGGACGACGACGGGGCGGGCGCGTCCGCAGGCGATGTGGTCCTCATCTCCCTCCTGCCGGTCCCCCTCTTCGTCGCGGAGACGAACCTCCTCACGGTCGACGTGGACGCGACGGACGCGTACGCCCTCGCCGGGACGATCACTTCCTACACGTGGGACTTTGGGGACGGAAACACGGGCACGGGCCGACTGGCATCCCACACGTACGCGGCGGGCGGGACCTATGCCATCAAGCTCACAATCGTCGATTCCGTCGCGAAGAGCCGGTCGAGCGAGCAGAAGGTGTCCGTCGACCCGGACTCCACGATTTACACGAGGATCTATGACATCTGTGAGCCGACCTACAGGAAGTTCTGGGAGATCCGACGCGGGACCTACGGGGACAAGATCATCACGAACACCCCGCCCGCGGTCGAGGAGTATCCCTGGGGCTTCGACGACCCGAACATCGGGAACAAGGACACGACCCTGTACTGCCTGACCCGGATGACATCGAAGGGCGTGAACATCCCTACATACAACATGAGCTCGCCCGTCTTCTTCCCCTACATGGCCCGGTACGACGCGCCCCCGTCCGCCTTCGGCTCGTACGACACGACCGGCGGGACCCTCGCGGACCTGCAGGTCGAGGACGGGACGTCCTTGACCGTGGCCCCCGGCGAGGTCCTGTGGCTCGACGCCTTCGATCTCGGCGGACACGGCTCCGAGCTCGTCTGGGCCGCGACCCTCGAGGTCCGCTACTCGACGGACGCCGGTCTCGTCCCCGGGAACTGCGTCGTCGTGACGAGCCCCTGCATCCGCTGGTCCCTCCAGGGGGCCGTGAACGAGACCCTCGCCCTCCGGCTCACGGACACCCAGGGCGCGGCGACCATGAAGACGGACTGGATCATCCTGTCCGCGGCCCGCGTGTCCACGTGGGCCCGTGTCGGGGCCCTGAACGTCTCTTTCAAGAACACGGACCCCTCCCGATCCGTCCACATCGACGCGGTCCGGCTCGTCGTGTTCTACGAGACCCCGGCCCCCGCGGCGACCGCGGGCCAGATGGACCTCGACTACCGGATCACGTATGCGACGGAGGAGAGCCAGGCCTACCTCGCGGGCCTCGGCTATCCGGACACCTCCGGCCAGGACGACGGCTTCATCAGCGACCTCCAGGGCACCCTGCGGATGGGCTACGAGACGTCCCAGCTCCTCCTCGGCGTCTCGGGCGACCCGGAGGCCTGGTGGGCCCGCGCGAACACGGCCGGGATGGGACAGCCCCAGTACCGCGCGGCCGCGATCGAGTCCGCCTGGGCGAACTGGTTCGAGTTCAACGGGAACCTGAAGTACGACGTGTACAACGGCTTCGAGTGGTTCTTCCAGATCTTCATCTTCGAGATGAACGGGACCGTCGTGCAGCAGGGGCTCACGAACGAGACGGTCGTGAACTTCCGCCTCGTCTCCTGGGGCGGGGAGGTCCTCATGGCTCGCTGGATGTACTGGGGCTCCGCCTCCTACCTCACGGAGCCCGGACCCGACGGCGTGTGGGACACGGCCGCGGACCCGACCCCGGACGACGTCCCCTCCGTCCCCAGGGGCTGGTACGGTCAGGAGATCCTCTGGTGGGAGGACGGCCGGTTCACGGCGACCATCACGGACTCCATGGATTATGAGATGGCGTCCATCAACGGATATCAGTTCGCCGCGGGGGCCCTTCCAGGCCCCGATGACCAGTACGGGACCTCGGACGACGCTCCGATGTGGAACTGGCAGGCCATGCTCATGGACTACGTGCAGAACTCGTCGGCCCATCCCCGCGGGGAGATGAAGTGGTACCTTGACAACATCCCCGGGGGCTACATGCACACAACCCCCGGGTCCTACGTGTACGGGGAGATGTACCAGTACGACTACACGCCCGGCAAGTGGGATCTGAAGGCGGGCGAGACCCTGGTCATCGAGCTCCCGCGCGGCCTCATGATCTGGTTCGACCCCGTCCGATCTGGATGGGACCCCACGGGCGAGGGAGGTAAGGGCGCGCCGCGGTACGTCTACTACTTCGCGCCCCTGACCCTGAACAAGATGGAACCGGGGGACGCGGGGCTGTGGGACGCGATCTCGAAGACGGTGAGCATGGCAGGGCCGAGGACCTTCGCCGGGCTTGAGACGCCGGAGTACGGGCTGCCGTACTTCGAGTTCGTTCCGGTCCTCTGAAGCCCGCGAGGACGAGACCACCCGGGCGGGCGCGCGCCCGCCCGGACTTTCCTTCCTTTCGTATCGCAGTCGGCCGGGGCGCGGCCGGGTCCCGCGTTCACCCGAACTTGACGTCGTTCCAGGCGCTCAGGTAGCGCTCCGTGGCGGCCGCCCCGAGGTCGCTCTGGTACTCGCACCGCTCGAGGATCAATCCATCGTAGCCGATGGCATCGTCCGCGTAGATCCGTGGGTCTTCCTTCGGGTCGTACCAGTCGTAGACCGTGAGACGGTCGAACGACATCGCGTTAGGGGTCGCGTACAGGTTCCAGTCGGAGATGTGGGCTCCCTGGTCCGCGTCCAAGAAGAAGTTGATGAACTCATGCGCGAGCCGGAGGTTTCGGCAGCTGCTCCCGATGACCGCGTTGTCGATCCACCTTGCCCCGCCCTGAGGCGGCACCCAGTAGTCCACGGGTTTCGGCGTCGTCGTGTGGGGCCGGATCGCGTACATGATGTCCCCGGACCAGGCGGTGTCGATGTAGACGACCTCGTTCACGAGATACGGTCCCTGGTTCGACGTGTTGAACGCGTAGAGGCTCGGCCGGAGGGCCGAGAGGGAGTCCCTCGCGGCGTTCAGCCGCGCGTCCTCCGTCTCGTTCTGAGAGAGCTGATAGACGCCGTTGTAGGGTGCGGCGGAGTTCCGCGCGATGTTCGTCGGGGTGTACCCGAGAGCCACCTGCTCGTTCCATCCGAGGCGCTTGTACGTCTGGCCGAACGTCTCGCGCATGTCGTCCATCATCATTTTCTTGCGGTTGAGGCTGAACGTCCCAGCGGCGGCGCTCGTGTAGCTGTCGCTCCAGAGGATCTCGAGTCCGTCGGCTTCGATGTCCGCGCGCTCGAACCTGTCCGTCCGGAAGCCCAAACCCGTCGTCCCCCACTGGTAGGGGACCGCGAGCAGGGTGCCGTCGGACTGGCGGGTGGAGTACCGGTTCTGGGGATTCGCGTATTTCGTCCAGTCGAAGAGGTTGTCGTAGTCCGGGAGCCAGTCAGGGTTCATGTTGAGGATGTGCCCCGCCCGCTCCATCGTCTCCACCGTGTAATTCGTGGGGAACATGACGTCGAACCTCTTGCCCGTCGTCGTGACCCAGGTGAAGAGCTCCTCGTTCGAGGTGTAGATCTCGACGATCACGTCGACGTGGACCCCGTACTTCCCGAAGATGTAGTCCTGGAAGTTCGAGATGAACGAGCCGGGCCAGTAGTCGTACCACTGGGCCACCTTGAGGGTCGCGCTCTCGATCCGGTTGGGGACCTTCGAGTAGTCGACGAGGTTCGGGCCGGGCATGTAGTCGGGAAGTGCGGTCGGCTTCCAAGTGAGCCACGCCGCGGCTCCAATCCCCGCGACGGCCGCCGCAGCACCGCCGATCGCCGCGTACTTCAGGAACTTCCGCCGGGGAACCGTCTCCACGGTCTCCTCCGCGGAGACCTCGTCCGCCGAGACGCTCTCCGAAGGCTCGCCCTCGTTCTGCCCCCGTTCCTCCTCATCAGGTGTCATGCTCCCCTGCTCCTCAGTCCGAGACGCTCACGAAGCCCAAACGATGCTGATTCCCCGAAGCCGTATTTAACGCCTTTGAGACGCTCACCGCACGGTTTCACGTTCGTCCGGAAGCCGCGTCGGGCCCTCACCGGACGATGGAGACGCTCTCCGGTTTCCAGCCGATCTCGACGTCGCTGCCCACCCTCGCGTACTCCCCGATGTCCTTGATCTGCACCTGGACGGTGATCTTCGGGCCGTCGGGGAGCTGCACGATGAGCTTCCCCGCGGAACCCGTGTATACCTCATCGATGACCCGGCCTACGTACCGGTTCGGACAGTCTTCGGCCTCCCGTCCCACGCGGATCTTCTCGGGGCGCACGGACACGACGACCTGCTGCCCTTCCGTGAGGCCGTCCCCGGGCGCCACGGATCGGATCCCGGCATGGGCGATGTGGGCCACCTGGTCCAGCGCGTCGACCCGACCCTCGAGGAGATTCGTCTCCCCGATGAAGCCGGCGACGAATTTCGTGGCCGGGTGCTCGTAGATGAGCCGGGCGTTCCCGAGCTGGTCGATCTTCCCCTTGTTGATCACCGCGATGTCGTCCGACATCGTGAGGGCCTCTTCCTGGTCGTGGGTGACGAAGATGAAGGTGATTCCGAGCCTCTGCTGGAGCTTCTTCGTCTCCACCTGCATCGCCTTTCGGAGCTTCAGGTCCAGGGCCCCGAAGGGCTCGTCGAGGAGGAGGACGCGCGGCTCCGTGACGAGGGCCCGCGCCAGCGCGACACGCTGCCTCTCCCCGCCGGAGAGCTGCGTGATCCTGCGGGCCGCGTATTTCTTCGGAGGCAGCTCGACGAGTCCGAGGGATTCGCTCACCTTCCGGTCGATGAAGTCCTTCGGCTTCCGGCGCATCTTCAACCCGAAGGCGATGTTCCCCGCGACATCGAGGTGGGGGAACAGGGCGAGGCTCTGGAACACCATGCTCGAGTCCCGTTCGTACGGCGGGAGGGTCGTGACGTTCCTCCCGCCGATGAACACGATTCCCTTCGTCGGCTTCTCGAGGCCACCGATCATCCGGAGGATCGTGCTCTTTCCGCTCCCGCTCGGGCCCAGGAGGGTCGTGAAGTGCCCCTTCTGGATCTTGAACGAGACGTCGTTGACGGCAACCACGGCGTTGTCGAAGACTTTCGTGAGATTCCGGACCTCTACGTCGTACTCGGGCACGGGTCCTCCCCCATGGGATTTCACTCTCCGGAGGGCGAACCCTTCGTGCGATATGTATCTTCCGAGTCGAGAATAGTGGCCCTCCCTGGCCCCGAAGCTGGGCGCCGGGTCGGACTCGCTCCGGCCAGGCGGGTCATGACGGTCCTTGGAGCATCTTTTTATACGATTTCCGGACTATCCTCGGAGAAATCGCCCCTTTTGGCGGCGGTTGGGAGAGGAGGAACACTTGTCGAAGGGACCTTCACCTCCGAAGCCGGTGGCGAAGCCGGCTCCGCCGAAGGACAAGAAGATGGCGGGCGGCCTGGCGCGCAACATCATGCGCAGGACGCGCGGGCAGTTGTCCACGCGGATGGCCCTCGTCCTGGGCCCCCCCGTGGCCTGGATGGCTCTCTTCCTTCTCGTCCCCATGATCGTGGTGTTCATCTACGGCTTCGCGACCGTGGACCCGAACAACTACCAGCTGACGTTCTCCCCGCCGACGACGAGGTGGTACGGCGAGGTCCTCGACCCGGACGAGGAGGCCTTGAGTCTCCTCGTGAAGACGTTCGGGGTCGCGGGCCTGCAGACCCTGCTCTCCCTCGTCGTCGGGTATGCGATTGCGTACTACGTGGCCCGGCTCGCGAAGGAATCCCGCCGCGGCATCATCATGTCCCTCATCGTCATCCCCTTCTGGGTCAGCTTCGTCGTCCGGATCTTCGGCCTGTTCGCCTTTTCGCAGCCCGCGGGCTTCATGGCCGTGGGGATGCGGTCCAATGGCTTCGGGTTCCTTGCGGACTTCATGATCCGGATTCTGGAGGGTGGCACCCTCCACATGCTCATCTTCACCCTCATGTACGTGTGGATTCCGTTCATGATCCTTCCCCTGTTCACGAGTCTATCAAAGCTCGATCCCCTCGTCCTCGAGGCGGCGTACGATCTCGGCGCGAGCCGCATGCGGGCGTTCTTCTGGGTCACGCTCCCCCTCACGTTCCCGGGAATCATCACAGGTTCCATCCTGACCTTCATCACCTCCGTCGGGGCCTTCGTCGAGTCGGAGATGGTCGGCGGGACGGATTGGCTCCTCATCGGCAACTACGTGTACACCCAGTTCAACAGTCCCGTCGGGCTCCCGCGCGGCGCGGCCGCGGCCGTCCTCATCATGGTCTCCACGCTCGCCCTCATCGTCTTCTACACGAGGTACTCGGAGGCCCAGGACACCGGCGAGATCAAGAAGTCGAAACTGTGGGCCGGGATCCGGGCCCGGCTCGTCCCTCGGAAGATCCCGTCTCCAGCGAAGCCCGCGAAGCCCGCGACGCCTCCCGTGAAGGCTTCGAAGTCCCTGGGTCCCATGGCCGCGGACGGGGGCACCGCGGTCGTCCGCGTGCCGGTCGGCGGCGTCCCGCGGTCGAAGTTCGAGAAAACGCTCGACGCCCTCGTGGAGAGGCTGGGGAAGCCCGTCCTGGGCTTCGTGACGTACTTCTCGATCATCATCCTCTTCGTCCCCCTCCTGCTCGTCGCGGTGTTCTCCTTCAACAACGCGCAGGACTCCTTCGGCACGTGGCAGGGTTTTTCCCTCCGGTGGTACCTGAGCGCGGAGGCCGGATCAGCCCAGGAGAACATCGGGCTCTTCGCGGACCGCGACGTGATGAGTTCCCTCATCAACAGCATCATCGTCGGCATCGGGTCGGCTTTCTTTGCGCTCATCTTCGGGCTCATGGCCGCCTACGCGATCACGCGGTTCTCGTTCCGGTTCAAGGACACCTTGAAATCCGTGATGTATCTCGGCCTCGTGATCCCGAGCATCGTCCTGGGGATCTCGATTGCGATCCTCATCAAGTTCCTCAACGGGTTCGTCCTGGGACCCGTGGGTTTCCTCTTCACGGGCACCCCTGGGTTCTGGGAGCAGGGCCTCGCTTCCATCATCGTCGGCCATACGACCTTCAACATCCCCCTGGCGACCCTCGTCCTCCTCATCAGCTTCCGGGAGTTCGACCGTTCCCTCGAGGAGGCCGCGATGAACCTCGGAGCCGACGAGCTCACGACTTTCTTCAAGGTCACGATCCCGAACATCATGCCGGGCATCGTGTCCGCGCTCCTCCTCGCGTTCACGTTCAGCTTCGACGAGCTGCCCGTGACCGTCTTCCTGAAGGGGCAGGGGGTGGAGACCCTCCCCGTCGTGATCTACGGGATGATCTCAAAGAAGATGCTGACCCCGAAGGTGAATGCGGCGTCCACCTTCATCCTCATCCTGTCCGTGATCTTCGTGATCGCGGCGAACAAGGTGCAGAGGGGCGGGACCATCTTCCGGTTCTGATCCTGCGTCAGGGTCGCGCCGCGGGCGTCAGGGTCATATAGGCACCTCTCGATGTCCTTATCCTCCAAGAGGAGGGGAGCCCGACTCAATCGCCGCTGAACCGGGATCCGAGGCGCCTGCCTCGGCTCCCAGCCGACGTTCGTTCCTGAAGTACGCCGCAATCGGCGCCGGGGCGACGGCCGCCGCCGGCTTCGGTCTCGCCTATGCCGCGGGACTCCTCCGCTTCGGGACCCCCCGGCCCGCGTGGGAGAATCCCGACGGGACCGTGGACTACGGCCTCGTGCCCCAGAGCGTCCAGGACCGGACTCTGCGGATCGCCCAGTGGTACGACTATTGGCCGGGCAGCGTCCTCACGAATTTCGTGGACCTCATCCGCAACCGGTACGGCGTCACGATTGACATCAGCCAGGAGATCTACACGAGCGACCAGGAGGTCTTCACCTGGATCACGACGGCCGGGAAGAAGTTCGACCTGATCTTCCCCGCGGACTTCAACGTGGAGCAGATGGTCCGCGCGGGCCTCCTGTACAACATGAACAAGGACTGGCTGCCGAACTACGGGAACCTCTTCCCGTGGCTCAAGGACCCGGCCCAGAATCGGTACGCCTATCCGAACGGGCGGGATCTGTACGCCGTCCCCTACCAGTGGGGGACGACGGGTTTGGGCTTCCGAACGGACAAGGGCTGGACCCGGGACGACATCCGGCAGGCGGGAATGGAGCTCTTCTGGATGGACCAGTTCATGGGCGTGGACCTCTCGCGCAAGGTGATGATGCTCGACGAGAACCGCGAGTGCTTCGGCCTGACGTACAAACGGCTCGGGTGGAACGAGCAGCTCGATCTCGGGTGGGCCCCGACGAACCTCACGGCGAATCCTGCGGCTCCCTACGACGGCGAATATCAGTGGTCTCAGAACGAGACGGGCCAGGCGCGGCTCGACGCGGCGACCCAAGCCCTCATCGACGCGAGGAGCCGCCTCTACGCTTTCAACACGGTGAACCAGGGCCCTTATCTCACTCTCGACGTCGTCTACATCGATATGGCCTGGTCCGGGGACATCATGTACGCGATCCGGCCTCATACGTCCACGCCGCAGCCCGTCGATTACGTGATCCCGGAGCAGGGAGGCACGCGGTGGGTGACGAACGCCGCAATCCCTCGCGATTGCCGGAACCTCTGGCTCGTCCACGAGTTCATCAACTACCTTCTGGACCCAGAGGTGGGTGCGAACATCACGGACTGGAACCTGTACGCGACCCCGAACGCGGAGTCCTTCGACCTCCTGACGGCCTACCCGAGCTACGGCTGGGACCCGCGGGAGGACGAGCGCATCTACGCGGACCTCGCCTTCGGCTACTCCGGACCCCCCATCCTCGAACGGTGCGAGTTCCAGCACGACCTGGGCCCCGAGGCCACGATCCGCTTCCTGACGGCGTGGAACGACGTCAAGTTCTCATAGGGCGGAGTCGCGGCCGACGGCCTCCGAGAGTCGAGAGGGGTCCCGCCCCCGCTACGAAGGCCACGGGCTCCGGCCCACGTTGATCATGACCGTCTTCACCTCGCTGAAGGCGTCGAGGGTCCATCGGCCCGCGATCCGACCGAGCCCGCTGTTCCGGAAGCCGCCCCAGGGGTTCATGTAGTCCCACGAGTACACGGGCTCGTTGATGCAGATCTGCCCGGACTTGAGCCTCTTCGCCGCTTCCATCGCCACCCGGAGGTTCCCCGTGTGGATCGCCATGCTCAGGCCGTACCGAGGCTCGTTCGCTCGCTCGATCGCCTCGTCGAGGTCGGAGAACTCGAATATGGGCGCGACGGGCCCGAACGTCTCGACCGTGTTGAACTGCATGTCCGACGTGACCCCGTCCACGACGGTGGGGTAGTAGTACAGGTCCGTCGGCATCCCGGCGACCCGCTTCCCGCCCGCGACGAGCTTCGCGCCCTTGTCGAGGGCGTCCTCTACGTTCTCCTCGATCTTCTCGAGGGTCGGCCGGTTGTTCACGGGCCCGAGGTCCGTGTCCTCGTCGAGGGGGAACCCGACCTTCATCTTCCTCGTCCGCTCGGAGAGGACCTTCACGACCTTGTCGTGGATCCTCTCGTGGACGAAGACCCGCTCGTTCGCGACGCAACAGTGGCCCGTGTTCGTGAAGCAGCCGAACATGATGTCCTCGACCGCGGGCTCGATCTTCGCGTCGTCCATGATGATGAGGGGCCCGAGGCCTCCGAGCTCGAGGGTGAGCTTCTTCAGCCCTGCGCGCTTCGCGATGTCCAGACCCGTCGTCGTCTCACCCGTGAACCCGATTCCGTCCACGAGGGGGTGCTCCACGAGCGTCGTGCCGACCTTCCTCCCGGGTCCCGTGACCATGTTGATGAACCCTGGAGGCACGCCGGCGCGGTCGATGCATTCCATGAGGTGCACCGCGCTCACGGGCGTGTTGCTCGCGGGCTTCCAGACGACGGAGTTGCCGGCGAGCATCGCCTGGACGACGAACTCCGACGGGAGGACCCACGGGAAGTTCCAGGGCGTGATCACCGCGACGGTGCCCAGGGGCTCGTGCAGGGACATGTACAGGACGTCGGGCTTCGAGTACCCTTCCTGTGCGGGTGCGTCCCAGCGCTTGAGATCTTCGACCTGCCAGAGGAGGTTCGGGATCACGTCCTCGACCTCCACGAGGGCTTCCTTCAGGGGCTTCCCATGCTCGAGAGCACAGTCGACCGCGTACTCTTTCGCGAACCGGTGGACCTCCTCCGCGATCTTCGCTCCGAGCCGGGCCCGTTCCGCGATCGACAGCCTGCGGACCTTCTCCTGGGCCTCGACGGCGACCTCGACGGCGTGCTTCGCGTCCGCGACCGTCCCCTTCGGGAAGGAACCGAGGACCTCTCCCGACGCCGGGCTGACGACGTCGAACGTCTCCCCGTCCTCGGAATCGACCCACTTGCCGCCGATGTACATCTTGAACTGTCGCTGCGCGCCCCCCTTCTTCGGACCCTTCACCACGAACGGATTCCCCCGTGCGCGGGTTTCGGACCGCACGACGCGCCGATATACTTTGCGTCCGGCGAGGAGGGCGCCCCTTCTCCCGGTGGTCTCACCGGCGGGCGAGCGGATCAGACGCTCGGCGGGGCCGAGGATTCGCCGTAGGCGGCGACCTGGTTCCGGACCGCCTGGAGCTTCACGCTCGGGATCCTCTCTCGCGTCCGCTTCGCCTGCTTCGCCACGGCCGCGAAGGCCGCGTCGGCAGCCTCGAGGGCGAACTCGACGTCCTCCTCCGAGTGCTCCGTCGAGATGAAGCCGCGCTCGCCCGTGCCCGGGATCCCGAAGAGGACGTTGTTCCCGAGGCAGTGGATGAACCAGTTCCACCATCGGCGCGAGTTCGCGCTCAGGGAATCGCGGAAGTCCCGCATCTCGTCCTTCGTCGTGAAGTACACGTTTCCGATGGAACCGACGTATTCGACCCACGCGGGGATCCGGCGGTCGTCCGCGAGGTCCTGGAGGCCCCCGTACAGCTGCCGTCCGAGGCCGTTGATGTGTTGGTAGTACTCCGGATGCTCCCCGAGGATCTGGAGGCCCTTGAGGCCCGCGGCCACGCTGATCGGATGCCCGTTGTAGGTTCCCGCGTGGAACGTCCCGGACCGCCAGCCCTTGCCCGGCTCCAGGACGTCCATGATCTGCCTCTCCCCGCCGAAGCCCGCGAGTTGGAACCCGCCGCCCGCGATCTTCCCGAACGTGACCAGGTCCGGATGTACGTCGTAGTATTCCGCGGCGCCCCCGTACGCGAGGCGGAAGCCCGTGAGGACCTCGTCGAAGATGAGGACGATCCCCATCTTCCGGGTGATGCGGCGGAGCTTTTCCAGGTAGTTGTTCTTCGGCGCGATGACCCCGGGGCCGCAGAGGACCGGTTCGATGATGAGCCCCCCGACGTCGTCCGCGTTCTCCTCGAGGACCTGCGCGGTCCCCTCGATGTCGTTGTACGGGTAGATGACCATCGTGTCCTGGATCGCCCTGGGAATCCCGCGGCCGAAGGGGATAGGCTTGTACCCTTTCATCCGGCGGGCCGTCCGGCTGTCGTAGTCCAGGCTCATGAGGGCGTAGTCGTTCGCCCCGTGGTACGCTCCCTCCGCCTTCGCGATCTTGTCCTTCCCCGTGTAGGATCTTGCGACGCGCATCGCATGCATCGTCGCCTCCGTCCCGCTGTTGCAGAGGCGGACCTTCTTCATCCAGGGGACGGCCTTCTGGATCGTCTCGATGTAGTCGAGGTAGAGCTCCGTCGTGACGCCGAGCATCGATCCGGACTCGAGCTGCTTGATGACCTCGAGGGCGATGTCGCGGTTGTTGTGGCCGAGAAGGAGGGCTCCGAAGCCCATCATGAAGTCGAGGATTTTGTTCCCGTCGACGTCGTAGATGTACCCGCCGTCGCCGTAGTCCGCCAGGAAGGGATGCGGACGGAAGAAGCGGATGTTGCTCTCGACGCCTCCGGGGGTCAGGCGCTTCGCACGGCGCCAGAGCTGGGCGCTCTTCTTGTGTCGCGAGAGGTACTTCCGGCTGAACTTCTGGGCGGGCAAGGGACCACCTCCCAGGCAGACTCCCAGCCGATCCCCGACCGGCCGTCGGGACCGTCCGGGCACGGCTCCCCGCCGGCTGCGGAGACGGCGAGGAGGCCCGGCGCGATCCCATCCGCTTGGGCATTCTCCCGATGCCCCGGAAACTATGAATAGCTTTCGCACTTAGCTGCGATTTATATATCACAAAAAGAAGACGATAGAAATATAGGTTCCACATAGACTCGATGTCGGACGTTCGTCGGCCGTCTTTGCCGCGCCGACTATATAACGGGCATAAGAAGGGAGGTACAGAGACGTCCCTCCAGGCTCTCTCTTCGCCGAGGCCGGGAGCCGCTCCGTTTCGCGTGCAATGTACAATGTCGTTCTTCGCGAATCCCAGCCTCATCGACGCCATCCGAGGGTCCCGTCCCCGGCGTCCCCGAGACCGGATCGAGCGACGCGACACACGTACTCGAATCCTCGTGAAGTCCCACGAGGACGGACACGTACCTCGATGCCATGTCACGTGACGATCCGTCCGAATTCCTCGGCCTGTGGCGCGCGAGCGTGCCACAACCACGGGGTTCAACGCGCCGCGGCAATCTCCCCCGCGCTGCTCACGTCCCGCTCCCACGGCTCGTGGGTGACAGGACGCCTCCAGATCAGGGATCAAGACGCGCGTCCTTCGCGGGCGGCGGGAGGCGTGGGCGGAGATGCGTGGGGCAGGATTTGAACCTGCGAACCCCTACGGGACAGGATCCTGAGTCCTGCGCCTTTGACCAAGCTTGGCAACCCACGCACGCGCGGGCCCGGCGAAGGGGGAGAACCGGTAATAACCTTGCGGAACGGGTGGTAATCCTCCGTACATCTTATTACTCGCCGTCTCCGTACGCGGCGCCATGTTCGAGAAACGGGAGGTCCGGACCTTCCCCGGGTTGAAGCGGGACGCGCTCTGGAGCAAGGCCTGGGACTGGTGGGGCCGTCAGGGTTTCCAGCTGCAGCGAACGGGTCCCTTCCGCTTCCACGGTTCCTCGTACTACGGCCGCATCGGCCTCCGCCGGGAGTTCGATCTCGTCATCGACGAGGCGGCCGGCGCCACGAACATCGATCTGTCGGTCAGCGCCCGCCTCACGGACGAGGGCGTCGTCGGCGGCGCGGTCGCTGCGGTCCTCTTCTGGCCCGTCGCCGTCGTGGGGGGCGCGATGTCCTATTCCGAATACGAGTCGGACGCGCGGAATCTCATGAACGCGTTCTGGCAGTACGCGAACGCGGAAGCGGCGGGTTCGGGGCCCCGGCCCAGCATCCCGCCGCCTCCCTGCACGGGATGCGGATCCGCGCTCCTCCCCGATTGGAAGGTCTGTCCCTACTGCGGTCGGTCTCGATCCGAAGACGAGCGGGGCACGTCGGGCTCGCGCGCCTAGCGGCGCTTCCGCATGATCTTCATCCAGCCGCTCGACTCGAAGACCTGCAGCTTCCGGTCGTCGAGCACGCTGCGGAACTCGTCCCAGTCGATCACGTCGATGCGGTTGTTCCGTCCCTTCGTGAACTGGATCCCGTCCGTCCCGCGAACGCGCCCCGGCCGCAGCCCCTTTTTCTTCGCTTTCTCGATCGCGGATTCGACGCTGATGGGTTCCATGACCATGCGGTTCCCTCCGGCGCCCACGGACGAGGACGCTCGACGGGAACGCATCCGAAGGTCGCTATTTAATGATTGGTCCATGGAGGACCGCCCTCCCGAAGGGATTTCTACGTGGCGCTCCGTACCCTTCGCGTGGCCCGGTTCGGATCCTCGGGAATCCGCGGTCTCGCGAACGTCGAGGTGACCGCGGATCTCGCCCTCGCGGTGGGCAAGGCCGTGGGGGAGCTCCACGGCGCCGTCGTCGTGGGGAGAGATCCCCGGACGACGGGCCCGCTGCTCGCGGCCGCCTTCTCCGCGGGTGCGATGTCCGCCGGCGCGGACGTGACCGACGCAGGGCTTGTATCGACGCCGACCCTCGCCCGGGGCGCCGCCGACTACGTTTGTGGCGCTGTTGTGACGGCCTCTCACAATCCGGCCCCGTACAACGGGATCAAACTCTGGAACCCCGACGGGATGGCCTTCGACGAGACCCAGCAGACGGAGATCGAGAGGACCCTCGATGCCGGGCGCTTCCTCGCGGCATCCTGGGATCGTGTCGGAGGGCTCTCCACGCGCGAGGATCTCGTCGAGCGCCACATGGAGACGATCCTGAAGGAGGTCGGCTCCGCGAAGCTGCGCGTCGTCGTCGATTGCGCCTGTGGCGCGACCTCCACGATCACCCCCGCCCTGCTCCGGGAGATGGGCTGCGAGGTCCGGGCCATCCACGCACACCCGGACGGTCGCTTCCCGGGACGGGATCCGGAGCCCACGGAAGAGAACCTGTCCCTCCTCCGCTCGACCGTCCGGGCAGCCTCCGCAGACCTCGGGATCGCGCACGACGGGGACGGGGACCGGATGATCGCGGTGGACGCGGACGGGAACGTCGTCGGCGGCGACAAGCTCCTCGGGATCTTCGCGGCGCGGACCGTCCGGTCTTCCTTCGTCGTCCCCGTCGACGCGTCGATGGCCGTCGAGGACCTCGTTCCCAAGGCGAAGGTGTGGCGCACCCGCGTGGGAGACGTGTACGTGGCGCAGGAGGTCAAACGTCGGCGGGCGGACTTCGGCGGGGAGCCCTCGGGCACGTGGATCTTCCCCGAGTCGAGCCTCTGCCCCGACGGGGTGTACGCGGCCGCGCGCCTCGTGTCCCTCGTCTCGGAGGAACCCCTGTCCCGGCTCGCCCGCGCCGTGCCGACGTACCCGATCCAGAGGGGCGCGATCCCCTACGACGCGTCCCGGAAGGGCGAGATTCGGACGCGCCTCGACGCGGCCCTGCGGGCCCTCGGCGCGGACGTGACGACCGTCGACGGATGGCGACTCGCGTTCGACGATGGCTGGGCTCTCGTACGGTTCTCCGGGACGGAACCGAAGATCCGCATCCTCGCGGAGGCGCGCGAGGAGGCCAGGGCAAAGGAGATATATTCTCGGGTCCTATCGAGCGCGAAGGGTGCCGGATGAAGGCCGTCGTTCTCGCGGCCGGCGAGGGCACCCGGATGCGCCCCCTCACGGCCAACCTCCCCAAGCCGCTCCTCCCCGTCGCCGGAAAACCGTTCCTCCGGCACACCCTCGAGGCGATCCGCGAGGCGGGCGTGAGGGATGTCGCGATTCTCGTGGGATGGCAGGGCCATCGCATCCGTGAGAGCTTCGGACGAGGGGACGCGCTCGGCCTTTCCCTGTCCTACGAGGAACAGGAGGAACGCCTCGGGACCGCGCACGCGATCGGCACCCTCCGGACCCACGTGGACGGACCCTTCCTCAGCATCAACGGGGACGTCGTCGTGTCCGGCGAGGCCCTCCGGTCCATGCTCGCCTTCCAACGCAAGAACGGCGGGACCGTCGTCGGTCTCGCGGAGGTCGCGGACCCCCGCCCCTTCGGCGTCGTGCGGCTGGAGGGAGACCGGATCGTAGGGCTCGAGGAGAAGCCCGCGAAGCCGACGTCGAACCTCATCAACGCCGGCGTGTACGTTTTCGAGAAGGAGATCTTCGAATCGATCGATCGGACTCCGAGGTCGCCCCGCGGCGAGTACGAGATCACGGACACGATCCGGAGCCTCCTGTCCTCCGGGGCCGTCCGCGGCTTCCGCCTGCCGGACGAATGGCTCGACGTCGGGCGGCCGTGGGACCTCCTTCGAGCGAACGCGGCCCTGCTCAAGCGGCTCAAGGGCGCCGTGCACGGGGAGGTTGAGAAAGGTGCGACCCTCGTGGGCGAGGTCCTCGTGGAGGAAGGGGCCCGGGTGCGCCACGGGTCCTATGTGGAGGGACCCACGATCATCGGGCCCGAAGCCGACATCGGGCCGAACTGCTACATCCGGCCTTCGACGACGATCGGGCCTCACGCGAAGGTCGGCAACGCATGCGAGGTGAAGAACAGCATCGTGATGGCGTCGACCCACGTGCCCCATCAGAACTACGTGGGCGACAGCATCCTAGGCGAGCGGTGCAACCTCGGCGCCGGGACGAAGGTCGCGAATCTCCGCTTGGACGAGTCCGCGATCAAGGTCGCGTGGCGCGGTGTCGACGTCGACACGGGGCTCCGGAAGCTCGGGGTCATCATGGGCGATGACGTGAAGGTCGGCATCAACGCCTCCATCGACCCGGGGACGATCATCGGGGAGGGGTCGCTCATCGGCCCCGGCGCGAACGTCCGCGGAAACATCGCCCCGCGGAGCCGGATCTTCTGAGGGCGCCCATGCGGATCGTCCAGGTGACGCCGTGGTACTACCCCCATCTCGGGGGCGTCGAGAGTCACGTCGAAGCTCTCTCCCGGGAACTCGCGGGGCGCGGGCACGACGTGACCATCGTGACGACCCGCCACGATCCTTCCTCGCCTCCGGAGGAGACGGTCGAGGGCGTCCGCATCGTCCGGGCAGATCCCCGCGCGATCCTCCTGCGGACCCCGATCGTCCCCCGGATGAGAGGCGTCCTCCAGGAGCTTCCGATGGACGTCGTGCATGCCCACTCGCCGCCTCCGCTCAGCGCCGGCTACGCGGTGCGGGTCGCGTCGCGGCGCAGGATCCCGAGCGTCGTCACGTACCACTGCGACATCGAGATCCCGTCCCCCTTCGGCGCGCTCGTGGGGGGAGCCTATCGACGCAGTCTCGGGGCGCGGACCCTCCGCCGGGCGGATCGGGTCGTCGTGACGACCCGGACGTACGCGGCCACGAGCCGTGCCATGTGGAGGTACAGCCCCGTCGTGATCCCGAACGCGGTGGACCATCGCCGGTTCCGCCCCGACGTCGACGGCGCGGCTGCGCGGGCGAGGCTCAGGATTCCCGCGGACAAGCCCGTCATCCTCCTCGTCGCTCGGATCGTCCCGCACAAGGGCATCGAGCATCTCCTCGAGGCCTCGCGCCTCCTCCGGGACGCCGTCGTGCTCATCGGAGGCGAGGGCAGCTCCCTCGAGGCCATGAGGGTCCTCGCGGGCCGCCTCGGCGTCCACGACACGGTTCGCTTCCTCGGACGCGTGTCCCCGCGGGGCCTCCCGTCCCTGTACGCGGCCTGCGACGTGTTCGTCCTCCCGAGCGTGTCCCGGCTCGAGGCGTTCGGGATCGCGGCCCTCGAGGCCATGGCGACCGCGAAGCCCGTCGTCGTCACGGACATCCCGGGACCCCGGGAGGTCATCGAGGACGGGCGGGAGGGCCTCCTCGCGGACCCCGTGAACCCCCAGGACCTCGCGGCGAAGATCCGTCGCCTCCTCGACGACCCCGCCCTGCGACAGGACATGGGCCGACAGGCGCGGAAGAAGGTCCTCGCCTCCTTCACGATCGAGAAGGTCACGGACCGGATCGAGCACCTCTATGCCTCCCTCGCGTCGGGAGGCGAGAATCAGGATTCGACCCGCAGGGACACCCGTTCCCCGGAGTAGGTCCACGCGGCCCAGGATCCCTCCGCGTACGGATGCCCGACGATGAGGTGGATCCCGCCGAACTTGCTGAAGAGGTGGAGGTCCTCCTCCGAGGGTTCGACGACCCCGCTCGGATGGGAGTGTACGGTCCCGACGACGGAGAAGTCCGCGGGAAGCATGTGTAGCTGGAAGATCGCGTGCCGCTTCCCGGAGATCGTCCCCGGGAGCAGCAGGAGCTCCGTGATGACGCCCTCCTCCGCGCGGAGGATCGCTCCGAACTCCTGGGGGTGGGTGTCCCGGGAGGCCTCGAGGATCATCCTCAGGGTCTTCCGGGCGATTGCGTCGACCCGCTTCGGCATGGGATCCCGTCACTGCCTCGACAGCTTCTCCTCGATCCTGCGATAGAAGTCGTCCCGGAACCGCACGAACCGCGCCCGCTTCTCGGACGCGGTCAGGACGACCTCCTCCGTACCTCGGAGGATGACCTCGTGCTGCCCGTCCATCACGAGGAGGCATTCCCGCGGCTTCACGAGGGAGACCCGGACGCGGCTCGAGGCGGGGAACACGAACGGACGCATCGCGGGCTTGAAGGGCGCGATTGCGCTCACGATGATCCCCTCCACCCTCGGGTCGACGATGGGCCCGCCCGCAGACATCGAGTAGGACGTCGAGCCGGTCGGCGTCGCGACGATGATCCCGTCCGCGCGGACCTTCTGCGCGACGACCCCGTCGACCTGGATTTCGAAGTGGCGGATCTTGGCGATGTGGGCCGTGTGGATCACGGCCTCGTTCGTGCAGTCGTACATCCTCCGACCGTCCACGTTCACCCGGAGTCGGAGGCGCTCCTCGATCCGGTAGTCCCCCTTCAGAAGGCGCGGGAGGAAGGACTCGAATTCGTCCGCGTAGGCCTCCGCGAGGAACCCGAGGGAGCCCGAGTTGATCCCGAACACGTCCGCGTCCGCGATCTGGAGGGCCCGCAGGATCGTGCCGTCCCCGCCGACGGCCAGCACGATGTCCACGGAGGCCTTCTCCAGGGGGAGCCCCTCCCGTCCGAGGGCCTGGGCGAAATCCGACTCGAGGACGACCTCGTGCTCCGGCTCGAGGATCCCCAGGATCCGCTTCGCGGCCTCCCGTGCGCTCGGGATCAGGGGGTTCGTCGTGATCGCGAACTTCATCCGAGCGCCTCCAGAGCCTTCGGATCGCCCACGGCGACGAGGTCCGTCCTCGCCTTCGGCGACAGGTCCATCTCGAGCTCGCGTCCCTCGAGGTCGAGCACGCGCCCGCCCGCCTCGCGTACGATGAGGACGCCCGCCGCGATGTCCACGGCCCGCAACTTCGTCGCCACGACCGCGCTGTGCATGTAGTACATGTCCGCCGCCCCCGAAGCGACGAGGCAGAGGTCCAGGGAGGCCGCGCCGAGGCTCCGGACCCTCCGCGCCCGGGACGCGACCCTGGCCGCGTCCGGCGCCGCGTTCGAACCCAGGTAGACGGTGAAGAGCGAGTCCGCCGGGTCGAAGGTCTTCGCCCGGATGGTCCTCCCGTTGAGCATCGCGCCCTGCCCCTTCGCGCCGTAGTACGTGGCCCCGGACACGAGGTCCCGCACGAGTCCCTCCTCGACGGAGGACATCTGCGGACCGCGGGCGATCGCAAGGGAAACGGAGTAGGCGGGGAAGCCGCGGATCGCGTTGTGGGTCCCGTCGACGGGGTCCAGGACGAGGAGCTCGTCCCCTCCGCGGTCCACGTATCCGGCCTCC
>Ga0154851_115_pt5 | contig 25237 bp, 26 predicted proteins | sample Rifle2008BG16ft_FD_105579 | JGI IMG/M metagenome (GOLD analysis project Ga0154851, IMG submission 105579) | Euryarchaeota archaeon RBG_16_68_13
CGGACACGTGACCGAGGAGCCGGTCCCGCCCGAGGCCCCGCCCCCGGAACCCGTCCCCGAATCGCTCCTGCCGGAGATCCTCCCCCCGCCTCCTCCGCGATCGGACCGGGAACCGGAACCGCCGGCCTCCGGGCCCGAGCCGGGTGCGCCGCCGGCGGGTCCCTCCCCTGAACCGCCCTCGACCTTCGTCGCGGAGAAGGCCGCCCTCGACCTCGAGCGCGGGGAGATGGAGGAATGGGTCCGCCAGCGATCCGAGGATCTCGAGGCGAGGGAACGGGCCCTCGAAGAGCGCTCGAAGTCCTTGGAGACGAAGGAACACGCGGTCGAGGAACACGAGAAAGCGGTCACGGAGAGACTCGTCGGCCTAGAAAGGGACGAGGCGCGTCGCGAGGTGCTCCGGTTCCTCGGGGAGGTCCCGGGGATGACGGAGCAGACGGCCGGCGTCATCGCGACCGCCTTTCCGGAAATGGGGTCCCTCGAGGCCGCGGACGTGAAAGCTCTCACCCAGTGCAAAGGGGTCACGGAAGCGCAGGCGCGCGCGGTCCGCCTCGCGCTCGTCCCGGGCGAGGTCGAGGACGAGCAGCGGACGCGAGACCTCCGGGAGGAGGCCCAAGCATTCATGGAGGAGGGGGACTACCGCGCGGCCCTCGAGGTCTACACGGGCCTTGTCCGGGAGAAACCCGAGGACACCGCCCTGTGGTTCGACAAGGCCGAGCTCCTCGTCCTCCTCGACCGGGGAGAGGAGGCCCTCCAATGCTACACGCGGGTCCTCGATCTCGATCGCCAGAACCGGCAGGCCTGGTTCGAACGGGCGAACCTCCTGTTCGGGATGGGGCGGCTCGCGGACGCCCTCGACAGCCTCCGGGAGGGTCTCCGGATCGATGCGTCGAAGGCGGGGGACCTCATCCTGAAGGCGGAGCAGCTCCGGCGGGACGGTCGGTCGAACGACGCGGCCGTTCTTCTCCAGGCGATCCTCGACGTGGATCCTTCGAACGCCCGCGCGGTCCTCGCCCTCGGGGACGCCCTCATGGACCTGGGCGACGTGGACGCCGCAGAAGGCCTCTTCGCCCGCGCGCTCGGCAAGGATCCCCAGAACCCGCGGATCCTGTTCCGAAAGGGCCAGCTCCTGAACCGGAAGGGCCGGTGGGGCGCGGCGATCCAGTTCTTCAACCGGGCCATCGCGCTCCAGTGGAACTACCCGGGCCCGTGGCTCGCGAAGGGGGACCTGCTTCTCCTCCACGGCCGCCCCTCGGAGGCCCTCGAGTGCTACGAGAAGGTCCTCTCCTTCGACGCGGAGTCCGTCGAGGCCTGGGCCGGGAGGGCCCAATGTCTCCATTCCGCGGGGGACGAGTCCGGCGCGAAGGAGGCCTTGGGGCGCGCGGAAGGTCTCGCATGGGACCACGATCGGGTCCGCGCGGTCCGCGAGATTCTCGCGGCCGCAGCGGAGAAGCCCGCGGGACCTGTGCTCGAGTCGCCCGCGGAGCCGGATCTCCTGGGCGTCCTCCGATCCCTCGAGGACGCGGCCGAAGGGGAGGCCGGGTCGGGTCCCCGTGAGGAGGCCCTCCCCGCGGACTTCAAGTCCTTCGTCGAGGCCGTCGAACCGGAGAAGGAGGACGTCCACGTGCTCCTGCAGCTCGCGGAGCTCGCCCTCGAGGGCGGCGACCCTCAGATGGCCCTCGTCCGGTACGGCGAGGCCCTCGAACGGGAGCCGAGGAGCCCCGAGGCTTGGACGGGGAAGGGAGTCGCACTCCAGCATCTTGAGCGGTACCGGGAGGCGCTTGAAGCGTACGATCGGGCCCTCGAGGCTCGTCCGGACGACGAGATGGCGAGGAAATGGCGGGAAACCTGCCTCCGGCACCTGAACAAGGAGGGCCCCGGATGATGGGCTCCGGGGAGGAAACCGCGGACCGGTACCTTCCGAGTGTGGACCGCCTCGAGGCCGAGATGAAGGATGGGAGGAAGGCCCTCGACAGCGGGCATCTCGACGAGGCGCTGCGGCATTTCACTCGCGCCTCCCGTCTGAAGCCGGAGTACGACGCGGCGTGGGTGGCCCGCGGCCATGTCCTGCGGAGGCAGGGAGAGTTCGAAGGGGCTCTGCAGAGCTTCGCGACGGCCCTCCGGACGAATGGCGAATCCCTCGAGGCATGGCTCGGCCTCGCCTCGGTCCTCCATGCCCTCGGCCGGAGAAAGGAAGAGATCGCAGCATACGACGAACTCCTCAAGCGGAATCCGCGGTTCGTGGATGGCTGGATCAACAAAGGGGCCGCGCTCCACGAGTCGAGAGACTATCGCGGGGCCGTGGCCTGCTACGACACGGTCCTCGCCCTCCGTCCTGAGCATGCGCCCGCCTGGAACAACCGCGGGGCCGCGCTCCTGCGGCTTGGCGACGAGCATGCAGCCGCTCGGTGCTTCGAGGAGGCTCTTCACTTCGACCCGGACTTCTACGACGCGATGGTGAATCGGGTCTTTCTCCTCCAGCGCGCGGGTCGGCACGGGGAGACGGTCTTCTGGGCCGACCGAGCCCTGCGGATCCGCGAGGCGCCCTGGCTCTGGACCTTAAGAGGCCTCGCGCATCTCGGCCTCTTCGAGTCGACGATGGCGATACGCGCCTTCGAGCGGGCCCTCGAGATGGATTCATCTCTCAAGGAGACCCGTTCGGGTCTCCGCAAGGCGAAGGAGCTCCGGCAGAAAGTCGACCTGTATCGTGGCGTGTACGAATGCTTCGGGACCCACGCCGCCGGGGATCCCGGGTGCACGGAGTGCGAGATCGCGGTTCGTTGTCGGGAGGTGAGTCCCTGAGCCTCCCGAGTCGGTCGGACGTGGATCACGCGGACTGGCCCCGTCTGCAGCGGATGTGCGCGGAGCTCGGATTGAACCCCAAGGGACGGAGCGCGGTCGTCCGCATGCGGGTTCTTGATCACCTTCGCCGGAGGTCGCATCCGGAGGTCTGGCGGGCGGAGCCAGCCCATCTCGCCCCGCTCCTCATCCGCCTCGGGTTCCCCGAGGCGGCCACGCGTCTCTGGGAATCCACGATCCGCCTGGATGCACCCGCGCCGTGGATCGGCCTCGGTGCATCCCGTCTCGCGGAGGGGGAGCCGGGGGAGGCCCTGAAGGCGTTCGATCGGGCGGCCCAGATGGGAGACGCCGCGCCCCATCTTCACCGGGCCGAAGCCCTCGCCGCGACGGGGGACTTCGGCGCCGCGGCGCGGGCCTGCGAGGCGTACCTCTCCGCGCGGCCGGGAGACCTTCGTGGCCTCGTCCTCCGGAGCAGCTTCCTCGCCCGCGGCGGGTTCGTCGACGAGGCCATCGCCGCGATCCGCGACGCGTTCGAGTCGCATCCGTACGCGATCGACTTATGGCGGGGACTCGGTTCGATCCTCCTGAGGGCGGGCCGAGTCGCGGAGGCCGCCGAAGCGTTCCGCGAGGCGACCCGGATGGATCCGACGGACGTCGAGGCGTGGGTCAACCGAGGCGCGGCCCTCCTGGTCCAAGGGAAGACCCGGGACGCGATCGGGGCCCTTCGCGAGGCGCTCGAAATCGACGGGACGACGGCTGTCGCCCTCAACGACCTCGGAGTCGCCTACCTGAAGGCGGGGCAGACAAAATCAGCTCTCGTGAACCTCGAACGCGCCGCGAAGCATCTCGAGGTCCCTCGGATCCTCCTGAATGTCGCTCGGGTACGGGAATCCACGCGGGGGAAGGCCGAAGCGATCAAGGCCTACGACCACGTCCTCGAAGTGAGACCTCGGGACTCGGAGGCTCTCGCCGCGCGGAGGCGGCTCGCGCCCCGGAAGGTCCGTTCGAGGCGTCCCAGGAAGGTTCCTCGTCCGCCGCGCTCCTCGCAGCGCAACAGGGCTTCCCGATCCAAAGGGGGAACGGCCCGGCCCCCCGCCTCACGGTCCCGTGCCGTCCGGCGCCGGCGGTCGCAGAAGAAGGCCCGGCGGCCCCGATCCCGGGGACGCCGCGGGCGCGGGCCTTAATCCCTCGGAAGCCTCAAGCCATCACCAGGCATCGCGCGCTCGTGGCCATCCGGTCCACGGAACACGAGGGCGTCTTCACGGACGGGGCCTGGCTCTACACGAGGAACCTCGTCCCGGGCCGCGCCGTGTATGGCGAGAGCCTGCGCCGGGATGGGGCCGTCGAGTATCGCGGATGGGACGCGAACCGGAGCAAGCTCGCGGCCTATCTGAAGAAGGGAGGTCGTCACCGGGCGTTCCGTCCGGCCTCTTCCGTCCTTTATCTGGGAGCGGCCAGCGGGACGACCGCGAGCCATGTCTCCGACCTCTGCCCTCGCGGAACCGTCGTCGCCGTGGAGGTCTCCCCCCGTGCGTTCCGCGATCTCGTCGTCCTCGCGGAGAGCCGAGGGAACCTGATTCCGGTCCTCGGCGACGCATCTCGACCCGATACGTACCGGAACCGGGCCGCGATGACGGACGTGCTGTACCAGGACGTCGCGCAGCGGGACCAGGTGGATATCTTCCTGCGGAACGCGGATCTCCTCCGCCCGGGCGGCACGGGATATCTCATGCTCAAGGCCCGCTCCGCAGACGTGACGGCCGACCCCGCGGAGGTGTACCGGGCCGCGACTCGATCCCTCTCCTCCGCGGGCCTCCGCGTCGTCGATGTGCGGACCCTCGACCCTCTCGCCAAGGCGCACGCCACGATCGTCGTCGTGAGATCGTAGTCTCCAGGGGGGACGCCCGCCGTTCGCGGCGGATCGGGTCGCCGCGTGGGCTCAATGTTAAATACATGGCCGCGGTATGCGACGTCCCTCTCCGAGGATATCCGATGGCTCGACTACATGCCAAGCGCAAGGGGAAGAGCGGTTCCACGCGCCCGTTCCTCAAGGCGAACCCCGAGTGGGTTGCGATGGAGCCCGCAGAGGTCGAGGATGCGGTCGTCCGCTTGCACTCAGAGGGCCTCGGGACATCCGCCATCGGCATTCGCCTTCGGGACTCCTACGGCGTGCCGAACGTGAGGCTCGCGACGGGGAAAGACATATCGCAGATCCTCACCGGGAAGGGCGCGAAGTTCCCCATCCCCGAGGACATCGGAAGCCTCATGAAGCGCGCGGTGCAACTCCAGGCCCATCTGAAGGAACACCGGAAGGATCTGAGCAACAAGCGCGGCCTCCAGCTCATCGAGTCGCGAATCCGCCGCCTCTCCCGCTACTACAAGGAGAGGGGCGTCCTCCCCGCGGACTGGGACTACTCCATCAAGCTGGCCGAGCTCCAAGTGAAGTGAGGTGTCCTCTTGGCCTCGCGCCTGGAGGATCTGGCGCCCCAGGGACTCCTCGAACGGGCCCGACGCGCTGCCGACCTCGTCGGCCCCGTGTCCCGGATCCGGATCCTCTGCCACTACGACCCGGATGGGACGACCTCTGCGGCGATCCTCGCGAGGGCCTTCCTTCGCCGGGGAAAACGGTTCCTCGCCACGATGTCCCATGCCCTCGACACCGCGGCGCTGGAGCGGCTCCGAGGGGAGCGGAACGAGCTCCTCGTCGTGAGCGACATGGGTTCCGCCCAGCTCGACCGGCTCGAGCAGCTTCCCGGTCCCACGATCGTCCTCGACCATCACATGCCTCCCCGGGACTCCGAGAGCATCGTCCACGTGAACCCCCACCTGTTCGGCGTCGATGGAGTCCGGGAGATGTGCGGCTCCACGACGACATGGCTGTTCGCGCTCGTCCTCGACGAAGCGAACTGGGATCTCGCGGGCCTCGCGATGGCGGGCGCAATCGGGGACAAGCAGGACCTCGGTGGGTTCACCGGTGTCAACGCGGCCCTGTTCCGGGAGGCGGTCGCCCGCGGGATTCTCGTCCCGGAGCGAAGTCTCGCCCTGCGCGACGTCCCCCTCGCCCGAGCCCTTGCGACGTCCGTCTCCCCGTACTTCCGCGGCCTCGGCGGGCGCCCGGACGCGGCGGCTGCCTTCCTCCGGGGATCAGGTCTCGATCCCGAGACGACGGTTCGCGAGCTCGATCCGGCGTCCCGGAGAAGACTCGCAGGGCTCCTCGCGACCCGGCTCGTCGAGCAGGGGTCCGCGCCGGAGGCCCTCGACTCCCTCGTGGAGGACCGCCATTGGATCGAAGGGGACCAGATCTACGCGGGCGAACTCGAGGCGTACGTGAACAGCTGCGACCGTCTCGAGCGGGAAGGTCTCGGGATGGCGGTCTGTCTCGGAGACCGGGAGGCCCTGTCGAAGGCGGAGGCGCTCCGGGACGAATACACGGGCAAGGTCCTCGGGCACCTCTCTCGGCTCGAGTCCGAGGGCCTCTTCGCGAAGAAGCACATCCAGTTCTTCTACTGCGAGGAACCCTCCCTCGCCGGATCCGTCGCGGGCGCGGGGATCCAGTACTATTTCGATCAGTCGAAACCCGTCGTCGGTCTCTCCGTGACGGATTCCGTAACGAAGGTCTCCGCGCGAGGGACTCGTGCTCAGGTGGCGGCAGGCGTCGATCTCGCCGCGGCCCTGCGTGAGGCGGGCGAGGCCATGGGAGGCACGGGCGGCGGCCACAACATCGCCTCCGGAGCCACAATCCCGAAAGGGAAGGAAGAGAAGTTCCTCGCCCTCGTCGACGAGACAATCGGTCGCCGGCTGGCCTCCCGGGAAGGTCAGTAGTGGTCTAGGAGCCGACTGACCTCGCGTGTCTCGAGGTCCGTCTTGAGTGCGGGGGATTCGAGGACCTCCACGTTTCTCTCCAAGAGCGCGAGTTCCTTCTCGTCGAGGGTGTCCGGGCTCACGGGAAGCAGGAGGACAGCCCTCCGGGGCATCACGAACTCGTTCAGATGCTCGATGAACATGAGGGTCTGCAGGAACCCGTTGTTGATGATGAGGTACTCGATCCCGTCAAGGAGGACCGCGCCCTCCCCGTGGTTGTCCTCCACGAACCGCTCCACGAGCTTCCCGAGGGTCGCGATCGCGGTGGGGTTGTGGAAATCCTCCCCCGGTGTGTGGCTCAGCCAGATGACCCGGACCCCCGTGAGGCCCCGCTCCCGCCGCACCCGGTCCGGATAGAGCCGCGAGATCACGATCCCGGGCACCTTCTGCTGCAGGAGCATTTCGAAGAGCCTGTACGCCAGATCGGGTTTCTTCTCCTTGACGAGATAGCAGGCCCCTCGCTCGAGGTCGATGGGGGCCTCCGTCCGGAGGTAATCGGCCTCAGATCCCATCGGACCCTCCTGCGTGTGCACCCATCCCATGGTACCTTCCGAAACCTTCAGTGTCTTTTCAACGTTCGTTCCAGATTATCACACAGGACCTTCGAAGGGATCTCCGGCAGGGAGATCAGGGTCGTCTTGCCCACGACCCCCTCCCCGCTGAGCTTCGTGTCGATGAGCCCGAGGGCGTCGAGCTCCCGAACGTATTTCCACAGTTGGGTGTGGGCCCTCGGCTTCTCGCGATATTCCTCGCACACGACCTCGTAGGCACTCTCCGTCTCGCCCATCGTGATGTACGTCTTCTTCCGGATCTTCCGGGCGACCGCGAGGAGGACGAGCTTTTTCGGGACGTCGAGCTGGGCCAGGCGCTCCTCGACATCCGTCGGGTGGACGTGGGCCTTGGCTCCCCGGACGTGCTCCGGCGCGATCTCCTCCGCCGCCTCCTCGTCCGCGAGCATCCCGGCTTTCTCGAGGAGCTCGATTCCGTACCGCGCGTCCCCGAACTCCGTCGCGACGTCCGCAATCATATCCACGACGGCGTCCTCCGCCGTCCCGGGATGCAGTGCGAGTGCGACCCGGTCCCCCAGGATGTTCCGGAGCTCCTTCCGGTCATATCTCGGGAACTCGACGACGTTTGAACGGCGAAACGTGCTCAGGGCTGCTGCATCCATGTATTCGAGGGCGTTGGGCCGTTGGGAGACGAGGATCATGGAGATGTTCCCCTTCCCCGCCATGCTCTCCTCCGCGATCCGGGCGAAGGAGTAGATCAGGTCCGCGCCGCTCTTCTTCAAGAGGGCGTCCACCTCGTCCAGGATCACGATGAAGTGTAGCTTCCGCTTCTCCACATGCCTCTTCAGAGTGTCCAGCTTCTCGGCCTGAGAGAACCCCCGTTCAGGGAAGTGGGGGTCGAAGTACCGCACGAGGGCGAGGAGGACGGCGTCATCTCCGAGACTCTTGCGGCAGTTCACGGGGAAGAAGTCGACGCCCCGATCTCTCTCCCCCGCGAACCGCTTGAAGTCGATGCAGAAGCGCTTCGCGCTATGGGTCTTTCCCGTTCCCACGGGCCCGTATAGGAACGCGTTGCTGGAGGCCCCCGCCTCGACGATGGGTCGCATGTAGCTGAAGAGCCGCTGGATCTGCTTTTCGCGGTGGACCATCCTGTCCGGGAGGTAGTCGAACGACAGCTTCCCCGGATCCTTGAAGACGGAAGGCCCGGCCCGGAACGACACGATGGCTCCAACGCGGGCCCCGCGAATAAAGGCTTTGCCGGGGGCCCAGGCGGATTCCTCGGAACCTTTATCGTGCCGCCGTTTCTTGAACGAGTGGGAGGACGGCCGATTCCCCGAGACCTGCGCGCGTCGCTCGAATCCATGACCCGGAGGGATCTCTCGTCCCTCGCCGAGGACCTCGGGTTGGATCCGCGGGCCCACGCAGATTCCGGGTCCCTCCTCTCGGCCCTCCTCGCGAGCCCGGGGATTGAGGCGGCCGTCGATGCCGTCGAGCGTCTCCGCCTCGAAGGTCGGTTGAATCGCCTGCGAGCCGGGCCGCTCCGGGACCTGGGCCGGCGCCACGGGGTCCCCGTCGAGGGAAGGACGAAGGCGGAGATCGTCTCGGAGCTTCTCGCGGCTCCTGCCTCGCGAATCCTTATCGGGGGCGACGCGCGCGGGGGGCGGGGAAAGGGGGCCGAACGGCCGGCTGGAGCCACCGTCCATGAGGACATCGAACGCCTCCGGTCCCTCCTAGAGACGGCGCGAACTCGCTTCGAGGATCGTAAGATCCTATCCTCCATTGAGACGGTTCGGGAGGCGATCCGCCTCGCCGAGCGCGCGCCGGAGCCGCTCCGACGGGCTTGTTGGTCCTACGCTCTCCTCGGGGCCCGTAGCCTCCTCGAACCGTGTGATCCCGAGGATCCGGAAGTGGGCGCGGCCTGGGACCTGTTCGGCGAAGTCCGGGACCTGTACGATTCGGGGCGGCGATCCCAGGACGCGATCCTCGAGCGGCTGCTCGCACGCTCCCTCGCCTCCTACGAAGGGGCCGCCTCCCGTCTTCGGGACGAGCTCTCGAGGGTCCGAGACGCGATCCGGGAGGCGGCGAACGTCGGAGCCTCGATCGCGGTCGCGGAGGATGCTTGGCGAAGGGCCGGAGACCGACTGGACCGCGGAGACTTGCGCGAGGCTCGGGACGAGCTGGGTGCTGCATCCCGTTCCTCAGAGGAGGCGCGAGCGAGGCTTGTGCGGGATGTTGAAGATGCCCTGCTTTCGGCGGAGGACCACATCTCCCTTGCAAGGAACGTGGGAGCGAACGTGGACGAGGCTGTCTCCGTCTTGGGACAGGCGCGCGCCGCTGTCCTCGATTCGGACTACTTCCGGGCGGGAGACTTCGTGAAGCGCGCGGAGCGCCTTGCCATGCAGGGGCAGCAGCTCCAGATTGGCCGGGCCATGGAGATTCGGCAGTCTCAGCTGGACCGGGCCTCCGCGATCATCGCGGGAGCCGAACCTCTCGTGATCGAGGGCGAATCGTACGGAATCAACGTGACGGAGGCCCGGGTCCTCCTCCGACAGGCCCGCGACGTCCTCGCGAGGGGCGACTACGTTGCCGGCTTCACGTTCGCCCGGAACGCAGAGGAGGCCGCCCATCGGCTCCTCCCGTCCATCGAGGACGAGCGCCGGCGCCGCGGGATCCTGAAACCGTCCAAGGGGATCTGCGGAGCCTGCGGATCCGACCGTCTGCACTACTTCGACGATGGATGGGGCCGGTGCCTGGACTGCCGCGGGACGTTCCGGTGGCGCGCCCCACTAGGGATCGTCGAGCGGGTCAGAGGGCTCCTCGGAACGTAGATTGGCCGACGGTACGGAAGAAGCCTCGGAGCACGTCGCCCCTCGTCAGGATCCCGACGAGCTTCCCTCCCTCGACCACGGGGATCCGGTGGACCTTGTGCTTGACCATGAGCTGGATCGCGGCCTCGACATTGTCCTCGGGGCCGACCCAAAACACCTCCCGCGTCATGATGTCCTTCACAAGCTTCGTCTCGATCTCCTGGAACGCAGAGAACGCTTCCCTCTCTCGGATGATCTCGACGAAGGAGATGCCGAATGTGATTTCCGGAGGCATGAGCATCCGGAGCTCTTTGTTCTGCGTCTTCAAGGCCTCGAGGATGTCAACCTCGCTCAGCATCCCCACGATCCTTCCCGCGGGGTCCACGACGGGGCAGCCCCCGACGCTTTCGTCCGCGAGGGTGATTGCGGCCTCCCGCAGGGTCGCGGTGAGCTTCAGGGAGATGGGGTCCCCCGACATCACGTCACGGACTTTCATCGGGCCAAGCAAGGTGCCCCACTGTATATGAGACTTGAGAAGGGTTTTAACGACCCCCCAGGATACCCGCGCGATGAGGAAGTCTCAGGTCCTCCGTCGTCGCGTGCAGGACATCGACCTCACTCGCCACCCGACCGTCGCGGACCTCGTCGATTCCATGGGACGGGGTGGCGGATTCACCGCAAAGAAAGTCGCGGACGCCGTGGACATCCTTCGAACGATGTTCGAGCGGCGGGCCTGCCTCACGTTCCTATCGTTCCCGGCCGCACTCATGGCCACGGGCGTCCGCGGGGTCCTCCGTCTCCTCGTCGAGAGAAAGCTCGTCGACGCGGTCATCACGACCTGCGGCACCGCAGACCACGATCTCGCGCGCGTGTGGCAGGACTACTACCACGGGGATTTCGACTTGGACGATGTGGCCCTCCACCGCATCGGAGTGAATCGTCTGGGGAACGTCCTCGTTCCGAACGAGTCGTACGGCATCGTACTCGAGAAGCGGATCCAGCCCATGCTGCAGTCGATGTGGGACGAGGGAAAGCGGAATCTCTCCACGAAGGAGATCCTGTGGGAACTCGGTCAACGGACCCGGAGCAAGGCGTCCTTCCTCTGGTGGGCATGGAAGAATCGCGTGCCCGTGTACGTCCCCGCGATGATGGACGGCGCCGTCGGGTATCAGCTGTGGTCCTTCTGGCAGGAACACCGTGCCTTCGCCATCGATATGTTCCGCGACGAGACGGAACTCGCGGACCTCGTCTTCACGGCGAAGGAATCGGGAGCCCTCATGATCGGCGGCGGCGTCTCGAAACACCACACGATCTGGTGGAACCAGTTCCGCGGCGGACTCGACTACGCGGTATACATCACGACGGCCCCGGAATGGGACGGGAGTCTCAGCGGGGCGCGGATGAGGGAAGGAATCTCGTGGGGAAAGGTGAAGGAGACCGCGCGGCAGGTGACTGTCGAAGGGGACGCGTCCGCCCTCCTCCCCCTCATGGTGGCCGCGACCCTCGGGGGAGCGCGGCACGGCGGGCGTTGACCAGGCGCAGCGGGGCGGCTTACTTCACGATGTAGTATCCGGCGGCCTTTTCGCGCGCCTTCCGCCTCACGTAGCCCTTCCCCTGCAGCTCCTGAAGGGCCTGGAGGACCATGTTCTTGGGGAGCTTGGCCATCTTCGTGATAGCTTCCGCGTCGCGCATCTCGTCCTCCTCGGTGAGTCCCGCGGCCTTCATCGCATCGTAGACCTTGTTCGATCGATCAGAAACATCGTCGAGAGCCATCCCCGGTGCCTCCCGCCCGCGGGTAGCCGACGCCAGATTAAATACCCTGCGCCTCCTCTTCGAGCTTCGTGGCCGCGGGCGCGTGCAAGGACCGGCTTGCCGACGCGATCGCACGGTACGGCCGCGTACCAATTCACTGCCGGGACGTGGTCGCCGAAGGAGAGCATCCCGCGTTCCGACGTCCGGAATCGGCCCCGCTGTGGGCCGCGGGAGGGCTCGTCCACGACGGGAAGGATCGGGTCCTCCTCTTGCGGCACGATCCCGCCTCCTGGTGGGGGACGCGGTGGCTCACCCCAGGCGGGACGCTCGAGGAAGGCGAGACCACGGTGGACGGCTTGCGGCGGGAGGTGATGGAGGAGGTCGGGCTCGAGATCGAGGCGGCCTGGCTCACGAGGATCTTCAACAACACTCTCCGCCGAGGCGTCGACGTCCGGCACACGTATTTCGCCCAGTTCGTCGCGCGCGCGAGGCCCGGCGAACCTGTCTGCGGTCCCGACGTCGTCGAGGTTCGCTGGTTCGGCGAACTCCCGGTGGACATGTCCTTTCGCGACGACTACCTCGAGGACTTCCGAGGGCTGCGCAGCGCAAGGTATTAGCGAGCGTGTCTGGATTCCGGGCCCGAGGATGAACGTCCAGAGGCCAGCGCTTCTCATCGTGGATCTCCAGAACGATTTCTGCCCGGGCGGCTCGCTCCCCGTGCCCGAAGGCGATCGGATTGTGCCAAGGGCGAACGCGGCGATCCGGATGTTCGAGCGCCGAGGCCTGCCGATTATCGCGTCGCGAGACTGGCACCCGCGGGAGACGCGGCACTTCAAGCCCTTCGGCGGCGCGTGGCCGCCCCATTGCGTCCAAGGCACGAAAGGGTCGAGGTTCCACCCAGCCCTGCATCTCCCGAAAGGGACCGTGGTCGTGTCCAAAGGGTCGGATCCCGAGGAAGACTCCTATTCGGCGTTCCAGGCGCAGAGCCTGAAGGGTCGCGACCTCGAGTCCGTCCTCCGGGAACTCGGAGTGGACGAGCTGTTCGTGTGCGGTCTCGCGACGGACTACTGCGTTCGCGCCTCCGTCCTCGACGCGACGAAGCGCGGGTTCCGTGTCCGTGTCCTCCGGGACGCCGTGCGGGGCGTCGACGTGAAGCCTGGCGACTCCGAGGCGGCCCTCCGGGAGATGCGGGACCACGGAGCCGGACTCGCAGAGACCCGGGGTCTCGCGAAGCTCCTCCCGAGCTGACGACAGATCCATCCCCCGGGCGGCGAGCCCCCTTCGAACAGCTTCGCATAGGATTAAATATCCTGACCGCCATACGTCAGACAAAGAGGTTAATATCGTCGGACGTCCGACAGGACTTCCCCATGCCGTCCGAATCGGAGCGAGTCACGATCCGGATTCCTCCGGACAAGATCCACGCGCTGCAGCAGCTCGTGAAAGGCGGGCAATACGGCACCATCTCCGATGCGATTCGTGCGGCCATCGATCGGTTCATCGACGTCCAGTTCGCCCCTGACTACATCCGCAAGCTGATGATCGAGCTGCCGAAGGGAAACGTGGTGGACCTTCAGCAGCTCGTGAAATCCGGCGACTCCGTGTCCGTGGAAGACGCGATTCGGAATGCCGTGAGGGAATATGTCCGCCGTCGCCTCCACAAGGCGATGGAGGGCGCGGAGCGGTAGAAACCGGCGAGCATCAGGCGCCCCCTCCCCCGGGGCGCGGTCGGCGACGGGGGGCCACTGCGGCCGCCGCAAGGATGGGACACCAGGGATGGGACTCGGCGCGATCCGCCGGAACGGGAACCAGACGTTCCTCGACTCCTTCGCGGTCGGACGACCGAAGGTGCTTGTGATCGGTTGCGGGGGCGGCGGCGGGAACTCCGTGAATCGTCTCCATCGCCTCGGGATCCACGGAGCGCGGACGCTCGTTGTGAACACGGACGCGGTCCATCTCGATTCCATCCAGTGCGACCGGAAGCTCCTCATCGGGGCGGGGGTGACCCGCGGGATGGGCGCCGGGGGCCGACCCGAGGTGGGAGAGCGTTGCGCGGAGATCGCGGAGCAGGAGCTTCGCAGCGAGCTCGGGGATGCGGACCTGACCTTCATCACCGCCGGCTTGGGCGGTGGGACGGGCACGGGGGTGGCTCCGTACCTCGCGGAGCTCGCGCAGGCCGCGGGCAGCGTGGTCATTACGCTCGCGACGACGCCCTTCAAAGCCGAGCGAGGGCGCATGAGGAATGCCCAGGCGGGCATCCAACGGCTCCGGGCCGCGTCTGACTCCCTCATTCTCCTCGACAACAACCGTCTCCTCGACCTCGTGCCGACCCTTCCCGTCGAGCAGGCATTCGCCGTGATGGATCATCTCGTCAGCGAGGTGATCAAGGGTGTGACGGAATCGATCACCGTGCCTTCCCTGATCAACCTCGATTTCAACGATGTCCGGACGATCCTCCAGGACGGGGGCGCGTCGACCATCTTCTACGGGGAAAGTGGTGACTCTGAGGCGGACGAGGTGGTCGCGGAGACCCTCGACAACCCTCTCCTCGACGTCGATTACCGCGGGGCCCGTGGGGCGCTCATCCACATCAGCGCAGGACCCTCCCTGCGCCTGCGCACGGTCCACGAGGTCGTCGAGGGGCTCACGGCGCGCATGCGGCCGGAGGCGAACGTGATCTTCGGCGTGCGGGTGGACCGGAAGTACGAGGGCATCATCCGAGTCCTCACGATTATGACCGGCGTCCGGTCCGCCATCCTCGAGTCGATCGACCCGGACGTCTCCCTGGAGGAGGTCGGCGGGGCGCCAGCGGAGGGCGCTCTCCCCGTCCCCCTCGGCGTCTCCGGTGTCTCGAGACGCCCATCACGCTGACCCCTCCTCCTTTTCTTTCTCTCGCACGAGGGAGCGCTCGGGACCGCGGACGTGCGCGGGCGGGAGCGCCGCTCAGCCCTGGGGAGGCGGCGGAGGCGGTCTGTGCGGCGTCGCTGGAGGGGACGAGACGGCCACGGCCGCGGCGTCTTCCTCGATCGCCTGCGTGAGATCCTTCGGCTTCAGTCGCACCCGGATCGTCTCAGGCCTCGGTTTCACGAGGTTCCACCCCGCCTTCGTGATCATCCCCCCCGCGAGGGCCATGACGACGTACATCCCGAACGTGAGGAACACGATCGCGAAGGGGAGGATGATACCCGAGAAGTCCAGGTTGAGCTCGAACCCTCCCGTGAAGTCGGGCATGCTCCCGCCCTGTCGGATCTCCGTGGGGACGATCTGCACCTGGCCGATGGACGTGCTGGAGAGGCCGTCCGCGTCTCGGACGGTCAGGCGCACTTCGAACCCTCCTGTCGTCCCGTACCGGTGCGTCGGGCTCGGCGCGTTGCTCGTGGCCCCATCTCCGAACGTCCACTCGTGGGCCACGATTGCCCCGTCGCCTTCCTGGGAGGTGTCCGTGAAGGTCACGTTGTAGTCATTGCTCGTCCAGTCGAACGAGGACGCGGGACCCTGCGGCCCCTGGTCCGCGGCGGGCAGCTGGCTATCCACGAAGGCTCCGGGGTTCTGGGCGAGGGCGTACGCCTGGGAGAAGGTGAACCCGAGGATGACAAGGCCGAGCGCAAGGACGCCGATTCCGAGGAGCAGGTCGAGGAGATCTCGCTTCAAGGAAGCCACCGGTGGATACGACCCTTCTTGGGGTTCTTAACGGGATGGGGCCCATTCTCGAAGCTGAGAACAGGCCCCTCGTCCGTCCTATCCGCGGAACGTGGGCCTCTTGCTCACGTCCCTCGGAACCGGGAGGGGCTTGTAGGGACGACCTTGGAGATGAGGGCGCAGTTCCGCATGGAGCTCCTCGGTCGTCATCTCCTCCTGCGATTTCGTGGCCCTCACCCGGACGCTGAGTTTCCCGGAATCCGCTTCCCTCTTCCCGACGACCGCGATGTAGGGGACCCATTCCTTCTCCGCGCGACGGATCTTCTTGCCGAGGGTATCCGACGTGTCGTCGACGTCTACACGCACTCCGGGGAAACGGTCCACGAGGCCCCTCGCGGCGTCGAGTTGCTCCTCCCCCACCGGGATGATTCGGAGCTGGGTCGGGCTCAGCCACACGGGAAGCATGGGAGGCCGACCCGCCGCGGTGTCGGCCGCCGCCTTCTCGAGCAGTGCGTAGATGACCCGCTCCACCGCGCCGCTCGGGGAAAGGTGGAGGATGAAGGGATGGCGTGCCTGGCCTCCTTCATCCGTGAACGTGATCCCGAAGCGCTTCGCATTCTCCGTGTCGATCTGGTCCGTGGTGAGCGCGGCTGCCTTGTCGTTCGCGTCGACGAAGTTCCATTCGTACTTCATCACGAAGTAGAAGAACTGGTCGGACCACCGCTCCATGAGGATCGGTTTCCCCCAGCGTCTGACGTAGCCGCGGATGAAGTCCCCGTGATCCCGCAGGAACGCATCCGTGATGCGGAGGCCCATCTCGAAGTCGTCGGGCATCGAGAAGCCCGCGTCCTTCAGGAGATTCCACGCGAGTTCGAAGCGGACCATCATGTGTTCCTTCGCCTGCTCGATGTCCGCGCACAGCGCGTGGCAATCCGGCATCGTGAACGCCCGGAGGCGGCGGAGCCCGGCGATCTCGCCCCTCTGCTCCGCCCGGAAGGAGTATCGGGTGAGTTCGTAGAGGGCCAGGGGAAGCTGCTTGTAGGAAATGACCATGTCCTTCGCGATGAGGAACTGCCCGAAGCACGCGCTGAACCGGAGGAAGGCCTTCTTGTTCGGCGTCTGGACGACGTACTGTCGGGCGGGGAATCGGTTCAGGTACGATTTCAGAGCCGGGTGCTCGAAGTCATACATGATGGGGCACTCGACCTCGAGGGCGCCGTACTCGGCCACCCGGCGATTCACGAACTCTTCGATGAGGCCCTTGATGAGCCGCCCCTTCGGATAGTACCGGAGGTTCCCGGGATCGGACCCGGGTTCGTAGTCCACGAGCTCGAGTTCCCGCATGAGTCGAACGTGCGGCGGCTCCTCCTTGACCTCGCGGGACTTCACCATCTCGTAGCTCGCGAACTTCGCCAAACGGTCCCGGCCCTGGAAATCGAACCCCGAGACCCTCCCCTCCTTGGTCGACAGGGGATGGAACGTCCCGTCCGTGTCGAGGATGAACCACTCGGAGCGGAGCCTCGTCTCCGCTCGGACCGCGTCGGAGGTCTCCTCCTTCTCAGCCCCCGCGGTCGCCTCCGCGACGATCTCGCGGGACAGTTCGCTGAGAGGGTGCCCCTTGACGCTGATGTGGAAGGACTTGTAGTAGCCGAACGGGGACGAATGGACCTCGTACCCGCGCTCCGCCAGCTGCGTCTCGAGGGCTCCGAGGACGGCCTGCGCTGCGTCCGGCGCCGCCAGGGAGGAACTGAGATGGGCGTACGGATACAGGGCGACCCGCTTCGTGTGGACCTGGCCCGCAACATCCTCGATGTTCCTCGCCGCGGCTGCGGCCGTGGCCTTCGGGTCCGACTCGTCCCGCTTCTCCGCACTGATGAAGCACACGAGCGCCTCGTCCACCCGGCCCTTGCGTCTCTCCGGGGGCAGCTCGTGGATCTCCTTCAGCGCCTTTCCCTTCACCTCATACTCGAGGAAATCTACGTGGAGGAAGAGGACCCGCATGCCGCGCCGCGTTATCCTTCGTGGGTATAAAGCATTGGCCCCGCGCATCCTGAAATAGCCTCGAGGGGATGGCCTCCCGGATGGCGCGAATCGCGCGACGATGGTTGCACCGCACGGGGGAGATCGTCCTCGATCGGACCCGGATCATGGGAGTCTTGAACGTGACCCCCGACTCCTTCTCCGACGGCGGACGCTACCTCGATCCCGGGGACGCGGTACACCGGGGCCTCGAGATGGTGGAACAGGGGGCGGATCTCGTCGATATCGGCGGGGAGTCCACCCGGCCTGGATCCGTCGCCGTCCCGCCGGAGGAGGAGTGGCGCCGGGTCGGCCCCGTCCTCGAAGGCCTCTCCCGGCGGGTCGACGCTCCCCTTTCCGTCGACACGAGAAGGCCCGTCATCGCGGAGAGGGCTTTGGCCTCCGGCGCCTCCATCGTGAACGACGTGTCCGGCCTTCGGGATCCCCAGATGATCCGCCTCCTCGCGCGCTCTCGCGCGGGCGCCGTCGTCATGCACACGCTCGGGGACCCGGGAACCATGCAGGAGAATCCGGCCTACCGCGATGTCCTCGGGGAGGTGCGGGGGTTCTTGGAGGGGCGCGTACGCGTCGCCCTTGCAGAAGGGGTCCCGCGGGAGTCCATGGCCGTGGACCCGGGGATTGGCTTCGGGAAGTCCCTCGACCACAATCTCGAGCTCCTCCGCCACCTCGATGTCCTTGCGGATCTCGGACAGACCGTCGTCATCGGGGTGTCCCGAAAATCCTTCCTCGGCCGTATCGGGGGTGCAGATCCGGGCGGGCGCCTCCCCGAGGGGCTCGCAGCGGCGACCTTCGCGGCTCTCCAGGGCGCCCACGTCGTACGCACCCACGACGTCGCAGAGACCGCCAAGGCCATGCGCGTTGTTGACGCCCTCCGGCCCCGTTCGTGAAAATCTTTAATTGCTCGGACCCTTTGGCCTTCCAATGGTATCCGCCAAGGCGATTGCGGCGATCCTCGAGGACTACGAGGACATCGTGATCGCGACCGTCTGTTCGCATTCCTCCCTCCAGATCTTCCACGGGGCCCGACAAGAGGGCTTCCGGACTCTCGGCATCGCGATCGGGACAAAGCCGCGGTTCTACGACGCTTTTCCCCTCGCGAGACCGGACGACTTCCTCGTGGTCGACTCGTACGACGAGATTAAGGACCACGCGGACGACCTCGTCGCGAAGCAGGTCGTCACGGTCCCCCATGGGTCGTTCGTCGAGTACATGGGTTCCGAGAACTTCCGCAAGTTCCCCGTTCCGACGTTCGGGAACCGGGAGGTCCTGAACTGGGAGTCGGATCGAGAGAAGCAGCGCGAGTGGCTTACCTCTGCAGGCGTCGACATGCCGCGAAAGATCGAGCGGCCGGAGGGCATCGACAGCCCCGTGTTCGTGAAGTACTACGGGGCGAAGGGTGGGCGCGGCTCGTTCATCGCGAAGAACTACGATGATTTCAGGGAATCCGTCCGGCCCGACATGCAGTACACGATCCAGGAGTACATCGTCGGAACGCGATACTACGTCCACTACTTCTACACCCCCTTCGGCACAGGCGGGTACCGTCTCTCGAAGGGGGCGCTCGAGATGCTGGGTATCGACCGACGGGACGAGGCGAACATCGATGAGATGTACAAGCTCGGGGCGCAGGAGGCGCTTCGCAAGATGGGTCTCTTCCCGACCTTCGTCGTGACAGGGAACATGCCCGTCGTCTTGCGAGAGTCGCTCCTCCCGACCGCGTTCGAGATGGGGGAGCGCGTCGTGGAGCGGTCCTTCGAGCTCTTCGGTGGCATGATCGGTCCCTTCTGCCTCGAGACGATCGTCTCGGACGGGCTCAAGTTCAAGGTCTTCGAGATCTCCACGCGGATCGTCGCGGGGACGAACCTCTTCATCTCGGGCTCGCCGTATTCGGACATGCTCGAGCCCGGGATGTCCACGGGACGCCGTATCGCCCGGGAACTACGCATCGGTTGGAAGGCGGGACGACTCTCCGAGATTCTGAGCTAATCTCGCGCACGCACGAAATCATCGAAGAGAAGTTCGGGGAAATCCTTTTATCCCGAGTACCGCCGTGGCGCGCACGCCATGGCCGATGGCCTGGATCCGTTCATCCTCGGGGTGGTCGGCCTCATCATCGCCGTGATTGTCATCACGTTCGTCGAGGTGAAATACCTGCGCAAGTCGATGAGGCATCGGCGCGTCCGGGCGGCGAAGCGATTCGATGAGCTGCCTGACGACGCGTTCAACGCCCTCACGACAACGAAGGCGATCCAATCCACTCTCGAGCGAGGCGGCGTCCGGAGCGAGGAAGCGGCGGATCTCCTCCGGCAGGCCAAGCTCGCCTACAATCGACATAACTACCGGGTCGTGTTCGATCTCACATCGAAAGCCAAGGAGCGCCTGCTCGCCCTCAAGGCCCGACAGGCGGCGCAGGGCGACCTGTTGCGCCTTGATTCGATCCCGCCCGGGGGACCCGAGGAGGTCACGACGAAGGAGCTCCTCCAGAAGGAATTCCCGCAGAACTTCGCCCAGTCCAGGTTCACGCTGGAACTTGCACGGAGCGCGATCGACGCGGGCCGCAGCGCGGGACGGGACGTGTCCCAGGCCGAGCGATTCCTCGTAGCAGCCCAGACTCGGTTTGACGTCCAGGACTACGCGGCAGCTCTCTCCGCGGCGCGCCAGGCGGAAAGGGCCGCTTCGGGCCAGGTCGTCCCTGTCCCCCCGCCCCCTCCGGAGCAGCCCATCCAGGAGGCTTCCCTCACCTGCTCTTCCTGCAGCATCCCCCTCCAGGTCGATGACGCGTTCTGCCGGAAGTGCGGGACTCCTACTCGGAAGGCAGGCACCCAACAGGTCGGTCAATAAACCTTAATACCGTACGCCCGCATCCCGCAGTTCAATGGCCCAAGGCACCGATATGGAACAGGCCTTGACGGCCCTCTACGGCGAAGATCAGGTCGCCGCCGTGATCACCTTGAAGGTGGACACGAAGGAGGCGGACCGGATTGCCACGGAGATCTCGAAGTTCGAGGTCATCCAGGACGTGTTCCTCGTCACGGGGGACACGGACATCGTGGCGAAGGCCCGCTTCCGGAACTACAAGGGCCTGAAGGACTTCGTGCTCTCAAGCCTCGCGCCGATTCCGGGGATCAAAGACACGAAGACCCTGATGGTCGTGACGACCTACAAGGAGCACGGCGCGACGCGGGTCCAAAGTTGAGGGATATGGTCAGGGCCTGGAGGTGGTGGCATGGAAACGGACACGAAACTGAAACAGATCATGGACGTCCTCGACCAAATCGCCGAGGACACCTCCGTCCCGCGCAACATCCGGCGCGGGGCCGTCGACGCGAAGGCCCGACTCGTGAAGAAGGATGAAGCCCTCGACCTGCGGGTGACGAGCGCGATCATGATCATGGACGAGCTCGCGAACGACCCGAACATCCCGCTCCACGGGCGGACGCTCATCTGGAACATCATCTCCCAACTTGAGACGGTCCGGTAGACGTGCCCGAGGGGCGTGGGGTCCCAAGACCGGAAGGAACTCGGCCCGGCGTCCGGGGCCGCCCAAGAGGCCTCCGATCGCCGCGGGCGACCCGTCCTCGGGCGAGATGAACCGGTCTGAGGAGACCCACGGCCGGAATCGTCCCGGACGTCTGCCGGAGCGCATCCTGAAGAGGTCCGGCCCGCCTGCGGATGCGTTCCGAGTGCGCCGGGCGGGAATCGAACCCGCATCGAAGGCTTGGGAAGCCTTAGTCCTACCACTAGACTACCGGCGCTCGCCAGGCCGAAGTGGATTGTGGGTCATGAAGCTTCCCGCCCGCCGAGCGCGCGACGGAATATGTGTCACTCCCCGCCGTGCGAATGGGCGGGATGGGGCCGACGAACGGGAGCGACCTCGCGCGTGGGCCGCACATTCGGCAGCGCCTAGGCCGCACCCGCTTTCGCTCCCACGCGGGCGATGGACATGAGGAGGTCCGCTTCCCGTCGGAGGCGCTCGGCGACCGCCGGGATCTCGAGGAGCTCCTGCCGCGTCTCCGGCTCCACGGGGAGCGCAGAGGCGACCTTGTACGAGAGGGACAGGGGATCGAGGCCCTTCCACGTCTCGTCGATGACCGCCTCTCCCGAGATCTCGAGGGATTCCAGGATTCCCTCGAAGAGGCGAGCAACCGGTTCCGCGAGGTCCTCCGCCGCGTCCCCCCACGGTTCTTCCAGGAACCTCACCTCCGCTCGCAGCAGGGGTCGACCGCGATCGAGGTTCATGATCTCGAAGCGGCGGCGCCCTGCCACCACGATGTCGTACCGGCCGTCCCGGTATCGCTGGGCCGCGATGATCCCGGCTTCCGTCCCGATTCTGCGAGGCACGGATGTGCCCACCTCACTCCCTTCAAGGATGAATACCACCCCGAAGGGCTCGTCGTGCTCCAGGCAGCGCCCCACCATCTCCTTGTACCGCGGTTCGAAGACGTGGAGAGGCATCGTCTCGCCGGGGAACAACACTCCTTCCAACGGGAAGAGGGGAAGTCGCACGGGCCTCGGTCATCCCAGGATGGCCCATAAAGGATTGCTCACTTCGTTCGGAGGGTCACGTCGATCTCGTACGAAGCATGGCATCCCGGGCAGTTGACCGTGCGGGAGAGGGAGTCCGTCTCCTCTGCCAGCTTGAACGTGAAGAAGAGGGGATTGTTGCAGCGAGGGCAGCTGAAATTGAGCCCGCCGACCGTCATTGCGGACCCTCGAAGCGCGGGCCTGACTTAAGGGTACGCCCCTGGGGAAGCGACCCGGGCACTTACCGTCCCGTCTCACATGCGGCATGTTTATGTGAGGTCCCCCCTTGCCCGACGCGGCCATGATCCTCGAGCGGTTCGTCGTGCCGCCCCTGGACGACAACGTGTACCTCGTCGTGGACGAGGTGAGCAGGGAGGCCGTCGTCGTGGACACGGCCTTGGGGTCCTCTCAGCTCCTCTCGAAGGCGCGCGAGCTTGGAGCCGCAATCAAGTATGTTCTCAACACCCACGGCCACGCGGACCACACGGCTGAGAACGAGGCCGTGAAGGCCGCGACGGGCGCGAAGCTTGCGATCTTCGAAGCGGAGGTCCCGAGGCTCCTACGGAATGCGACGAACACGCCGTGGTATCTATCGTCTCCTCCATCCCCTTCGAAGCCCGACCTCCTCCTGCGGGAGGGGTCCGAAATCAAGATCGGGACCACGGTCCTGCGAACCCTGCACACCCCAGGGCACACGGAGGGGAGCGCTTCCTTCCACGTCGTGAAGGAGGGTGTCCTCTTCAGTGGCGACAGCCTCATGCGGGGGACCTGCGGACGCACGGACGTCTCCGGGGGCAGCCCCGCCCGGATGGTCAGCAGCCTCCAGCGCCTCGCCACCCTGCCTCCGGCAACCCGTGTCCTTCCCGGGCACGGACCCGTCACGACCGTAGGGGACGAGTCTTGGATCGCCGATCTGGCCTACCCGATCGTGTAATCAACGGCGACCGGGACCTCCGTTCGCAGAGAGTCGCCGGGATGCGCGGCCGACCTTCATGAATCGGACGCGTCCTGTGCGCCGCCCCATTCCCAGGCCGAGGCGGCGATAGACGACCTTCATGCTGTAGACGACGACGAGGAAGTACCCGTACAGGATCACGAGGGTCGCGGGCCACCAGTACTGCCACAGGATCGCCACGAGGGCGATCGTCGTGAGGGTGCCCACGACGACCCGGAGGACGAACGCCTCGATCGTGGATTTCGAGAACGGTCCGCTGTCCACCCCGTAGTTCGTGTGCCGCACGGGTTCCCGAAGCGCGTGACGCGCGGACGCGTACACGGCATAGATTACCGCGGGGGAGAGGAGGGACATCAGGAGATGGGCCGGGTCGTCCGTGAGTGTGAGGTCGATGATCCATGCGGAATACAGGATGATCGACGCCTGGAACAGCCGTCGACGCCGGTAGAGAGGGAGCACGCTCGGCATGACCATCGTCTTGAGGGTCCGCTTCACGAGTTCCGCACCGAAGGTGATGGACCGGGGGAGACGATTCCTGAAGAAGGCCGCGATGCGGTCCGACCGGACCATGAGGAGGGGCGCCATCCCGCTCATCACGATGCACAGGATCCCGGCGAAGGGCGTGAGATAGGTCCCTGCATAGTCGTTCGCTAGGTTCTCGTTGCTTCGGACGGCCCGCGTGCCGACGCTCGCATAGAGGATCGCTTCCTCATTCCGCGCGACGAGGCTCGTCCCGATTGCGGTCGAGGCGCGACCCGTGAAACCGATGAAATAGGCGAGAGAGGCCGTCAGGAAGAGGTCGTTCAGGAGGATGAGGGGGACGGCGAGGAGGAGGATGGGCAGGACCGTCGGGAGGGCCGCAGGATCAATGAGCATGCCAAAACTCAGGAAGAACATCGCGACGAAGGCGTCCCGGAGAGACTCCATCTTCGTCTTCATCCGGTTCGCGAGTTTCGTGTCCGCGAACACCATGCCCATGAAGAAGGCCCCGATGATCGCGGGGATGTGGAAAGCCTCCGCGAGGGCCGCGGCGAGGAACACGACGCCGAGGGCGAAGAGGACGAACAGCTCCTCGCTGTGGATGCGCTCGAAGAGCCGTGCCGTGTTCGGCACGACGATGGCCGCAAGGAAGGCGAAGAACCCGAGGAAGATGCCGACCCCGAGGAACAGGGCCTCCACGCTGAGAGGCCGGACATCGGAGGAGAGAACCATCCCGTTCACGAGGGTGAGGAGAAACATCGCGAGGAAGGATTCCAGAATCACCATCCCGAGGAGGAACTCCGTCTCCGCGTTCCCTAGCCGCTTCAGGTCGATGAGGGATTTCGCGGTGATGGCGGAGCTCGACATGCTGATGACTCCCGCCATGAAGATCGTGTCGATGAGCGGCCATCCGAGCCAAGCGCCGATGGCGAATCCCGCGAACATGTTCACCGCGAGGTTCGTGACCGCGAGGATCGCTGCGGCTTCCTTCGTCTTCTTGAGTTTCACGATGCTGAACTCGAGGCCCACGAAGAATAGCAAGAGGACGAGGCCGAGCTGGGAGACACTCTGGATGAAGGTGCTGTCCCGCAGGACGCCATCGTAGGAGAGGCCGAACGCCTGGATGTGGATGTTCGGGCCGATCAGGATTCCTGCGATGATGTATCCGATGATCACGGAGACGCGTGCGCGGGACGCGAGGGCTGCACCGATGAATCCGATCGTGGCGATGACGCCGACCTCGAACATGATTGACGTGGGCTCAGCCATGAGCTACGACCCGAGACGAAGTCCCTTCGCCGCGGAGCGCGAGCGCTGACCCACGCCGAGTGATAACCAGGGATCCCATCCCGCGTCGCGTATCGGGACACGTCCTACAAATAGGTAACTGCCGTGTCGCCACGACTCTCAACGCGGGCGCCGCGGCCCGGTTTTCCAGGGATGGGTTTATAGCGTTCGCCTCTTTCCGAGACGCAATGGCGCGGGACTGGCACAATCTCGAGCCGGGAGAGGTGCTCCGGAAACTTGACGCCTCCCCTCTCGGCCTTTCTGCGTCCGAGGCGTCCGATCGACTCCTCCGCGTGGGCCCGAATGAGCTGGTCCAGACGACGCGGATCAGCCCGCTCAAGATTCTGCTGAGCCAGTTCACGGACGTCCTCGTCATCGTCCTGATTATCGCGGCGATTATCTCCGCGTTCCTCGGCCTTTCGAAGGACGACCCAACCGAGCTGCTCGATGCCGCGCTCATCGGCGTCATCGTGATCCTGAACGCGCCCCTGGGCTTCTTCCAGGAGTACCGCGCGGAGCGATCCCTGCAGGCCCTGAAGGCCCTCGCCGCGCCGAAGGCCCACGTGCTCCGCGGCGGCGAGGCGATC
>Ga0154851_114_pt1 | contig 23186 bp, 32 predicted proteins | sample Rifle2008BG16ft_FD_105579 | JGI IMG/M metagenome (GOLD analysis project Ga0154851, IMG submission 105579) | Euryarchaeota archaeon RBG_16_68_13
CCCGAGATCCCAGAGCCCGGGGAGCCGGAGCCCGGGGACGATGACGAGCCGGAGCCCGAGCCCGACGACGGCCCGAGATCCCAGAGCCCGGGGAGCCGGAGCCCGGGGACGATGACGAGCCGGAGCCCGAGCCCGACGACGGCGGCGAAGAGCCCGAGGACATATAGGCGCACGGAGACGCCGAGCCCGGGCTTCCCGGATACCTTGATGTAGCCGTCCTCGAACGTCAGCCCGGCGGCGGGGTCCTCCGCGAGGCTGAAGTGGGAGTCGAGGTCGACGAACCGCACGTTCCGCTCCGACATCGCGAAGTGGAGGCCGGCGGCGATCGAGAGCGCGGACTCGGCGTTGCACCCGACCATCGTGGGCATGCCCGCGGACTCACAAATCGCGTTCGCCTCGATCGCCCGCGAGATCCCGCCCGTCTTCATCAGCTTCAGGTTCACGAGCCGCGCGCACTTCCCCCAGCCAATCTTGGCGGCGTCCTGCGGCGTCAGGACGGACTCGTCCGCCATCACGGGGATCGGGGACGCCTCCGTCAGGGCTTGCATCCCCGCAAGGTCGTCCGCGGGAAGCGGCTGCTCGAAGAACTCGACGACGTTCCCGTAGGCCTGGCGGGAGAACTGGACCGCGTGGCGGTAGGTGTAGGCCTGGTTCGCGTCCGCCCGCACGAGGATGTGATTCCCCACGGTCGTGCGGACGGCCTCGATGCGGGCGACGTCCTCGTCGACCGCCCCGCCGAGCTTCACCTTGACCGCGCGGAACCCCTGGGCGACGAACGCCTGCGCCTTCGCGGCCGCCTCCTCCGGAGCCATGAGGCCGACCGTGCGGTCTGTGAGACCCTTGTCGCGCGCCGTCGGTCCGAGGAACTCGTGGAGGGGCACCCCGCGCACGCGGGCGAGCACATCGAACGCCGCCATGTCGACCGCGGCCTTCGCGGCGGGGTTCCGCGGGAGGAGCGAGTCCATCCGGTCCGCCACCTCGCGCCCGCGCTCGAACGCGAAGCCCCGGAGCTTCGCCGCCAGCGTCCCCAGCGCCGCCAGAACGGACTCCGGGGTCTCCCCCGTGACGTCGCTCGGGCTCGCCGCGCCCCAGCCCTCGATTCCGTCGGCCTCGAGGCGCACGAAGACGACGTTTGCGACGTCGGAGGCGTGCTGGGAGGTCGCGAAGACCTCCCTCCGCGGGAGGGCCTTCGGGTGCCACTCGAGCCGGTCGATCCGCATCCGACCCCGGATTGGCAGGGGGCTACATACATCTCACCATGCCCGCACCGGAAGGTTCAGCGTGCCCCGGTGCGATGCGCGCACGGTGGAGCCCGCAACCACGGCGTGCCCGAACTGCGGCCGGACGGCGCCCCCCAACGAGCGGTTCTGCCGGACGTGCGGGACGGCTCTCCGGGTCCCCGGGAAGGCGCCCCCTCCGGCACCGGGCCGGATGTCCGGTCGTGTGGCCGTGTTCGTCCTCCTCGCGGTGATCTTCGGATGGGCGCTGTACTCCCTCTACCTCCTGTCCCCCGAGTGGTTCTACGCGTGTTGCGGGCTGGGCATCGTGGGGTTCTTCGTGCTCATCTCTGCCGGCGTGAGGCGGAAGCAGGCGGGCGGGGGTCGGGTCTGAGCCCGGCGCGCTTGGCGGCGCGCACGCGACGGAAGTAGAGGCACATGTCCGTAAGGCGGCAGGCGTCGCAACGGGGCGCGGCCGTGCGGCACACCTCCTTGCCGAAGCGCACGAACCACTCGTTCAACGGGAGCCAGAGCCGCTTCGGCACGATGCGGGACAGGCGACGCTCGACCTCCTCCTCGTCCGCCGTCGACGGCGCGAGCCCGAGTCGCCGGGAGATCACCGCCACGTGCACGTCGACGGGGATTGCGGGCTTCCCGTAGCCGTACACGAGGACGCAGTTCGCGGTCTTCCGCCCGACCTGCGGCAGCGCGACGAGCTCCTCGAACGTGTCGGGCACGCGGCCCCTGTGCCTCTCCAGGAGGATGCGCGAGACCTCGCGGATCTTCGGGGCCTTCTGGCGGTAGAACCCCGCAGGCCGGATGAGCTCCATGAGTTCTCGCACGGGCGCGTTCGCGATTGCCTGCGGCGTCGCGTACCTCGTGTAGAGTCGCGCGGATGCCTCCTCCGTCTTCTCATCCCGGGTGCGCTGCGACAGGATGGTGGAGATGAGGACCCTGAACGGGTCCTCCGTCTCGACCGTCACCCGCGCCAGGGCGGTCCCCGGGTCGTCCGCGAACGAGCGGCCGTAGCGCCGCCGCAGGTCCGCGAACACGCGGCGGACCCTCTCCTCCGTCTTCATTCCCATCCACCCAGGAGCTCGAGGGCTTCGCCCGCGATGTAGATGGAGCCCGTCACGACGATGACGTCCTCTTTGGCGGCGGAACCGATCGCCCTCGTCAGCGCGTCCTTCGCGTCCGGCGCGAGGGATCCGGGCGCATGGGCCTCGAACGCCTTCCGCACCTCTTCGGGTTCAAATGCGCGCGGCGTCCTCGCTTTCGTCGCCACCACCTTCGCGGCCAGCGGCCCGAGGCTGTCCGCGATCCCCGCCAAATCCTTGTCGTTCAGCACGCCGACGACGAATGTGACTCTCCGACCGGGAAACAGCTCCTGGAGGGACTCCGCGAGCGCCGCCGCGGCGGACGGGTTGTGTGCGCCGTCGACGATCACGGTCGGGTCTCGCCGGACCACCTGCAGCCGCCCGGGCCACCGGGCCGCGCTCAATCCCCCCGCGATCACGGCCTTCGTGAGGTTCCACTTCTCCCGCACCGCCAACGCGATCGCGAACGCCGTGGCGGCGTTCTCCGGCTGGAACGCGCCGAGGAGCGGGATGCGCGTCTCGAGCGTGAGGCCGTCCTCGAACAGCACGTCCTGCCCGTCGAGGTCGAAGCCGAGGCGGCTGTACCGCACGTCCCGCCCCACGACGGTCAGCGGGCATCCGAGCTCCTCCGCGCGCGCCCGGATCACCGCCAGCGCGGGCTGGTCCACGGTCACCGCCGGCACACCCCGCTTGAGGATGCCGGACTTCTCCCTCGCGATCCGCTCGACCGTGCGCCCGAGATTCTCCGTGTGCTCCAGGCCGATCCGCGTGATCGCGCATGCGTCCGGGTGCACGACGTTCGTCGCGTCCATCCGGCCGCCCATCCCGACCTCGACGACCGCCACGTCGACGCGCCGCTCCGCGAAGTATCGGAACGCCATCGCGGTCGTCGTCTCGAAGAACGTCGGCTGGTCCGTCTCCGACCTCGCCGCCATCGCCGCGGCGTGCGGCTTCACCTCCCCGTAGAGGCGGGCGACGTCCTCGTCGCGGATCATCTCGCCATCCACGCGGATCCGCTCGTTGAACCGCACGAGGTGTGGGCTCGTGTACAGGCCGACGCGGTGGTCGGCCGCGCGGAAGATCGACGCGAGGTACGCGCACACGGAGCCCTTCCCGTTCGTCCCGGTCACGTGGATCGCGGGGAACGCCTCGTGCGGGTTCCCCAGCCGGGCGAGCAGGTCGCGGATCACGTCGAGGCCGAGCTTGATGCCGAACCGCTCGAGGCCGTACAGTTCCTTCAGGAGCGCCTCGATGTCCATGGACCGCACGGCATCCGGGGGACTTCGATAAAGGTTCTCACGCCGTCGGCGGTCCCGTGGGCGGCGTGGCGGGCGGCGGTCCGGTCCGCTCCTCCTCGTTCCTCAGAGGGCGGGCTCGAAATACACGGCCGCGGTGTCCTCGACGATGGCGACGGAGAGGGACTCCGTGTTGGTCTGGTAGAAGTACACGACGCGGCCCTCGCGGGAGATGAACGTGAGGATGACCTCGATGAGGCCGAGGCCTTCGAGGAACCGGATCCGCTGCCAGCACTCCGCGATCGGGATCCCGAAGATCGTCGCGAGCATCTGGGGGGTCTTCGGCGAGTTCGAGAGCCCTTTCAGAATCATCCAGCATCGGTCGTCGAGCTGCAGTGGCTCCACGGGTGTCCTCAGAGGAACGAAAGTTCCTCGGGCGCGCTACCTACCTTGCGCCCACATTATCTCCCGTGATTGCCAGGGCCGAGAACGTGCCCGCCCTACAGCGGGCCCCAGGCGACGAGGGCGGCGATCGCCACGACGACGATGACGACGACCGCCACGGCCGCGTACAGTTTCGTCTTCTTTTTCTTCCGCCCGCCCGAGAGGTTCAGGATGCCGAGATCGTACGACATGGAGTGTCTCCACGGAACCAGTCCCGGCCGTTCCCTTAAGGATTTCGTTGTCGCGGACGCTACAAGCCGAGGGGCTCGACCGCCTCCTCCGCCGCCGTTCTCGGGCGGAGGACCAAGCGGAACCTCGCGGGCTCGTTCCCGCCGCCGACCCACGTCGCCTCGAGGTCCAGCGTCAGGTCCGCCCGCGACGCGACCGCGCGCCGGATCTCCTCCCGGCGGACCTCCAGGACCTCGCGGCCGCCGGACCCGCGGAACAGGTGGTCCACCGCCGTCGGCGGCACGTGGACCGCGACGTTGAACGCCGTGGGCGCCTCCGTCGTGCGCGGGACGCCCTCCCCGGCCACGAACACCAACCGTCGCGCGGACGCGGCCGCAGATCCGGTCGTGGGCCGGAGAAGGAGACGAGGGCGGGGGCTCTCCAGGAAGAGGGCGGCCTCGAGCGGGACCCCGCCCGCGAGCGCCTCACCGGGCTCCAGGTCCCACGCCCCGGACTCGTCCCGCAGGCGGCGTTTCAGGGTTCGGAACGTCAGGTCGTACGCGCGCCCCCGCCCGTCGAGGAATCCCAGGAGCACGCTCACGCCGCCCCGGGCACGTCGAAGTTCCGACGGTACTGCTCCGCGAGCTCCGCGATCTCCTCGCGGACGTAGTCCGGCTTCTCCGGCGCCTCGCAGAACTCCTCGAGCTGCGCAGCGTCCTGCGTTTCCACGAGGACGGAGGGGACCGTCTCCTCCCAGAGGTACGCCTTAAGCGCGGCCTGGCCGATCGTCATCGCCCCGTCCTTGCGGATCCACTCGAGCCGCTGCCGTTTCTCGAGCGCCTCGCGGGCCCACGCGTCCGAGCGGGCCGGGTGGTAGCCGCCGGCCTTGACCTGCGTCGCCTCCCGCACCGTGTCGTCGAGGATCCCGTTCGCGTGCGGGTTCCGGAGGAGGATGCCGGTCATGGACTCGAGCGCCACGGTGAAGAACTTGCGCCCGGGGTCTTGCTCGAGGAGGTTGTACATCGTGGAAAGCGTCGTCGCGTGCCGCTTCCGCATCGCGCGGACACCCTCGTCGTGGTGGCCGACGCCGGGTCCGAGGGCGGCGCCGAAGTAGCGGACCTTGCCCTCGGTCCGGAGCGCCTCGAGGGTCGCCCAGAGCGCGTCGTCCTGCACCGCCTCCGTCGTGGGGTCGTGGACTTGGAGAATGTCGACGAAGTCGGTGCCGAGGCGCGCGAGGCTCTGGTCGACCGCGTACCGCACGTAGTCCGCGTCGAACCGCCGGCTCCCGACGATGCCGCTCGCGGAGGGGTCGTTGTAGAAGTCGTACCCGACCTTCGTCGCGAGGACGACCATCTCCCGGTTCCCCGCGAAGGCCTTCCCGAGGAGTTCCTCCCCCCTCCCTCGACCGTCCACGTCCGCGGTGTCGAAGAAGTTCACCCCGAGGTCGTACGCTCGTCGGATCAGGGCGAGGGCCTCGTCGTCGGAGCCCCGCCACACGTCCGTGCTCAGGGGCCACACCGCGAGGCCGACCTCGGAGACCTCGAGCTCCGTGTCCCCGACCCGCCGGTATTTCATGCGCGTCCTCGGGCGGAAGGCGGGCGGAGTATAAGTGACGTGGGGTGGCGGCGGCGGTCCGCGTCACTCCAGTGCGCGTCGCGCCTTCTCGAGGAGGACGTCCGCGCCCATCGCCTTCCACTTCTCCCCGAACTCGTCCGCGTGGTAGAGGGCGTCCGCGGCGGCGATCTCCTCCTTCAACCGGACGGCCCCCCGTCCGTCGAGGGAGAGGACGACCGCGTGCACCTCGACGCCCCCGCCGCGCTTGGCGGCGTGGATCCCGACGGGCATCCCGGGGGTTCCGCCGACCACGCGGAGGACGGCGCGTTCGACCTCGACCTCGGTCCGCGTCCGCGCGTCATCGATTCCTCTCAGGAACTCCTCGAACCGCGAGCCCCGCTTGCACACGCATCCGATCGCCCCCTGGCCGGGGCTCGGGACGAACACGTTTGGGTCGAGCTCCTCGTACGGCGCATCGACCTCGAGCCGCGTGAGGGAGACCGTGGGCAGCACGACGGCGTCCGTGTCGCCCACCCGCCACAACCGGACCCGTTCCCGCACGTCCGCGTGCGTCTCCGCGACCTTCAGGTCCGGACGGGCGCGGAGGAGCATCGCCCGCCGACGGATGTTCGAGGTCGCGACGCGCGCGCCCCGGGGGAGCGTCTTCAGGGAGAAGTCCGCCACGAGCGCGTCCGTGAAGGAGCGTCGGGGCAGGAGCGCCGCCAGGACGAGGTCCTCGGGGAGCTTGGGCGGGACATGCTCCATCCGATGGACCGCCACGTCCGCCTCCCCGCGCAGGATCGCCGCGTCCCCCGCGTCGCGCAGGACAATCCCGGACTCCAGCTCCATCGGGAACCGCGCAGCCAGAACCTCTTGGACGTCCCGCGCGTGGGCGAGCGCGATTTCGCTCCCGCGGACGGCGGCGAGGACGATCGGGGCGCGCTCGGACACGGGCCCCCCCTGGCCGGCCGGTCTGTTAAACGTTTGCCGCCGGGTATCACTCAGACGACGGTCGCCTTCCACGCGCCGCCGTCGAACCGTGGGAAGATGATGAACGCCCGGAAGTAGTACTCGACGGGGAGCGCGACCCACACGCCGAGGATCCCGAAGCCGAGGGTGTAGCCGAGGAGGTAGGACAGCGGGAGCCGGACGGCGTACGTGCCGACGAGGGACGCGTACAGGGGCCACCGCGTGTCCCCCGCGCCCCGGAGGGAGCCGGACAAGGTGAAGAAGACGCCCACGGCAGGGATGGAGGTCGCGTGGAGCCGGATGAACAGCACGGAGAGGTCGTGGGCCTCCCCCGGTCCCGTGAACGCGTACGCGATCCACGGGGCGAAGGCGAAGTTGAACGCCGCGACCGCGCCCATGATCAGGATGGACATCTTCGTCGCCTCCCGCGCGCTCCGGTCCGCCCGGTCCGGGAGGTGGGCCCCGAGGTTCTGCCCCACGAGGGCGGACGAGGCGATGCTCAGGCCGAGCCCGGGCATGAACGCGAACGACTGGATCCGGAGGCCGATCTGGTGCGCCGCCACGGCGCCCTCCCCGAAGCTCACGACGAACGTGATCCACACGAGGATGCCGACCTGGAACGCGAACTGCTCCGCGGCGGCGGGGAGGCCGATCCGGAGGATGCGGCGGACCGTGGGCCAGTTCACGAGGGGCCGCTCCCGCGCGACGGAGATGCGCAGGCGGTGGCGGGCGAGGAGGGTCACGAAGAGCACGGCTCCGAGCGCGTACGAGATGGCCGTGCCGATAGCGGCGCCGCGGACGCCGAGCGCAGGGAAACCGAAGTTCCCGAAGATCAGCGTGTAGTTGATCCCGAAGTTGACGACGTTCTCGATCACGCCGATGATCAGGGGCGTTCGCGTGTCGCCCGCCGCACGGAGCGCCGCGGTGGAGATGAAGATGACGAACAGGAAGGGCATCGACAGGAAGATCGTCGACACGAACGCCGCGGACAGCGACTGGACCTGCGGGGTCGGGGAGAACGGCCGGACGATCGCGTCCGCGAACACGGTCCCGACGAGGACCATCGGGAGGGCGAGGAGCACGCCGGCGACGAGGCTCTGGGACAGGAAGTGGTCCGCCTCCTTCCGGCTCTTCGCGCCGAACGCGCGCGCGACGAGGGCGATCGTCCCCGAGCTGACGCCGATCATCACGGTCTGCGTGAAGAACACGAGGTTCCCGCCGACGCCCACGGCGGCGATCGACGCCTCGCCGAGGCGGCCGACCATGATCAGATCGACCGTCGTCGTTAGCACCTGGAGGAAGTTCGCGAGGATGACAGGCCAGGCGAGGTCGAGGAGGGTGCGCCGCATTCCCCTCGGCGAATCTGGGGACGGCCCCGCCATCGCACGCGCCGAATCCCGGCCTCGACATGAACGTTTGGAACCGATTCCATGGTTTTATCCGCCTCCCGGCCATCGAGCGGCCCCGTGGCCGGCCGGGTCCGTTGGCGGTGGCTCCCGCAGGGCAACGTCCGCGTGATCTCCGCGACGAACTTCCTCACGGGGATGTACCAGAACATCCTCGGGTTCGTCCTCCAGCCGTTCGTCCTCCGGTTCGGCGGCGGCCTCTCCCTAGTCGGCCTCTTCCAGGCGCTCGCGGGCCGCCTCAGCGGGATCCTGAGCGCCCTCGTCCAGCCGTTTGGCGGCTACCTCGCGGACACCCGCGGACGGCGCAAGGTCGCGATGCTCGGGAGCGCACTTGCGATCGCCGCCATGGCGCTCCTGATCCTGGCGGCAAGGTTCCAGGGGGAGCCGTGGGCGCTCCCCGGGCTCGTCCTTCCCGGGTTCGTGTGCATGGGCCTCAGCCTTGTCGGCGCGCCCGCGCTCCAGTCCACGGTCGCGGACTCGACGGACCCGCGGCGCCGCGCCTCCGCGTACGCGACGACCGCGTTCTTCTGGGTCCTGCCGGGCGCGCTCCTCGCGATTCCGGGAGGCCTCATCGCGGACCGCCTCGGGTACGGAGCCGTCTTCGGCATCGCGCTCGCGTTCGAGTCCGTGAACCTCGTCCTGTTCGCGAAGTTCCTCCGGGAGACGGCCCCGGCGGCCGAGGTCCATCCGTGGCGGGAACGGATCGCCCAGACCCTGCACCCGCCGCGCGAGATCCGGGGCCTCCTCTTCGTGGTCGCGCTGGACGCGTCCACGTGGGGCCTCGCCTCCGGCATCATCTATGGCCTCGCCGCCAAGGAGTTCGGGTTCTCGAACGCGCAGCTCGGGGCGATCGCGGCCACGTGGGCACTCTTCTTCGCGGTCTTCCTCATCCCAACCGCGGTGCTCGTGAACCGCCATGGGCCGAAGCGGGTTATCGTCTTCTCGGAGGCGCTGGGCGTGCCGATCATGGTGGCGTGGCTGCTCCCTTGGTGGCTCGACGGAGGCCTGGAGTTCTTCCTCGCCGCGAGCGTCCTGAACGGGCTGACCGCCGCGACGTGGGTCCCCGCGGTGAACACGTACGTCGCGAACTGGACGTCCGCGGAACGGCGCGCAGAGGTGCTCGGCGGCCTGGCGGCCTTCCGCGGACTGGCGGCGTTCCCCGCGCCCTTCATCGGGGGCGTCCTGTACGACGCGTTCGGCTACCCCGTGCCGATCCTCGCGAACCTCGTCGGGGCCGCGGTGACGACGGCGGCGATCGCAATCCTGCTGCGCGACCCGCCCGTCCACGGCGTCGGTTCTAGCCCCAGAACTCCTTCTCCGTGATGCCGATTTCCCAGCTCACCGGCTCGATCGGGATGTCGTTCTCCGCAGCCCACGGGAGGAAGTCCCGTCCGCTGAGGCCGATGTTCCCGTCGCGCGTCCAGAAGAGCCAGAGCAGGTCCGCGTCCTGCGCGTAGTACGGGCCGTCGACCTTCTCGCCCGTCTTCTTCCCGATCTCCTGCAGCTTCCGTTTCACCTTCTCGAGCTGCTCTTTCGAGCCGCTGAAGTTCGCTTTCCACATGACCAACATGGTATTCCCGCGGCGCGGAGCCGTCCGCGGTAGATAGGGGTTTCGGTGGGCCGAAGGGACGCGCGTCACTGCCACGAGATCCAGAACAGCACGCCGAAGCCCGTGAGCTCGGCGAGGTTCAGGGCGAGCATCGGCATCGCGACGCCGAGGCCGTACTCCGCGGTCGCCATCGACACGTACAGCGCGATGGCGGCGATGTTCTGCACGAGGAAGAGGACCGCAAAGAGGACGAGGCCGACGGAGAACGTGCTCTTGATCGTGCGGAAGTTATGCGAGTACACGAGGAGCAGGCCGGACAGGACGATGACGCTGATGGCGCTCACAATCATGTTCACGGTCCAGAAGGCAAACTCAATGCTCATTGGTACGCACCTCGTCCAGCCTTTTCTCCTCTTCATGTACCTTGTCCCAAATCTCGAGGAAGTCCTCGAAGTGGACCTGCAGCCTCGGGGTCAGGAAGTACAGCGTCCCGTACGTCTGGTCGCGGGAGGCCATGACGACGTCGTTCTCCACGAGGACCTTCAGGTGGTGCCGCACGGTCTTGTAGTCCAGCTTCAGCACCGCCGCCAGGGCGTTCGCGTTGTAGGGCCGCTGGCGGAGCAGGTGGACGATCTTCGCGCGGTTCAGTCCCCCCCGCGTCCCCACGATGAGATGCCAGAGTCGCTTGTCCACGGGACCGCGCGGCCGAAGGCGGCCCCGCGATATGTATGTTTGTCCGGGGTCGGTCGGGCCAAACGACTAAAGGGAGAGCCGCGTGGGAATCCCGTGCGATATCGTCGCATCCTCGGTGTGTTCCTCGAGTTCCGGCTCATCCCCGTCCTGCTGTGGTCGTACACCGCCGTCACCCTGGGAACGGCCCTCGCGTCGCACGAGCGCGGCGTGCTCGATTGGCCGTGGTACCTGACGACGCTCGCGATCGCGATGCTCGTGCAAGGCTTCGAGACGCACGCCGTGAACGAGATCTACGACTGGAAGAGCGGCACGGACCGTGCGGCGGCGCCCCGGGTGCTCTCCGGCGGGAGCAAGGTGTTGAACCGCGGGCTCCTGACGATCCGGGAGCTGTGGGCCGTGTTCGCGGTCTCGAGTTTGCTGATCTGGGGCCTGTCGGCGTACCTGTTCGCCACGCGCTCGTGGGTCCTGATTGCGTTCGTTCTTCCAGGCTATCTCTCCGGTCTTTTCTACACGATGCCGCCGATTCGGACCGCCTACCGTCCGTTCGCGGGTGAACTCGGCGGCGGGTTCCTCGGCGTCCTGTTGTGCGTCCTCGGCGGCTACTACGTGCAAGCGCTGGACCTCTCATGGACCGCGATCGTGGCGGCGGTCGGGTACGCGTGCGTCTGCGTCGCGATGCTCCTGATGCACCACTACCTCGACGTGGAGGCGGACTTGGCGGCGACGCCGCCAAAGCGGACGACGATCGCAATGCTCGGGCGAGAAGCGGGGAAAGGGTACACGATCGGGTACGCAGCGTCCGCGACCGCGTCGTTCGCGCTCCTCGCCCTGTGGTCGCCCCTCGTCCTGGCGGCGATTCCCTTTGCGGTCGTGGCTCTCGCCGCGCACGTCCGTGTCAAGCCGGACAATCCCGGCAGCGTGACACGGAGCGAGCTGGCGGTGATTCAGGCGGGCATCGCGACGGGTCTCGCTCCGTCCATCCTGTTGGCGCCCGGGCTCGCGGCGATCCCCGCGCTCGCAGCCTTGGGATACGTCGTCCACCTAAAACTCGCGTAGGGGCGGCCATCGAAAGGCTGAAGCGACGCCCGTCCTTCCCGATCCGGGGTTGAGGAAACACGGCTCAGGGCACGGTCCCGCCGATGGGCGCGACGCCAGCGCAAGTCCCGCCGCCCGGGGGATGGGTCCCGGCCCCACTGTCCCCGCCGCGGACGGGCGTGCCGATGTGGGCGATCGTGCTCGTCATCGTGGCGGTTGTCGTGGCGGTCCTGTTGATTCTCGCGGTCGTCCTGCTCACGATGGTCGGCGGATTGGTGACGGACGGACCGACAAGGCCGGTGGTCTCGCTCACCGCGGAAGTCGTGGGGGCCACCGATGTCCGCATCGACATCGCGGGTGCGACGCCGGCGGAACCGCTGGCGCGGTTCCGGGCGACCCTGTTCGTGAACGATTCGGCGGCTGAAACGATCGCACCGCTCGGGGACGACAACACAGGCGTCCTGCGGTTCTCGGATCGAGATGGCGGGGGTCGGTTAACGGGCGGCGATCGGTTCATCATCACTTGGGTGACGCCGGGCCGTTACGAGCTCGTCCTCCTCTGGACGGACGGAAGCCGGATTGTCGGGCGCGTGTGGACGATCTAGCACGCGGACGTGCGCAGGTTTGATGCCCCCGGCGGCCATCCACCGAATGTGCTCCGCGAGGTCGGCGCGATCAAAGTCAGGCCCGGGGACCCGTTGCCGGACATCGCCCTCCCCTCGACACGCGGCCGCCCGATGAGCCCCGCGGAGTTCCGCGGGAAGAAGCACCTCGTCCTCTACTTCTACCCGTGCAACGACGCGCCGTTCCCGGAACTGGCGGGGTGCACGAAAGAGGCGTGCGCGTTCCGCGACCGCCTGCAGAACCTCCGCGACCTCGACGCCCAGGTCATCGGCGTGAGCCGCCAGGGCCCGGCGGAGCAGGAGGCCTTCAGCGGGGCGCACAACCTCAACTTCCCGATCCTGAGCGACGCGGAGGGGAAACTCGGAGGTGCCTTGGGCGTCCCGGAGATCCGCGCGGGGAAGCAGGTGTTCTGGAAGCGCGTCACGTTCGTCGCGGACAAGCACGGGATCGTCCGGAACGTGTTCCCGGCCGTGCACGTGGAGCGCCACCTGGAGGAGGTCCTGACCGCCCTCCTCCCGCTGCACCGGCGGGGCTGACGAAGCTGCTTTATGGTCGCGCGCCCATGGGTCAGGGCGGACCGACCCATGACCGCGCCCCCGTCCGCCCCGCATAGGATCGACTCGCTCGTCCTCGCGATCGCCTTCGCGGCCGCCATCGCGATCGCCGCGGTCCTCGTCGCCTACGTGATCCTCCCGAAGGAAGCGCTCGTGCCGGCGCGACCCACCATCACGCTGTCCTCCGTCGGTTGTCAGGGAGGCGACGTGAACCCGGGCGTCACCGTCCTCAGCGCGGCCCCGAGGCATCCGATCTCGACCTTCCGCGCGACCCTCATCCACAATGGGACGGTCATCGGGGACCTGAACTCCCTCACGGTGAGGTTCGACGGAGTCCTCTCGTACATGGACCTGGACGACAACGGCCGGCTCTCCTCGGGAGACCGATTCGGGTTTTCTTCCGGTTTCGGTTTCGGGTGCCTCTCGATGCCCCCGGGGAGCTACGAGTTCCGCCTGCTCTGGAACGCCGAGCTCGTCGTGCAGACTGCGTTCACCCAGTGACCGGTTCCGGGCTCGCGAACCGCCAAATAGGGCCGCCCCGTTGCACGGGCCGTGCCGCGCGTCGGCTTCCTCGTCAACCCCATCGCGGGCCTCGGCGGCCGGGTCGGGCTGAAGGGGACGGACGGCGTCGCGGACGAGGCGGTCCGGCGGGGGGCGACGCCCGTCGCGCCCGGGAAGGCGGAGGAGCTGCTCCGCGCGTTGGTAGCGAGGCCCCAGGCCGCGTCGATCGAGTGGCGCACGTGCAGCGGTCCGATGGGCGAGGAGGCCCTGCGGGCGGCCGGCCTGGCGCACGAGGTCGTCTATCGATGCACGCCGCCAACGAGTTCGGAGGACACGAAGCGGGCGTGCGAAGCGTTCATGGGGGGCCAGGTCGACCTCGTCGTGTTCGTCGGCGGCGACGGGACCGCGCGCGACATCGCGGCCGTCGTCGGCGAATCGATGCCGATCGTCGGAGTCCCCGCGGGTGTCAAGATGCACAGCGCGGTCTTCGGCGTGCACGCGGCGAGCGTGGCGGCGATCCTCGCGGACTTCGTGGACGGGAACACCGCCACCGTGGAGGCGGAGATCCTCGACGTCGACGAGGCGGAGTACCGCCAGGGGCGCTGGGTCGTGCGCCTCTACGCGACCGCCAAGACCCTCCACGAGCCCACGCTGATCCAGACGGGGAAGATGATGTTCGAGGAGCTCCCGGACCGGGACGCGCGGGACGCGATCGCGGAGCACGTGATCGAGGAGATGGACGAGGAGCCGGGAACGCTCTTCCTCCTCGGGCCGGGCGGGACGCTCGATCACGTCAAGCGGAAGCTCGGGATCCGGGGGAGCCTCCTCGGGGTCGACGCGGTGAAGGGGAAGAGACTCGTGGCGGCGGACTTGGACGAGGGCGGTCTCCTCCGCCTGCTCGAAGCGCACGCCACCGCCAAACTCGTCCTCAGCCCGATCGGGGCACAGGGGTTCGTCATCGGGCGTGGGAACCAAGAGGTGTCTCCTGCCGTGCTTCGGCGCGTCGGCCTCGGGAACCTCATCGTCGTCGCGACGCCGGACAAGCTGCGCCACACGCCGGAGCTGCGCGTGGACACGGGGGACGCGGAGCTCGACCGCGAGTTCGCCGCCAAGGAGTACCTGTTCGTCGTGCAGGGGTACCACGAGATGAAGGTCCATCCGATCCGAGCGTAGCGCCCGGGTTCGGGTCGCTCCCGGGCCGCGCGCTCTGTGACCTGTGCAGAAAAGTATAATAGAGCATGAAAGTATACAAGACCGAGATGGCGACGACGGTGAAGATCAGCGAGGAGACGAACGAGAGGCTGGATCGGCTGCAAGCGAAGGTGCTTCTCCGGATGGGGAGGAAGTTGTCCAAACAGGAAATCCTGGAACGGCTCATCCGCCTCGGCCTTGCGGACGAGACCCTCGTGGTCGGATCGGCGCGAAGGATCCGCTATCCGGTTCCCGACAAGGCGTGGAAGAAGCTCCTCCGAAGAGTGGTCTCGGACTGGGGCGTCGTGACCCGCGAGGAGGACGTCGATCGGATCCTGTACGGGGGGTCGGATTGACGGTCCTCATCGACACGAGCGTCATCGTGGCCGCCGTCAACGAACGGGACGAGAAGCACGACCGGGCCATGGCCCTGATTGAGGAAATCCGACAGGGCCGACACGGGGACGCGCTGACCACGGACTTCGTCCTCGACGAGGTCGTGACGGTCACGCTCGCGCGAACCGGCCGCCACGAGAAGGCCCTCCAAGCCGTCGACCTGATCCTGCCGCCGGACCCGGTCGTGGCATGGACGGTCGTGGAGCCGATAGGCGAGGAGGCGTTCTACGCCGCCTTGGATGCGTTTCGTCGCTCGGGCCGGAAGGAGCTCAGCTTCACAGACTGGACCTCCGTGGCGATTGTGCGCGCCGGCCGGGCGGACGCGGTCATCTCGTTCGACGAGGATTTCGACGGTCTCGTCGCGCGGATCGGGTAGCCCGCCTGACTTCGTGCAGCTCCACCGGTCAACCACCGCGCCTCCGCGCGGGTCCGCCATGCAATTCACCATGTAAGGACACAAGCCTAAATACGCCGGACCGATAACGCGCCGTCACTCCCGGGGGGCGCAGTTCATGAAGGGCAAGATGCGTGCGGCGGTGAAGACGAAGCCCGCGTTCGGCAGCATCGAGATCAAGAAGGTGGACATCCCGCAGATCAGGCCGGACGAGGTCCTCGTGAAGATGAAGATCGCGTCAATCTGCGGCACGGACATGCACATCTACGAGTGGGACCCGTGGTCCCAAAACCGGATCAAGACGCCGCTGATCCAGGGGCACGAGTGGGCGGCGGATGTCGCCGAGGTCGGGTCTGCATGCACGTGGGCGAAGGTCGGGGACTATGTCTCCGGGGAAGGGCACATCGCGTGCGGCCACTGCTACCAGTGCCGGACGGGGAACGCGCACGTGTGCAACAGCGTCACGATCCTCGGCATCGACCGGCCCGGCTCCTTCGCAGAGTACATGGCGGTGCCGGAGAAGAACCTCATCAAGAACGAGCCCGGCCTGCCGCCGGAATACGCGTCGATCCAGGACCCGCTCGGGAACGCGGTGTACACGGTGTTCAACGGGGACTGCGTCGCGAAGGACGTCGCGGTGTTCGGCCTCGGGCCCATCGGCCTCATGGCGGTCGCGATTTGCCGCCACATCGGCTCGAAGCGCGTGTTCGCGGTCGGCCACAAGAACGAGTACCGCGTGAAGCTCGCGAAGAAGCTCGGGGCGACCCGCGCGATCCGTTCCGCGGAGGAGGACCCCGTGAAGGCGATCCTCGACGGCACAGACGGGATGGGCGTCGACGAGGCCCTCGAGATGTCCGGGAGCGGGGAGGCGCTGAACCAGGCGATCAAGGTGCTGAAGCCCGCGGGGAACATCCAGATCCTCGGGATCTACGGGAAGCCTCCGATGGTGAACATCTCGGAGTTCGTCACGAAGGGCGGCGCGATGTACGGGATCCACGGGCGCCGTATGTTCGAGGACTGGTACCGGATGGCGGGCCTGTTCAAGTCCGGGATCGACCTCTTGCCCGTGATCACGCACAAGTTCCCGCTCGACGACATCGCCGAGGCGATGGAGCTCATGCGCTCCGGGGACTGCGGCAAGGTCGCCCTGTATCCTTGAGGTGAAGGCGATGGAGAAGCGAAACCCGACCGCATTCTTGCGCGAAGAGTACGAGCAGCTCGTGAAGCAGGGATTCGACTGGAAGCTGCGCGTCCTCCAGGGCCCGTCCGCGCCCCGGTGCGTCGTCGACGGGAAGAACGTGATCATGCTGTGCTCGAACAACTACCTCAACCTGTCGAACCATCCGAAAATCAAGGAGGCGGGGAAGAGGGCGGTCGACACGCACGGCGCGGGGAGCGGGTCCGTCCGCCCGATCGCGGGGAACATGGACCTCCACGAGGAGCTCGAGCGGCGGATCGCGCGGTTCAAGAAGACCGAGGCGTCCCTCTACTACATGAGCGGCTTCGCCGCCAACGGGGGCCTGATCCCGCAGCTGGCGGGGGAGGGCGACCTGATCATCAGCGACGAGCTGAACCACGGCTCGATCATCGACGGCGTCCGGCTCAGCAAGGCGGAGCGCGCCGTGTACAGACACAACGACGTGGAGAGCTTGCGGGGCGCGCTGAAGAACGCGGACAAGTACCGCCGGATCCTGATCGCGACGGACGGCGTGTTCTCGATGGACGGAGACGTCGCGCCCGTGCCGGAGGTCGTGGAGCTCGCGAACGAGTACGGGTGCATGACGTGGGTCGACGACGCGCACGGCGAGGGCGTCCTCGGGGAGGGCGGACGCGGCGTCGGGAGCCACTTCCACCTCGAGGGGAAGATCGACGTGGAGATGGGCACGTTCTCGAAGGCGCTCGGGGTCGTCGGCGGCTACGTGGCGGGGTCCAAGGACCTGCGCAACTTCGCCCTGAACAAGTCGCGCTCGTGGCTCCTGAGCGGGTCGCACCCGCCCGCGACGACGGCGGCGTGCATCGCCGCGATCGACGTGCTCGAGAAGGAGCCCCAGCACGTGAAGAACCTGTGGGACAACACGCGGTACTGGAAGAAGGAGCTCGCATCCCTCGGCTTCGACGTCGGGAAAAGCGTGACCCCGATCACGCCCGTGATGTGCGGGGAGTCGCACACCGCCAAGAGGCTGAGCGAGCGGATCTTCGAGCTCGGCCTGTTCGCGCTCCCGATCGTCTTCCCGATGGTCGCGCGGGACAAGGCCCGCATCCGGACAATGATGAACGCGGGGCTCACGCGGGACGACCTGAACGAGGCGCTGGCGGCGTTCGAGAAGGCGGGGAAGGAAGTCGGCCTGCTGAAATGACGCTCAGGCAGTCGCGTTTGGCCCCGGGACGATGACCACCGCCAGGTCGGGGAATCCCTCCAGGAGGAGGTGGTCCCGGGTCCACAGGTGTTGGGCGGACAGCGCAACGACGGCCGCCATGTAGGGGACGTCGTCGGGGTCGATCTGCGACGCCCGGACGACCAACGCGTCGTCGAGGACCGCTTGGAGGTCCGCGTCAGGAACGAGGGTCACCCGGAGTCGTCTCATCCGGCGAAGAAGGGAGTCACGGCTGCATCCGGCGGCGTCGGAGAGCTTGGCGGCGTGTTCTTCGATCTCTCGGAAGAGGCTTTCCGGGGCGAACCACTCCACGTCGAACCGTGTGAGTTCCTTCGCGGTCCAACCGCGCGGTCGTACGAGCGCCGCCGCCACGATGTTCGCGTCAACCACGACGCGCATGCTGAGCCCGGCGGAACCGCTCCGCCGTCCCCCTCTTCAGCTGCCGGCTCAGCTCCCGGATCCTCCGATCCTCCTCCTCGACCAGAATGCCCCGAGCGGCCTCAATCGCGCGGGATTGTCGGACGATTGCGTCGCGGAACACGGCGCTCCAGTTCACCTCGGGATACCGACCCATGAGTTCCCGAAGCTCCTCCGGCACTTCGAAGGTGACCTTCGTCGACGCCACGGATGAAGATACCTGTATTAATACATAAATTTATGGGCTCGAAGTCCCAGAAGCCGACCATTCATCACACGTCCGGGCGCCGCTTCTTCCGGGCGTAGGTGATGTTCCACAGGTCGTACCCGAGGCTCCGGAACAGCGCCCTCGAGGTGCGGTTCCCCGCGTCGATGACGGCGACGAACATCTCCATCCCTTGGCGAAGGAATCGGCGCTCGCACTCTCGCACGAGCCGCGTCGCGATCCCTCGGCGGCGGTACTCCGGGTGCACCGCCAGCCGGTTGATCCACGCCTTGCGCACGTCGTGCGTCCCGAACGCGCAGCCGACGAGGCGGTCGCCGTCGAACGCGCCGAGGTACGTCGCCGGGAACGCCGCCAGTTGGCGGCGGAACGCCGCGGGGCTCTCGCGGCCCCGCGTGTGCGGGTCCATCTTCGACGCCGCCAAGAGGGCGATCACGTCGTCGTAGTCCGCCGCGCGCAGCGGTCGGACCCGGAGGCTACGCGACGCGGGCGCCAAGCTCCCCCTCCTCGTCCGGCCTCAGGAGGACCACGCGCCCGTCCGCCTGCACGGCCCCGAGGACCAGGCACTCGGACAGGAAGTTCGCGATCTGCTTGGGCGGGAAGTTCACGACCGCGAGGACGGGGCGCCCGACGAGGTCCTCCTTCGCGTACCATGGCCGGACGGCGGCGGACGACCGCTTCACCCCGAGCGGCCCGAAGTCGATCGTGAGCTTGTACGACGGGTTCCGCGCCTCGGGGAAATCCTCCGCCGCCAGGACGCGGCCGACCCGCACGTCGACCTTCCGGAACTCGTCCCACGTCAGCGGCATTCCGGTCACTCCGACTCCGGCGGCGATCCCCCGTCGACGTCCACCCCGAGCCGGCGGCAGAGGCGCCGGTGGTCCTCCCGGGACGCCCACTCCACGTACAGGTACCCCGCGACGTCGCGCTCCGACATCCCGAGGAGGCGCGCCTCCTCCACGACGAGCGCGTACGCCTCGATCTCCGTAGGGCGGTCCACGTACGGGTACCGCGTGTCGTACAGGTCCCGGCCCTCCGTCAACTGCTTCACGTGCACGAGCTCGTGGAGGATGTCGAGGAGGACGACGAGCGGGTTCCCCGTCGTCAGGTGCTCGTGGCCGAGGTGGATCGCGCCGTCCCCGTCGTCCACGTACCCGTACACGTCCTCCGGCGTGACGACGAGCCTCGTGCTCCGGACCGCCGCCCGGCGATCGGACTCGCTCGGGTACAAGGCGGCGAGCGTGTGGGACCCCTCAAGACCTTGAAACACGTCCGCGACCGCGTACGCTCCCGGTTCCACGGCGCGGATCGACCAGTCCATTCGGTCGCGGAACGCGACGGCGCTATTTGAGCCCGCGGGGAAAAGAAGTGGCGGGGCCCCCCTCTCACGCGGGAACCCCGCGATCCGAGCGGGCGTCAAATGGGTCCGTCCGCCCTCTCAATGCTGGCGTGGTGCGTACCGCGACGGCCCCCTATTCCATCGCCACGAGGCGTCCATCTTCCATGAGGAGGAGGCGGTCCGCGGCGTCCACGATTCGGGAGTCGTGGCTGACCATGACCACGGCGGCATTCGCCTCGTGCGCGGCTCCCTTGAGGAGACCTACGACCTCCTTCCCGAGCTTGCTGTCCAAGTTCGCCGTCGGCTCGTCCGCGAGGATGACCCGGGGCCGGTTCGCGAGGGCCCGTGCGATCGAGACGCGCTGTTTCTCGCCGCCGCTCAGCTTCTCCGGAAGGAAGTCGAGCCGATTCCCGAGGCCGAGCCGCGTAAGCAGTTTCGCGGCCCGCGCCTTCGCCTTCGCCTTCGCGACGGGGATCCCGGCGAGCTCCATCGGCACTTGGACGTTCTCCCGCGCCGTCAGGTTCGCGAGGAGGTTGAAGTCCTGGAAGACGAAGCCGAAGGTCCGGAGGCGCACCCCCGGGAGCTTCCGCTCGGGCAACGCCGCGAGGTCGTGACCGTCCACCCACACGTGCCCCGCGGTCGGGCGGAGGAGGCCACCGAGGAGGAACAGGAGGGTCGTCTTCCCGCTCCCCGAGGGGCCCATGACGAGGGTCACCTCCCCCGCCGCCAGGGTGATCGAAACCCCGTCGACCGCACGGACCTCCGCATCTCCCTCTCCGTACACTTTGTTGACGGCCTCCGCTGTCAGGACGTCCATGGTCAGCCCCTCCGGAAGATCGAGGCGGGATCGATGCGCGCGAGCCGACCGAGCGGGAGGGCCGTCGCGGCCACGCTCATGCCTAGGGCCGCCGCGAACACGAACGCGATCTGGTACGGCGTGAAATAGAGGTACATCTCGGGAACGGCGAAGCCAATCAGGGAGGCGGTGGCGGCGGTGATCGCGAGGCCGGCCACGAACCCGAGCACGGCCAGGAGGAGAGCCTGCGCGAGGACGATCCGCGCCAGGGTCCCGTTTCTGGACCCGATCGCCTTGAGCACCCCGTACTCCCTCTGGCGCTCCATCGTGGCGGTGTAGACGGTGAGGCCGATCACCGTGATCCCGATGACGAAGCCGATCAGGTAGAGCGTGAGGAGGATCGGCAGGAACAGGCCGGAGATGACGTTCCGGTTGTTCGCCGTGATCTCGCCGAGGGTGAACGCCTGCACGCCGGGGAAGCGCTCGTTGATGTCGGCCTGCACGCGGCCCGCATTCGCGCCCGGCGACAGCGTCACCAAGAAGTACGTTGCCGTCGCGGGCGGCAGGACGAGCCCCTCGATCTCCTCGTAGCGGACGAACGCGTACTGCATGATGAACATGTTCGTCTCCGCGCTGATCCCCGCGACGCGGAACTCCTTGGCGCCAATCCGGACGTCGGAGCCCAGGGAGAGGCCGTTCTTCCGGGCCATGATTTGGTCGACGACGATTTCCCCGGGGCCCGGCAGCCGGTTGCCCTCGAGGATCTTCCAAGGTCCTGCCGTCCCGTGGCTCTCGTTGTAGCCGACTAGGATCGCCTTCGGATGGTCCGAATCCCCGACATGAAGTTCGACGGTCCGGGAGATGATCGCGCACACCCGCTCGACGCCGGAGACCCGTGACACGTCGTCCGTGAGATTCAGGGGCAGAATCGAGAAGCTGTGGAGCGTGTCGATGACGCCCGCCTGGCCGACGAACAGGTCCGCGCCACTGTTCTCGGTGAACAGTCCGGCCTGGCGATAGAATCCGTCGTACGTTCCCGCGAGGACGAGGATGAGCATGATCGAGAAGCCGACGCCGCCCGCGGAGACGGCGACGCGCGTCCGGTCGTGCAACAGGTTCCTGGCGGCGATGGAGACCACGTCACCGCCTCCTGGAGCCGCGAATTGTCCGGGGGGCCCGGAGCATTCGGCGCAGGCACTCGACGGAGCAGAACGGACGGACTCGTCCCTCTCGCTCCTCGCGCACGATCGCCCGAGGAATCCGCCTTCCGCACGTGGCGCATCGGGGCATCAACGGGAGACATGTCCGGGCCGCTGCAAGTGCCTTCCCGTTTCCATCCGGAAGGGTTCGGGGGGACGGACTGCGCGGATGCAAAGTGCGGACCGAATCTTTATCCGGACCGGAGCCAGTCGCCCCGGGCCGTGGAGCTCGACCGTACGGACGTGGAAATCCTTCGCGCCCTGCAGGGGGACGCGCGTCTATCGTTCCGGGACCTCGCCCATCGGATCGGCGTGAGCGTCCCCACGATCAGCGCGAGGGTCGCGACCCTCGAGCAGCTCGGCATCCTTCGAGGATACGCGGCGGTCGTGGACGCGAACCGCCTCGGCGAGGTGACCGTCCAGATGACGGTGAAGTGCCAGCCCGCGAGGGTGGAGGCGGTCGGCGGCGCAATGGCGGCGATGGACGAAGTGCGATGGGCCGCGCGGGGCCGGGGCTCGCGGATCCTTGCCGAAGCCGTGATTCCACGCCAGGAGCACCTCGACCGGTTCCTCGAGAAGATCGAGGGGATCGACGGCGTCATGGAGTACGAGCACCATGTCGCCACAAAGATGCTAAAGGACGCTCCCCGGGCTGTGATCGCGGACAGCCTCTCGACGACCTTGATCTGCTTCCAGTGCCGGAAGGTGATCGAGGGCGAGCCGATCAAGCTGAAGATGGACGGCCGGGACCACTACCTCTGTTGCGCGTCGTGCGAGAAGATCTACTCGGAGAAGTATCAGAAGCTGAAAGCCGCGGCGAAGTGAGGCCGGCCTACGTGCCCGTCTCTTCCAGGCAGCAGGCGACGACCTCGACGCCGTGTCCCGTCTTTCGCACGAGGATGGAGTTTCCCGTCCGGTTCGTCACGCGCACGTCGCCGACCACCGCCGTCCCCTTCGCCCGCACCCTGACCTCTGGAGCTTTCGCCATGGTCCCGTGGAGACGAGCCGCGGTCAAAAGCCTGTCGTTTGACAGTCGTTCGGTACCCTCATCCTGGCCTTAGTGACACGTGCCCGGGCCGCTCCCCTGCGGGCGATGGTCGGAAGGGACGGGGGCTCTTCTGCGTCCGAGGGGGTGGGACGGCTTCGCGCACGGGCGGCTGCCGATCGGAGTCCCCCTCCCTGATCGTGCCCCCCGTCGAAGACGTGTGGAGAGCCATTAGCCCGGCGAAGAGCGCGGGTGGCGATGGCGGCCCGACGCAGCCCTGACTGCACCTGTAAGACGCAACGCACATGAATGGCCCCCGTGGTGGGCGTCGCAATGAACGCAAGTGCAGCAGTCCCGCAAAGCAAGAGCCGCGGATTGGCGGTCGTCATGCTCGTGGCGGGCCTCGTCGTCGGTCTCGGGATCGGCTACGCGGTGGCTCCCCGTGCGCAGAGCCCATCCGCGCCCGCGAACACGATCACGATGACCGGGTCAGTGATCCACCTGTCGGTGCTCGCTGGCCCGATGCCCGACATGTTCAGTTTCGTGATTGGAGGCCTAAGGAATCCGACCGTGCAGATCCCCGCCGGGGCAGAGGTCGTGGTGCACTTCTCGAACATCGACCCGACGTTGCCGCACAGCTTCGGGGTCGTCGCGGGGAGCCCGCCCTTTGCGGCGGAGCCGCCGGAGACCGCCTTCGAGGGGGCCGAGACTCCGAACGCGCACATGGGCTCGATGCCGGGGGAGAACGCGACGTTCTCCTTCACCGCGTCGACCGCTGGCACCTACTGGTACGTGTGTCACGTTCCCGGGCATGCGACCGGCGGC
>Ga0154851_120_pt2 | contig 23062 bp, 17 predicted proteins | sample Rifle2008BG16ft_FD_105579 | JGI IMG/M metagenome (GOLD analysis project Ga0154851, IMG submission 105579) | Euryarchaeota archaeon RBG_16_68_13
GCCGAGCTGGATCGTCCCTCCGGTGATCGTGCGGATGATCGTTGTCGGGCTCCGGATCGTGCACGTCGCGGGCACGTCCCACTTCCACGTGTCCGCGTCGGCATCCGGCGTGCCGAACGCATCGCCCTTCAGGCTCGCGAGCTCGAGACGGTCCACGGCGATCCCGGGGTTGTCCGTCGACGTCTCGACTCCGAGGTTTCCGTCCCCGGGCGCGCTCTTCGTGCCCGCGTCGAACTCCCCGGTCGTGTCGAGGGAGACGCCCGTCGCGGACGCGGGCCCGGAGGCGAGGAGGAGGAAAGGGGCCGCGAGGACCGCGAATGTGAGGAGGACGGCGAGGAAACGCCGGCGTGCGGACTCGTCTCCTCGAAACGGCATCCTGCGTCTTGCTCCTGGACTGAAGGAACAGGGCGGGGCCTCGCGTACGTTGAGATTCCTGACCTCGAGGCCGAGCCTCTCTCCCCCACGTACGAGCAAGAACTGATGACGTGCTCGGATAAAAACGTACGCGTGACGCGGCCGTCGTTCTCGCGAAACGGACCGACAGGGCGGCCCGACGGCGGGAATCCACGGAACTTCGCGAAGGTGTTACGGCTCGCCCGCGGGGCCTTGCAGGACCGCAAGACGCGCGGGCTACAGCTCCTTCTGCACAGCCCGGACCCTCCGCCGGTGCCAGAGGAGGGCCACGAGGGCCGAGGCGAGGAGGGCTTCGATGAGCAGGTACATCGGCAGGCCTGAGTAGGGGCCCGTGAGGCTGAACGCGTTCGTGTCCACGCGGACGTCGAGCGCGGTCACCCGTGCGTTCCCCGCGCGGTCCGTCGCGCGGATCGTGACGTAGTGGGCGCCGTCCGCGAATGTGAGCGTCGCGGAACCCGCGAGCGCCGGGGCGAAGTCCCCGCCGTCGACGCTGATCTCGTATTGCGCCACGCCCGATGTCGCGTCCTCCGCGGCCCACGTGAACTCGACCTGGGAGACCGTGAGGGGACCCTGCGGCCCGGCGTACGAGAAGGATGGAGCCTGCGTATCCACGTTGTACGAGAGGCCGGGTGCAGCCTCCTCGTTCCCCGCGAGATCCTTCGAGCGGTACTCGAGGGTGTGGCGGCCCTCCCCGAAGGCAATCGGCCCTGCGTACGGCTGCCAGGCGCCGCCGTCCGCGCGCGCCTCGACGAGGACGACGCCGCTCGCCGCGTCCGTCGTTGTGAGGGTGACGGTCACGCTCGATCGGAACCAGCCGGCGAGGCCCGCGGTCCCGGCGGCCGTGGGGACCGTCGAGGGCGGCGTCGCGTCGACCTTGAACACGCCGGACCGCGTCGGCTCCGTGTGGCTCGCGCTGTCCGTCGCGTAGTACTCGACCGTATGATTGCCGTCCCCGAGGACGATCGGGGAGGCGTACGTCTGCCAGGCCCCGCCGTCCACGCGGACGTGGACCGTCGCGCCCGTTCCCGAGGGATCGATGACCGTGAACGTGAGCGTGACCTCCGTGAGGTACCAGCCCGTCGACGCGAGCGCGCCGGACTCCGTCATGATGGAGGTCGGCCCGGTGGAGGGCGATCCGATTGCGAACACGACCTGCTTCGTCGCCTCCACGTTTCCCGCGACGTCCGCGGACACGTACTCGAACACGTGCGTCCCGTTCGAGAGGACGCCTACGGGCGACGTGTACGTGAACCAGCTCCCGCCGTCCACGCGATACCGAATCACCGCGACGCCGCTCGTTGCGTCGCTCGCGGTCAGGGTGACCGTCACGGGCGCGCGGTAGTGCGTCCCGTTCACGAGCGTCCCCGAGAGGGAGTGGCTCGTCGCGGGGGCGACGGAATCGATCTTGATCGCCGCGGACTTCAGCGCCTCCGAGTTCCCCGCGCGGTCCGTGGAGTTGAACTCGACGGTGTGCGGCCCTTCGCCGGACAGCTGGAAGGTCGACGCGTACGTCTGCCAGGATCCGCCGTCCACCCGGTACCGGGTCTGGGCGACGCCGCTCGCGTCGTCCGTCGCGGAGAGGGTGACGCCGACGGAGGACGAGGTGTGCCAACCGTTCGAGCCCGAGGTCCCTCCGAGGGACGCGGTCGTCGACGGCGCGGCGCCGTCGACGGCGACCTGCGCGGTGGCGTTGTCCGTGAGGCCGAGGGAGTCCCGGACCTCGAGGCGGACGGTCACCGTGCCGCCGGCCGCGTACGCGTGGCTCGCGGTCATCGTCGCAGACCATGCGGTGTCCCACGTGCCGTCGTTCGTCCAGTCCCACCGGCACTCGAGGGTCGCGCTCGGTTCCGAGGGCGTGGAGCCGGACGCATCGAACGAGACGGGCTCGCCCACGCGCACCCATGCGGGGCTGTGGGTCACGACCGCCGTCGGGTTGGGGGTCGGCGGGGCCGCGGGCCGGATCGTGAACGTGTCCCGGAACACCCGGTCCACCTGTCCCGCGCACGCGCCGGTCGCGTCCGTCGTCCCGAGCGGGCAGTAGTCCGTCGCCCCGGTGATCGCGTCCGCGGTCACCGTGTACTTCACCGCACCATGGCCGTTCACGCGGCCCTGGGTGTTCGCGTTGTTCCCCATCACCTGCGCGAAGTACCCGATCTCGCGGTCGCTGCCGTCGATCCTGACCGTGTAGAGATCCCGGCCGCCCCCACCGGACACGATCTCGATGGAACCAACGCCCTTGTCGTACGAGCCGTTCGCGCCGTCCGCGACGACGCAGTCCGCGTCGAAGTTGCCTGCCGCGGGGACCGTCGTGCACGCGGACCCGAGGGCGAGCTGCTTGCTGCGCTCGTACACGTGGTCGTGCGCCTGCAGGATCAGGTCGACCTTGAGGTCGACCATCTTGTCGAACAGCGCCTGGCCCGAGTTGCAGCCGGTCTTGCTCCCCACGGTGAGGCACTGCTTGTGCATCCCGACAACGACCCAGGGGATGCCCGCCGCGCGCGCGCCGTTAATCGAGTCCACGACCCAGTTGTAGTGCGAGGACCCGGCGCCGTAGTTGTAGTTGATCGCGCCGGTGACCCCGGCCGTGGTGAGGATGAACCGCACGAGCGGGGTGCCGCTCGGGTAGTCGAAATAGTACTCGTAGCCGTACCCTGGCGTCCCGGGCCCGCCGGTGAGGGGCACGCCAAGCGTGAACGGGCAGTACTGGACGAACTGGGCGATGTCCCCGGGCCCGCTCTCCGTGGTATCGTGGTTCCCGGCGATTAGGATCACGTTGTTGAACGCCCCTTTGATCGAGGCGCACCACCCGTCCTCGTCGTCTACGTAGCCGAGGTCCCCGAGCGCGAGGAGGAAGTCCACGTTCGCGGTCGCTAGGCGTTTCGCGATCGCGAGCATGTCCCCGTCGCCCGCGCGGTCGAGGTCACCGACGGCCGCGAAGGTGAAGCTCGCCGCCGTGGCGGCCGGATCCCGCGGGGCCTGGAGGGCCGAGATGGAGGTCGGGAGCATGTACAGGCCCGCGAGCAAGGAGGCCCCGAGGAGGGCCGCGAGAATGCCCGCGACCGTGACACCCCGCATCCGGTTCGGAAGGTCCTGCGCCATGGGTCGGACGGCCGAGCCCACCCGTGCTTTATCAACCCTTGCTCGAAACCTGTTGTTCGCGATAAGGAGACCGGTCTGACACATCATGGCACGACAATTCCCTCCATGGAATCGCCGATATGAATGGGTCCGACGTTGTTGATAACCATTGCTGCGAACACGTTTCGAACTTGGCTCTTTCTCCATAGGAAAACGCGCAGACGAAGATCGTCGATCGCCGCGCGATGGCGGTCTCGAGATCGAGCTCCGCGCTTTTTCGTAGACCTCCGATGCCTAAACGAATAAGCGGGCAAAAAGTGTTCCAAATCGATTATTATGCGAGCGTTTCCTCGCTTCAGGTTGGACGGTCCTCGCGTCCGCGAAGGGGGAGAATCGCTGGCTTCTCGGAGGACGGAATGCGCACCCTAGCGCAGGATTCCATACATGTGCGCGGATGAGATCGACGTGGGGATGGTCGTCCCCAACTACGACGTGTTCAGCGGCGGCGTCGAACGTACGCTCAAGCTCCTCGAGTACTCCGACGCGGGAGCAATCCGGTACACCGCGTACCTCCCGCGCGCCGGTGTGCCGAACCGGGAGGTGGGCGACGCCTTCAAGACCCTGGCGGGAGAGGGCAAGGTCGTCCTCCGGGAGTTGGGCGACGGCGTGGGCCGGCACGACGTGATCGCGGTCCCCACGGAGTACTGGTGGCAGGCCTGGAAGCGCGGGCGCGCCGGAGGCCTGCGAGGCCCCTACTGCTTCGACTTCCATCAGCTCCCGTATATCGGCACCCTCGACATCCTGAAGTCCGTCGGCATCGAGCATCCCGCGCTGCACGACCTCGTGCGCTTCCCGTTCGTCCAGGCGCGGCGATACGCGGACGGCGTTTTCTTGTCCATGTTCCAGACCGCCGCGTGTGTCGCGACGGTCCGGTCCTTCCCGCGCCTCCGCGACGGGAGGATCATGGCCGTGACGCCCGTCGTCGCGAAAAACCTCGACTCCCTGGGCTACCGGAGGCCGGTGTTCGTCCCCGAGTGTCCGAACGCGATCGCGAGGCCGCCAATCGAGGAGAGCCTGGCGGGGGACCCGCCCCTCGAGTTCGACGGCGTGTACGTCGGCAGGTTCCACCCGCACAAGGGGTTCCTCGATTTGCCTCACGTCGTCGCCGAGATGAAGAGGATCCAGAATCGGGAAGTGAACGTGGCCGTCTGCGGCAGCTCCCACTTCCCCCGACATCGCTCGAGGTTCGACCGGCTCGTCAGGGCGCTCGGCATCGAGAGGAATCTCACCGTCCTCGGCCGCGTGTCGCGGTCGGAGCTCTACCGGACGATCCGGCGTTCGAAGATGCTCCTGTATCCCAGCTACGTCGACGGCTTCTCCCTCACGGTGCTCGAGAGCCTCTGTCTCGGCGTGCCCGTCGTCGCGTACAACATCGACGCCCTGGAGCTCATCTGGAGCCGCAGGGATGGCGTCTTCCGCGGCCCCGTCGGGGACACGCGGGCTCTCGCGGAGCTCGCCGCGGCGATCCAGGCGGGCGATCGCCTCGAGGAGACTCGGCGCGCCGCGCGGGCTCAGTCCCGCGAGCTTCTCGAGAAGTATACGTGGGAGAACGTCGTGCGGGACGAGCGGACGTTCTATGAGGGCGCCTGTGAAGGGGCCGCGGGTTGAGGGAGGGTTCTCGTTGGTCTCCGCGGCAATGCTCGCACAGGACCCGTCGCCCAGGCCCAAGTGGGCGGACGAACCGGCAAGGAAGCTGGCCTCGCAGGGGCTGCTCATCACGTTCTCCGGGATGGACGGCTCCGGCAAGACGACCGCGGCGGAGCGGCTCGTCGCCTCCCTCCGGACTCGCGGCGTACGAGCGGTCTACTTCTACGGCCACAGGCCGAGCTACCACAAGGAGAAGACCCAGCTCTCCTTCTCCATCCTCTTCAAGTCCATGTGGCGGCGCTCGGGGCGGACGCCGGAGGAGTTCGCCCGCCATCCGCGCGTGAAGACCGTCTACGATCTCGCGACCTTCCTGGACTACCTGATCATCCAGTGGAGGCTGTTCGTCCGGCGGAGGCCGAACACGATCGTGATCGTGGACCGGTACGTGCCCGACATCCTCGCGTACCTGAGGTTCCTCGGGCCCACGCGGAGCTCGATCGAATCCCTGTTCGTCGCGACGGCCTTCGATCCCGACGTGGCTCTCTTCTTCGACGTCAGCCCGACGCAGGCCTTCATCCGGAAGCAGGAGCAGACGCCCGAGGAACTGCAACGGTTCGCGGACGTGTACACGACCCTCAGGAAAGAGATCCCCCTCGTCACGGTCGACGCAAGCGGCACGATCGACGACGTTCAGGCGCAGCTCGAACGCATGATGAGGGAGCGCGTAGGGCTCGCGATGCTCGGGCGGGCCTCGAAGGATGCCGTCGCCGGCCTGCGCCGGCCGACGGATTGAGGGGGCGGACGAGTCTCGATGTGCGCGGAGGAACTCGACGTCGCCCTGATCGTCCCGAACATCGACGCGTACAGCGGCGCGGTCGAGAGGACCGTCAAAGTCGTCGAGCATTCGAGGACCGTCGGCCTGAACTACACCGCGTTCCTGCCCGCGGGCGGCGCGCCGAACGCGGAGCTCGCGCGCGATCTGGAGAGGCTCGAGCGCGAGGGGCGGCTCGTGCGACGGACGTTGCGGCCGGAGGACGCCGCGGACGGGAAGCCGTCGTTCGATGCGGTCGCAATTCCAACGGAATATTGGTGGGGAGCATGGAAGCGCGCGAAGGCTGCGGGCATCCGCGGCCCGTACTGCGTCGACTTCCACCTGCTCCCGTACGTGGGGACGCTGGACCTCCTCAAGTCCGCGGGCGTGGACAACCCGCGCCTGCCCGACCTCACGCGTCTCCCGTTCCTCCTCCGCCGCACGTACATGGAGGGACTCGTCGCCTCTACGTACCAGACCGTCGCGTGCGTCGCGTCCGTGCGGTCCCTGGCCCGCGTCCGCGGGGGACGCGTCCTCGCGATCTCGCGATCCGTCGAGAGGAACCTCCGGTCCCTCGCGTACGGCGAGGCCGTCTACGTGCCGGGCCGGCCGAACGGGATCGAGCCGGGCGCGGTGCGAGAGGCGCTCAAGACGACGGAGCCGATCCGGTACGACGGGATCTACGTGGCCCGGTTCCACCCGCAGAAGGGTCTTTACGATCTCCCACTCCTCGTCGCGAATCTGCGGCGGAGGCTCGGGCGGGAGGTGACCGTCGCCGTGTGCGGGGGGACGGCGGACGAGGCGCACTGGGCGCGGGTCCGCGAGGTGGCCGCTTCCCTCGGCGTGGAAAGGAACCTGAAACTCCTCGGCCGTGTGCCGAAGACTCACCTGTACCGCGCGATGCGGCAGTCCAAGGCCCTCCTGTACCCGAGCTACGTGGACGGATTCCCGATCACGGTCCTGGAGAGCCTCTGCCTGGGCGTGCCCGTCGTCGGGTACGACACGGATGCCCTCGCGATGACCTGGGGCCAGGAGCGGGCGGTGTTCCGGGCCCCCGTGGGCGACCCAGAGGCGTTGGCGCGGCTCTACGCGGAGCTCGAGGGCGATGCGGGCTTGGAGGCGGCGCGCGCGGAGGCGGAGTCGAGATCGCCGCGCCTGCTCGAAACGTATACCTGGGAGCACGTGGTCCAGGATCAGCGCGCCTTCTTCGAAGGCACGGTGGGCGAGGCATGAGCGAGACCCGGGCTCCCGTCAGCTACAACCTGCACGACGTCGTGCGCGTCCGGACAAACGTACGGATCGTGCCCGAGTTCCCCGGCTACCTGCGCGTGGACGCCGTGGACCCCGACCTCGAGGTCGTCCGCGCGGAAGGCCTCTCGCGGCCGGATCCGGAGACCGTCCGTGCCGGGATCGGCAGCCCGAGCACCTGCGACCTCGGAGACGGGCGGGTCTTCTACGAGTTCCCGATGCCCCTCCTCCACTACCTCGGAGTGTCGGAGAACTGGAAGTTCTACGTGGAGGGTCTCACGAAACCCCAGACGAAGATCACGACGGCCTTCCCTTCCTTCAACCCGAAGCCCGTTGCCGCCCGCGCGACGGAACTCCTCTCCCGGATCACGTATTTCGTCCTCGGGATGAAGCTGTGGGAAAAGGGTCACGCGCTCTGCCACGCGTCCGCCCTGGCGAAGGGCGACGACGCGTACCTGTTCTTCGGATACATCGGGAGCGGGAAGACCACGGTGAGCCGCGCCCTCATGGGTTCCGTCTGCGACAGCTACCTGTCCGATGACACGTCCCTCGTGGACCGTCAGGGCAACATCCTGTGCTGGCCTGAGGCGCACGCGGCCCACGGCGAGGGCGGCGGGATGCCCCTCCTCCGGTACGTGAAGCGCCGGTCCCACGTCACGTTCCTCCCGGACTTCCCGATCCGGCGCCGCGCGCGAGCCCGCGGCATCTACTTCCTGGAGCGCGGTCGGGACGAGATCAAGGAGATCGACCTGGACGAGGCGGCTCGACGGACGACCCTGATCAACCTCGACGAGATGTCGAGGTACTGGAACAGCCCTGCATCCCAGATGGTGAACCAGTACGCGTACTTCTACCCCGAGCTGGATTTGGGGCGACTGAGCGAGACCTACGCATCCATCGTCGCGGGGTTCGTCGGCAAGGCCGAGAAGGCGTACGTCCTGCGCACGAGCGCGCCGACGTACGAGAGCCTCAGGCGGCTCATCGCCGGGTCCGCGTAGCCGAGGGGATGGACGTCGGATGGGCGACGGAATGGGGACGGCATGGGAGCACTTCAACGTGCACGACATCGTCCGCCTGAGGGCGAACACGCGCCTCCCGACGGTCCCTCCGTACTTCCGCGTCGACGCCCTCGAGCCGAACTTCGAGGTCGAGATGCGGGAGAGCCTGCCGCCGCCGGACCGCGCGCGGGTCAGGCGCGTCGTCGGCTACACCGCGTACGAGATGGGCAATCGCGAGCTCTTCTACGAGACGGACACCCCGATTATGTTCCTCCTCGGCTCGCGCGCGCGCTGGAGGTTCGTCCTTGGCGGGCTCGCGGAGGGCACCACCCGGATCGTGACGGCCGCGCCCTTCTTTCGGTTCGAGCCGGTCCGGTTCAAGGTCACCCAGCTCCTCTCCCGGCTCGTCCTCCTGGTCATGACCCTGAAGCTGATCCAGAACGGATTCGCGATGTACCACGCGACTTCCGTGGCCCGCGGCGATCGCGCGACCCTCCTGTTCGGCTTCAGCGGGACGGGCAAGTCCACGCTCGCGTCGACCCTCCTGGACGCGGGATACGAGTTCCTGTCCGACGACTACGTGATCGCCGACCCGAAAGGGCAGGTCTATTGCTACCCGGACTGGCACAAGCCGCGACCCCTCCAGGTGAGGATCCCCCTGGCGAAGTACGTCGGGCTCAACCCGCCGTACGCGAGGACGGGCCTCCGGATCCGGAAGCAGGCGAAGATCGGCCCGATTTTCATCCTCGAGCGCGGTCCGGACCGGGTCGCGGAACTCGACCGCGCGGAGGCCCTCCGGCGCATCCTGCTCCTGAACCTCGAGGAGGTCTCGAAGCTGTGGAACAGCCCCTTGTCCGGGATGCTCAACCACTACGCGTACTTCTACCCGGATCTGGACCTCGAGGGGCTCATGGAGCGCTACCGGGCGCACGTGACCTCGTTCGTGGATCGGGCGGAGCGGTTCGTGAGCGTCCAGTCCAGCTCGCCGTCCTTCGAGGCCGTGAAGGACCTCGTCCACCGCGCGTACGGGGAGGGAGAGTGGTGAGCGGCCGCGGGTCTCCGAGGACTAGCGAGGGCGCCACGGACCCGAGTCACGTTCAGGGGAGGCGCCCGAACGCGGTCCTGGACCGGATCCTCCCGCACCGCGAGAAGCGGATCGCGAAGAAACTCGTGCGCAGCTGGTTCATCCAGGGGATCGGGTGGTACGCGCTCACGGAGGTCGCCGCGCGCGCCCTGCTGGAGGGAGGGGCCCTGATCGCACTGTGGACCCTCGGGTACTCCCTGCCAGCGATTCTCCTCCTTTGGGTCGGATTCCATACCCTCGTCTGGTTCGTCCTGTACGGCGGCTTCATGAGGATCTGGATCGTCCTCGGGTTCTCCGCTCCCCTGTCCCGGCTCCGAGCGCACTTCGAACGGCTGGACCGCAGGGCCAAGACGCAGTCCATCTTCCGCTACATGTTCGTCCGAGGGAGCACCGCGCGCGGGGAGATGAACGAGCGGTCGGACATCGACATCATCATGGTGCCTCGCGGGTCCGGTCGGTCCCTCGCCCTCGGAATCCTGTTCCTCTGGGGCCTCCGCGTGGAGTCCATGTTCCGGCGCGTCGCGGTGGAGGCACGGTGGATCGACCTCAAGCGGTACGCGCCGTGGCACCACATCGAGGAGGCGCCCCTCGTCCTGTACGACGCCCCGGATCTCATGCCGAACGCCACGGCGGACCTCGCCTCCCGCGGGATCCTCATCGCATTCTCGGGTCTTGACGGGTCCGGCAAGTCCCTGATCGCGAAGCGGCTCGTCCCCGGACTCCGGGAGCGTGGATACGATGTCGTGTACCTCTGGGGTCACCGCCAGGCCTGGTACAAGCAGGAGGTCGGGCCCGACATCTCGTTCGGGATCCTCTATGAGTCCCTGTGGAAACGCATCGGGCGCAGGATCGCGGATCTCGGGGACCATCCCTTCGCGAAGGTCCTGTATGACGCCGCGACGACCGCGGACTACGCGTACATCCGGTGGAAGATCGCGCAACTCCTCAAGCCGAACCGGATCGTCGTAGCCGACCGGTACGTCGCGGACGTCCTCGCCTACATGAGATCTTGGGGGCCGCTCAAGGTCACCGTGGAGGGCCTCCTCGTCGGGATGTCCGCGGAACCCCACCTCGCGGTCCTGTTCGACATCGATCCCGTCGAGGCGCGGCAGCGGAAGCAGGAGAATCCCCTCGCGCAGCTCGAGAGGTTCGCGGCGGAGTACGAGGCGCTCGTCCCGTTCCTGCATCTCGTGCGGGTGGACGCGGGCCGGAGCGTCGAGGAAGTCTACGCGCAGGTCGCCGGCGTCCTCGAGGAACGGCTCGGGTTTCCCCTGAGCGGGTCCCCCGCGGTCGCGGGGAGCACCGCGGTCCTCAAGAGCAAGACCGCCGCGCGCGACGCGCAGGAAGGCTAGGGCGGGCGCAGGTTCAAGCGGGCTGCTCGACGGGGGGCCGGAAGCGGTGGCGGAGGAGCCGTTCCGCGACGAGGAGCACGAGGGTCGTGGCCTGCCCCGCGACGACTCCCACCCCGGCGCCCAGGATCCCCAGGTACGGCATCGACGTGTACGCGAACGCGAGTTCGATCACAGTCGAGACCGTCGCGATGTAAAACACGGGTCGCACCCGCTTCGCCACCCGGAGGTGCGTCGCGAGGACACTGCTCGCGAGCATGATGGGGCTCGCGAGGGCCAGGAGGATCAGCGTGCCGTAGCTCTCGATCGAGTACGCCTCCCCGAACAGGGCGAGCAGCGGCTGGCCCAGGAGGACCGCGCCCGCGATGCCGAGGGCGAGGAGGGGGGCCGAGTAGCGGACGGTCCGCCGGACGTCCTTTGTGAAGTTCGTCCCCGGGTGGGCGCCCTCCACGAGCAGGGACGTTGAGAACGCGTTGGGGACGGCGTACAGGAACGTCGCGATCGTGTACGCCGCGTAGAAATGCCCGGAGGACGCGGGCCCGGTCACGGGCCCGAGGGTGTTCAGGATCACGAGGGGCATGAGGAACGTCGCGGCGCCGCCCACGAGGCCTCCCGCGAAGCTCCACAGACTGAACCCCATGATCTCCTGCTTGTGGATCCCGCGCAACGTCGGGTACGGCCGGTACCCCGGGAAGAACTTCGGGAGGAGCATCGCTGCGGCGAAGACGGAGATCACGAGGGACACGGTCATGGAAGACAGGATCCCGAGCACGCCCGCAAAGGCTAGGAAGAACGCGAAGGGGATCCGCAGCCCGTAGAAGATTGAGATCCGCACGAGCCCGTAGTCCGCGCGGCGGGCCGCCACGAAGGCGTTGTCCACGACGCCATCGAGGGTGAAGAACAGGAGCGCGACGAGCAGGGTCACGGCGAGGAGGGGATCGCGTTGGACGAACGCGAGGGAGGGAGCCCAGAGCTGCACCCCCGCAAGGAACCCCAGCCCGATCGCGAGGGCCGAAATCGCGGAGACCGTGAACGTCGCATTGATCAGGCCCGTCTTGTCCCGCTCCCCCGGGAGGAAACGGAGGATTCCGGTCGGCAAGCCCAGGGCGGACCCGCGCGCGAGGAGGAGGAGCGTGCTCAGGATCGCCGCGGCGAAGCCGACGGTGGCCTCGGGATAGGACCTCGCGACGACCAGCCAGAACAGGAAGCCCATCGCATACGTGACGAAGGAACGGAGCAGGAGGAAGAACGAGTTCCGGAAGAGGGAGAGCCGGGCGAGGGCACTGACCCTCGATGCGACGTCCGCTCGTACGCCCACTGTCCTCCCCGCGCAATCCGACACGATGGAGGCGCGGTTCTTAACGGTTCCCTCCGCGGCGCCGTGGCGGCGCGTCGGCGATCTCTGCATCCGGGTTGTTCTCGAGGACGGGAACGTCGTGCGCCTTCCTTCGGCGCCTGCGGAGAAGGAGAAGTAGGACGCCGGCGACAAGCACCGCGGCGGAGACGCCACCGAGGAGAGCGATGAGCCCGACGTTGTAGAACGTGATCTCGCGCGAGGTCGAATCGCAGCTCTCTGGGGATGCGCAAGCGACGAGGACGACCGTGAACGTCGCGGACAGCCCGGTGACGTTGTACGTGTGCGTCGGCGAGGGATCCTCCGAGGACGTTCCGTCCCCGAACGCCCAGAACCAGGTCGCGATCGGCGCGCCGGTGTCCGTCGTGCTCCGGTCGAGGAACGTGACGGTGGTGCCGCTCAGCGTGAAGTCGAACGCAGCGGTCACGTTCCCGATCAGAGGCGGAGGCGGGCGGGTCCGGACGACGACGGGATGCACGACAAGGACGTCCACCGGCCGGGTGTCGGAGACCGTCAGGGTGACGTTGTACGTGCCCGCGGCGGCGAAGACGTGCACCGGCTCCGTCCCGACCCCGACCGCGCCGTCGTCGAAGTCCCAGTGGTACTCGTACGGAGGGGTGCCGCCGGAAGCTGCGGACGTGAACGAGACCGCGTCTCCCGCGTACGGGTTCGCGGGGGCGAACGTGAAGTTCGCCGTAAGCGTCGGCGGCGGCGGACCCCCCTGGACGATGATCGACTTCTCCGCCCAGGCCGCGCCATCGCGGGCGTCCGTGACCGTGAGGTTCACGGTGTACGTCCCTGCGGTCGCGTACGCATGCCCCGTGCCGGAGCCGGGTCCCCCGAACCCGTCGCCGAAGTCCCAGGTGTACGCGTACGGGGGCACCCCTCCGGCGGCGGTTGCGGAAAATGTGACGACCTCGCTCTCGGAAGGGCTCGTGGGCGCGAACGTGAAGTCCGCGCTAAGCGCAGGAGGAGGGGGCGGCGTCCCCGTGCGCCACCCCAGGACCACGTGGAAGTCGTGAATCGAGAAGTTCGCCCATGAGAACGCGACGAAGCCCGTCGAGTCGGAGAACACGCGCCGGTCCTCCGCACCATCGACCTGGAGCGCGTACTCTCGCGCTGGAATCACACCGGAGAGACTGAAGGACAGGTTGCTGCCCGGCAGCGCGTCACCTGCGAAGCGCAGAACGCTCGCGTTCGCGACGGTCTGGAGCGGCGTCCACGTCGAGATCACGAGGACCGCGCGCGGCAGTCCCTGGGGGACCTTCGCGACGCCCAGCCGAACGCCGTCGAACGTGACTCCGGTCGCATCGACCCGCACGCTTCCGAACGTCTGCGTCGTGGCGAAGGAGATGTTCGCCCACGACCCCGACGGCTGGAACACGACGCCGGGGCCGATCGTTACTGCGGCCGCGGAGCCGAGGAACGGCATCCCGGCCAGGAGGACGAGGGCGAGGACGAAGAGTCCGCACGACGTCCGGGTGCTCATCCGATGCGCCTCATCCAACCGAGCGGGATCCGCTCACGACTCCCAGTTGTCCGCGATGATCGCGTTCGCGCCGACGAGGGACTTCGCCGCGGTCGTGTTCCCGCGGAGGTCGTTGTCCTTGACCATGAGGTAGTCCGAGGTGCCTTCGGCGAGGATCCCGTAGGGCTGCTGGAAGCATCGGTTCGCGAGGATACGGATGCGCTGGGAGTTGCTCACGTAGATCCCGGCGCGTGTGTTCTCGAGGCAGACGTTCCCCGCGACCCGGTTGTTCGATGAGCCGAGGGCCGCGACGCCGTCCTCGTTCGCCCGGAGGATGTTGTCCGTCACCGCGCACTCGATGCCGTTGTTGAGCATCTGGATCCCCGGCACGCCGGAGCAGTACCCGACGACGTTGCCCGAGGCCACGCAGTGCGCGGAGTTCGTTCGGATGTCGATCCCCGCGGACGAGCAGCGCTCCATATGGTTCCCGACCATGGAGATCCCACGGGCCTCGTACACCTGGATCCCGGAACCGCAGTCCTCGACCCGATTGCCGACGACGGTCTCCCGGTCCGTGAAGATGAGGAAGATCCCGACGCGGGGCGAGAACGTGACAAGGTTCCCGATGATCACGCCACGCGCGGTGCCCTCCATGTACATGCCGTCCCACACGTTCGCTTCGAAGTAGCAGTTCTGGATCACGTAGATCGTCCGGTGCATCACGATCCCGATCTGGTTGTTCCAGAAGTAGCAGCTCTCCACGCGGACGCCCTTGTGCGGTGGGGCCTCCGTGTTCGGGTTGTGAACGACGGTGAGCCCGCGGCCGCGCTGGGAGAGGACCCCGAGCCAGTTCGTGAACGTGGCGTCCTTGACGAGGACCTCCGCGCCGCCCGTGACGATCACCCCTCGGCACGTGTCCGTGTTCGTGCCATCGAGGGACACACGCTCGACGATGACGCCTTTCAGCTGTCCGGAGATCTCGATCATCCCGCTCGAGTTCGCCGTGTAGCCGGTGCCGTTCGTGACGAGCCGTGTCGCGGAGCCCGTGCCCATGAGGGTGAGATCGCTCCGGGTGATACGCAGGGGGCTCGCGACGTTCCACGTCCCCGCGGGCACGAAGACGGTCCCCCCGAACGCGGGCAGGTCACCGATCGCGGCCTGGATCGCGGTACCCGGCCACGGATCCGCCGCCGTCCCGGCGTGCTTCGCCACCGCGAACTCCGACGCGATCCGCACACCAGCGATCCGCTTCGCGTCGATGTCCGTATCCGAGAGCATCGTGCCTCCGATCCCGTCCCCCGGCACTGCGCGCGCGGGGAACGTCACACGGTCCGCGAGGAGCGCCGCGAGCGCGCCGCCGCCGAGCGCCGCGCCAAGGCGCAGGGCGTCCCGTCGACTCGATTCCTGCAGCATCTCTTTCGAGAGCGCGTCGCGGGCACGGTCGTCCGTCCGGCCGGGACCGCGGGGCACGGAGTCCGCAACGTCTCGCGCGTTCGTCGCTCGTTCCGACGTCGTCCGGCCGAACAATCTTGAGAGAGCGCGCACGGGCGGACACGGTCCGTCCGTGTTATAAATTACTTTCCGCGGGAATTGCAGAAGCGATTTCCACGAACAGAATCGTGCCTCTACGCATGACGCTCAATGCGCCTTCCGATTCAGGGACGCCGTGATCGCCTGCACCGTATTGCCACTCCGACAACGCCTCACCGGGCCAAACCGAGAAAAACGCTCGGAAATCGTCATCCTGCTCGCAGAATTGATAATGTGCAAAATCCGTTCCAATTCACTTAAAGCCGCATACCGAATGGTGTGCCCTCACGGGTCGGGTCGCAGCGTGACCCGGGGGGAGAGTATCGTTGCACGTCGTCGCTATCAGGGTGCCGCCTGCCGCGGCTACCGCGTCACGGCGGCGCACCGTTCTCCGGGTCCCTTCCTCACGGTCCGACAGCGTCCGAGCCTGCGCGGACCCCTCCAAGACGGGTCCCGCATCCGGAGGAAGACGTGAATGAGCGAAGTCCTGGCCGCGATCCCCGCGTACAACGAGGAGAAGACGATCGGAAGCATCGTCCTCACTGCGCGACAGTACGTCGACGAGGTGGCGGTCATCGACGACGGGTCGACGGACAAGACCGCCTCGATCGCGGAGATGGCGGGCGCGACCGTGATTCGACACGGAGGGAACCGGGGGTACGGCGCGGCGCTCCGGACGGGCTTCGAATATGCCCGGAACAACGGCACGAGGGTCCTCGTGATCCTCGACGGGGACGGCCAGCACCGCCCGGACCTCATCCCCAGCGTGATCGCGCCCGTGATGAAGGGCGAGGCGGACGTGAGCATCGGGTCGCGGTTCCTTGACCCGAAGCACCTCAAGAGCATCCCGCGGTACCGGCGCCTGGGGATCTCCATCCTCACGCGGCTCACGAACTTCCGAACGCGCGCATCCCGCAGAGTGAAGGACGCGCAGTCCGGGTTCCGGGCGTACTCGCGCCTGGCCGTCGACTCGCTCCACGTGCGCGAGGCGGGGATGGGCGCGAGCGCGGAGATCCTATGGGAGGCGGACAAGAACGGCCTCCGGATCCAGGAAGTCCCCATGCAGGTCGACTACGATGTCGAGGGGTCCTCGGAAGGACCCGTTCGGCACGCGCTCGGCGTGATCCGCTCGATGATCCGCTACGTGGAGACGGAACACCCGATCGGGGTCTTCGGGGTCCCCGGCGCGACGCTCTTCACAATCGGGATCATGCTCGGCCTCGACGTGACTTCGAGGTACTACGAGAGCGGCCCTGCGCGGAACCTCGCGATCGGGGACGCGATCCTCACCCTGCTCCTCATCGTGATGGGCATGCTCCTCGGCTTCACCGGCCTCATCCTCCACGCGGTGATCGCCGCGAATCGAAGGATGCGGTAGGCGCAGCCTCGCAGGGGAAGGGGGAGTCGCGCGAGATGGAACCATCCGAAGGGCTGGACGCACGCAGTCCCGCGGCGGCTCCCGCACCCTCGGTCTCCGTCGTCATGCCTGTGAGGAACGAGGCGCGGCGGATCGCCACCGCGCTCGAGGCCGTCCGGAAGCAGACCCTCGCACCCCTCGAGGTCATCGTCGTCGACGGTCGGTCGACCGACGAGACCGTCGCGATCGCGAAGGTGTATGGAGCAAAAGTGCTGTTCGAAGACGACCGGACCCGCGCGGGCGCCTGCCACGTGGGCCTCCTCGCAGCGGCCGGGGAGTTCGTCGCATTCACAGACGCGGACTGCGTGCCCGAGCCGACCTGGCTCGAGTGCCTCCATGCGGGCTTCGCGGATGGCATTGTCGGAGTCGGCGGCCGGATCGAGAACCGCGGGGACACGTTCTGGCAGCACGCGGTCGACGGCGCCCTCGATACGTTCCTCGGAAGCGCCAACTCCGTCCAGGGTCGCCCGTTCCGAGACCGGCGGGATGTGGCGAGCATCAGCGGCTGCAACTCGATGTACCGGAGGGCGGATCTCCTCGCCGCGGGAGGATTCCACCGCGAGCTTGTGACGACGGAGGACACGGAGCTCAACCGGCGCATGCTCGAACGGGGGAGGCTCTTCTACGTCCCGGATGCCGTCGTGCGCCACAGGCACGAGCGCGGTCTGCGTGACTTTGCGAGACGGATGATCCAGTATGGGTATGGCCGAGGCCAATCGCTCCTCCTCGGTCCGCCGATGGTCCTCGCCCTGCTCGCGCCCGCGGCGATCGTCCTCACCGCGTTCGCCCCTTGGTTCGGCCTCGGCCTCCTCGGCCTCTATGCCCTCGCCGTCCTCGCGTCGGCGATCTCGCCCGCGATCCGACGGAGGCGCCCGGGCCTCGCCCTCGCGATTCCCGTCGTCCTCGTCATCGAGCACGCCAGCTACGTGTTCGGGTTCTGGAAGGGCGTCGTCCTGACCCGCGGGGGGTCGAGGCGAAAGCCCGCAGAGACGCAGAGGGAATCCGCGTGAGAATCGCCCACGTCGGCGTCGAAATCGTGCCCTCGCGGAACGGCGCGTACGTCGGCGGGCTCGTGAAGAACGTCGCGACGGTCGCCGCGGGGCAGGCGGCCCGCGGCCACGACGTCTCCCTCTTCACGTCGGACGTGCGAGGCCACGTCGCGGACGGGGGAAAGAGCCCTTTGGGCACGCTTCGACGGATCCCCACGCAGGGCGAGTACGGCTCCTTCCCGTTTGCGGCGACGTTCGCGGTCCGGGCCGCGCGCGAACTCCGGCGCGCCAACCGGGCGACGCCGTTCGACATCGTCCACGTTCACTCCGCGTACGCGGCGCTCGGCGCGGTGTCCTACCTCCTGCGTGGCGTCGACGCGCCACGCGTGTTCAGCCTGTACTCGCCGAACTTCCGGACGATGCCAGGCCACGACTGCGGGACGCGGAGGCGTCTCGTCCGGGACCGCGCCGCGCGCACGGCTCTCGCGGGGTACGACGCGACGGTCGTCCCGAGCGGGAGTCTCCGGTCGCGCCTCCTCGAGAGCGGCCTCGACGGGGAGTCCGTGTTCCAGATCCCTCCCGCGCTCGCGCCCTCGATGCTCGACGGGCTGCCGTCCCGGGAGGAAGCCCGCAGGACCCTCTCGATCTCGGGCGACGCACGGGTCGTCCTGTTCCTGGGGAACTACTCTCCCTGGAAAGGTGCCGACGTCCTCCTCCACGCGTTCTCCCGGCTCCGGGACGCGGTCCCGGACGCGGTCCTCCTCGCGGCCTGGGGCGAGCCGTACGAGTGGAGCGGGAACCGGCGCTCCGACCTCCTCGCGCTCGTCGAGGGACTCGGCCTCGAGGGCTCCGTGCGCCAGGTGGGAATCCTCGAGGACGTACGTCTCGCGCTCCGGGCCGCGGACGTGCTCGCCTCGCCCTTCCGGTGCACGTGCAAGGTCCTCGACTACCCTCTTTCGATCCTCGAGGCGTTCGCGTGCGAACGCCCCGTCGTCTCGACCCGCGTCGGCGGGATCCCCGAGCTCTTCGAGGGCGACGGCCGAGGGACCGTCGTGCCGCCGGGAGACGCAGACGCGCTCGCGAACGCCCTGACGGCGGTTATCGCGGACCCCGCCGCGGCGAGTGAGGCCGGAGTCCGCGCATCGAGATGGGTCCGAGAGCGATTCCTCGACAGGACCGTCGGCAAGGCCATTGAGTCCCTGTACGGGGACCTCGACGGTGCGCGGCCCGCGCCGCGAGCGAATGCCACCCCGGCACCGAACTGAGGGGGACCCCGTGAAGCTCGTCGCGATTGTCGGTGCGGACGGCACGGGAAAGTCGACGCAGGCGGAGAAGCTCGCCGAGCGTCTGACGGAGCTCGGCCGCGCCGCGACATGCGTCCGGCCCGTCTTCCTTCTCTTCGACCCGTGGAGGCTCCGGGGGAAGCGCGGTACGACGCCCGCCCTGAGCCCCCGCCTTCGGCGCGTGGGGAACGGCTCGGCCAGCCGGCGTCGCGGCTCCATCGCCGCTTCCGCAGCCGGGTACACGTACGCGCTCGCGACGTACCTCTACATGCGCACGCACTTCCGCGGCGTCGAGTTCGTCGTGTGCGACCGGTACTTCTACCAGTACTTCTTCGACATCTCCGGCGCGGGTGCGACAGGGATCGCGAAGTCGTTCCCGCGGCCGAGCGTGGTCTTCTGGCTCGACGGAGACCTCGGGATCGTGCGGCAGCGGAGCGACACGCCCCCGACGACGCCGGCCGAGGAGAAATATTTCGAGGACGCGTTCGCGTTCTACCGGGACCTCGCGCCGTCCCTCGGGTTCGTGCGCATCGACGCGTCGCGGCCCGTCGAGGCGGTCGCAGAGGAGATCTTCCGGGTCCTGTTCGAGAGGGTGGGCGCGTGAGCCACACCGCGACGGACGCGTTCTGGCACGTGCTCTCCCTGACGGACCCGCACGCGCAGGACGTTCCCGACATCCGCGGACTCGCGAGGAACGGCCGGCACCTGCGCGCGTCGCTCGACCTCGCGAGCGCGAACGGCCTCGCGTACGCGTTCCTCGAGCGGCTCACAGCGACGGACGTCCCCCTTCCGGCGGAGGCGAGACGGCGTCGGGAGGAGGAGGCTCGCGCGGCGGCGCGGTTCCGAGCGACGGTCTCGGCCCTGAACGACGCATCGCGGGCGACCGGCGTCGGGTACGCGGTGATTAAGGCGTGCGCCGCGGTCGAGCACGTCCCGCGGGACATCGACATCTTCCTGGCCGGCGAGGGCCGGGAGGCGTTCCTCGCGGACCTCGAACGGAGGGGATTCCGTTCCGCGTACCGCGACGAGGCGGAGATCGCCCTGGCCGCGGACGGGTTCCTCCGCACGGACGTCTACAGCCGGATCCACTACCTGGGCCGCGACTTCGTCAACGGAGGGTCCCTCCTCGGCTCCGCATGCCCAGGATTGAACCTGGGGGCCAAGTTCCCGACGCTCGGGGACGAGGCCGCGTACCTCGTGAACTCCGCGCACGGGATCTTCGGGCACGCGGCGATGAGCCTCCTCGACTTCTTCAGCTTCAACGACCTCGACCGAAGGATCGGCGGCTCGAGCCGCGTTCGCGGGATCGCAGTGGAACTCGGGTGGGGCCAGGTCCTCGATCGGTGGACGGGGCGGCTCGATGCCCTGCGCGACGCGGTCTATGGGAAGCGCATCCCCGTGACGTTCCCCGCCCGCCACGGTCGGATGTTCGTCCTCGATTGCGTCGCGGCCCTGGACGCTCCGCGGCTCGATCCTCGGGACGCGGCCGCCCTCCGCCTGTCCCTCGTCTGGGATGACCTCTTGTTCGCCTCCGAGCGGACGGGGCTCGACGGCGTCGTGCGCGGCTCGCGGACCCTCGCGGGGATCGCGAACGCCGCGGGCCACAGGCTCCGGATGATGCGGGGGGACCGAAAAGGACTCTATGCGGACACGGATAAGCGGCGCTGGGAACGCTCTCAGAACCCGATGAGGTGAGCGTCGCGGATGAAGGTCCTCCTCGTCACGTCGATGTTTCCTCCGTACTGTGGCGGCGGCGTCAGCTCGCACGTGCGTGATCTCGCGGAGGCGCTCGGCGGGATGGGCCACGAGCCATGGGTCCTAACGAGCCGACGACGACAGCGCAAGGATCCCCAGGAGTCCGCCGAGGCACCCCGTGGGACCCGCGTTGTGTATGCCCGCGACTTCCCGACGATGGCCGCGACGATCGGCCACCTCACGCGCGCGACCGGATTCGACGTCGTCCACTACCACGCGTTCAACGCGCTTGCGCTCGCGCCCCTCGCGCGCCGCGCCGCGGGCGCGAGCGTCTTCACGCTCCACTCGGACAGCGCGAATTACATCGCCTCCGTCCGCGGTTGGCGGAGCCGCGCCCACCCGGGATACCAGGCGCTCCGGCTCTACGAGCGCATCGCGGGCCGCCTCCCGGACATGACGATCGCGGTGTCCCACCGGATGCTCGAGTACGCGCACGCGATCGGGATCGACCGGGCCGTGAGGATCCCGAACGCCGTGGACTCGGAGTACTGGCGACCGCCCGCTGGGCGCGCGGAGACCGTCGAACGGACGATCGTCGTGCCCCGGATGCACGTCCCGAAGAACGGAATCGAGTACGCGATCGACTCGATGCGGACGATCGCGGCCGCGGTCCCGGGCGCCCGACTCCTGATCACCGGGGACGGGCCACTCCACGGTGCCCTGGAACGCCGAGCGGCGTCCCTCGGCGCGCGCGTGCAGTTCCTCGGGACCGTGAGCCGGGACGAGATGCGGGCGCGGTTCCAGACGAGCGACCTCGTGATGGTCCCCTCGGTGACGATCTCGGGCACGCAGGAGAACACGAGCATCGCGGCCCTCGAGGCGATGGCATGCGGCACACCCGTGATCGCGACGCGGATCGGCGGTCTCCCGGAGGTCATCGAGGACGGCCGGACGGGCGTCCTCGTCCCCGAACGCGACGCGGAGAGCCTCGCGGCCGCCGCGGTCCTCCTGCTCCGGGATCCGGGGAGGCTCGGCGAGATGCGCTCCGCGTGCCGGGACCACGTCGTGCAGAGGTTCTCCGTGGGGGGCTGGGCTTCGAAGGTCCTCGAGGTGTACGCGGAGACCCTCGAAGCGAACGGGCACCCGGGGACGCGCGGGGCGGGATGATCCGTTGACCCCACGCGGCGCGAAGGTCCTGGCGGCCATCACGCTCGGGCTCGCCTTGGCGGTCGTCGGGTACTTCGTTTTCCGACGATACTTCTCGACCCTCCCTCTCGTCGCGGCCGCGGCAGCGGGCTGCGTGACGTTCCTCCTCGTCCGCCCGAAGGAGCCCGGGCCCGGACCCGAGCCCCTTCTCGAGCGCCGGCAGTGGGTCAAGATCCTCTCGGCTCTGTTCTTCTTCGCAAGCGCCGCGAGCCTGGCCCTCATGGTCTCCGCGCAGTACACGAAACCGATCGGGTACTACGTCGCGATCTCCGTCGCCGCGGGCGCCATCGCCGGGATCGCCTTCCTCGTCAACACGAACCGCGAGGTCCTCGCGGCGCTCGGAATGGTCGTCCTCCTCGCCCTCAACGTGTACGGGACGAACGCGCTCGCCTTCCCCCTGGGGATTGGCGGCGCGGACGCGCCGACCCACCTCTATTTCCTCGTTCGCCCGATCGTGGAGACAGGCGCGGTCGAGCAGGGGAACCTCTGCGGCCTCATCTATGGCGCGTTCCCCGCCCACCACATCCTCGTCGCGCTGTCCGCGATCCTCATGCCCGGGGTTCCGGCGCTCACGTACTACGGCCTGGGGGCCGTGATCATGGTCCTACCGGTCCTCGTCGTGTTCGCGATCGGCCAGCGGCTCTTCGGTCCGCGAACGGGGCTCCTCGCCGCCCTCCTCCTCGCGGGGGCGAGCTACTACATCTCCTGGGCGTCCCACGCCGCCCCCCTCACGTACGCAATCCCGTTGATCGCGGTCCTCGTTCTCGTGCTCGCGAGGTCCCTTGAACGCTTCCGGTTCCGGTGGCTCGGCGTGGCCGCGATCCTCGGGCTCGCCGTCGTCCTGACCCATCCGTACTCGTCCGTGATCCTCGGCCTCGTGCTCCTGTCGATCGTCCTCGGACAGGCGATCTTCCGGCCGGAGAGGCGCCTCACCGTCGGCGCGCTCCCGGCCGCCGGCGCGGTGTACGCGTTCCTCCTCCTGTTCGACTGGGTGAACTTCTCGTGCCTGATGACGAAGAGCTTCCAGCTCACGCTCGGGTGGGTCAACGCGTTCACGGGGGAGGCGCTCCAGGCGCCGCCCGCGGTGTACGACGTCCTGCCGCTCTCCGCGATCTTCGCGAACACGGCGGGGGACGTCCTACTCCTCCTGCTCGCCGTTGTCGGCTTCTTCGTCATCCTCTCCCGGAGGCTCGTGCCCGCGGACCTCATCGTCCTCGCACCGATGGTCGGCCTCCTCGTGATCTCGGGCATCGGCATCGTGACGACACTCGCGTACCTCCTCCCGAACCGGATCTACGTGTACCTGCAGTTCCTCGCCCTCGCTCCACTCGCCGCGGTGGGCCTCGAGCGCGTCCTCCGCCGGCCGAAGCCGTCGGACCGCGGCCCGACGCGGGCCCGGACGCTCGCGATCGCCGCCGCAGTCGTCGCGGCGTTTGTCTTCGCGTCTGCCGTGAGCACGATCGCAGGGTTCGAGACGAGCCCGCTCACGGC
>Ga0154851_102_pt9 | contig 22270 bp, 30 predicted proteins | sample Rifle2008BG16ft_FD_105579 | JGI IMG/M metagenome (GOLD analysis project Ga0154851, IMG submission 105579) | Euryarchaeota archaeon RBG_16_68_13
GGCATGGGATGACCCGCCTCGTCCCGACGGTACCAGTCGAGGACCTCGTCGATCTTCAGGTCGCGGCCGGAGACCTTCACGAGAAGCGCGTTCCGCACGCTCGCGGCAGCTTCCGCGGCGACCGCGTTCTCGAAGACGGCTGCGTACGGGGTCTGGGACATCCACCACAGGACGAGGTAGTACGTCTTCTTCGTCGGCCGTCGAACGGTCTTGGGCTTCATTGGAGGATGGGCCTCCGCCTCCCAGTCAGGAGGAGATGGGGAATCCACGAGTCTCGGAGAATAAAGGCCTTGTCGAACGGTTCTCGAAAACGAGAACTATCCGTCAGTCCTCGAACCAGACCCCGCACGCGCAGCGCACGGCGTCGGCGGCAACGAGGACGCCGCATTTCGGGCAGGAGTAGCTGACGAGCGAGCGCGCATCCTCGAAGCGGACACCGCACACGGGGCATGCATCTTCGAGCTCCGGCACGAGGGAATCGCACTCCGGGCAGGCGAAGGTGGGGGTCTCCAGGGAAAACTTCACCCCGCAGGAACACTCGGAGGCCTTGTCGGACACGAAGCGGCCGCACGACGGGCACTGGAAGAGGACGACGGATTCGCCCGTCTCCCGCAGGGCGGGCCTGGGCCTCCGGGACGAGACGTCGTGCACCCGCTGGATGTCCGCGAGGAGGTCCGCGAGGGTACGGGACGGGTCCGGAGCGGGCGATGGAAAGACGGGAGAAGACGCCTGCAGGCGGCTCGTCGCATACATCCCGCCCGTGCTCCCGGCGAAGGCGGCACCGCAGGATTGGCACCGGTCCCGCTCGAACGGCGTCAGGCGTCGGCAGTTCCAACAGAGGATTCCCGGTTCCGGCCGCGCGGAGCCCTCCGCCTCGCGGACGGCGCTGCGGTCCCCGGGTCGGACGGCCAACGGATGACTCCCCCGCATCGACAGCATCGGCATGCGAGGCGATAAGGGGTCTCCCTAAATTTGTCACGCGTGAGAATCAGTTACCGGCCGGCCTCCATGGGAGCGACTGTTCTCGGTTCCGCGAATGATTTAAATGAGATACTCGCTTGTCTGCGGGTCTGCGATGACGAAGATCCTAGTCTGCGTGGCGTGGCCCTACACCTCCGGGGCCCGCCACATCGGTCACGCGACGGCCACGTTCATCCCCGCGGACGTCTTCGCCCGGTACCATCGCATGAAAGGGGACGACGTCCTCGTCGTCGGCGGCAGCGACATGCACGGAACTCCGACGACGGTCCGCGCGGAGGAAGAGGGCGTCGAGCCTCGCATCGTCGCGGAGAGGTTCCACGCGCTCCATGCGAAGAACATCGAGCAGCTCGGGGTGAAGTACGATCTCTACTGGAACACGGCGGACGCGAACCACAAGCGGTGGGCCCAGGAGATCCTCCTCGCCCTGAGGGAGAAAGGGCACATCTACGAGGCCACGATGATCTCCCCGTACTGCTCGACGGGAAACCACTTCCTCCCGGACCGGTACGTGGAAGGCGTCTGTCCGCACTGCGGTTTCGATCGCGCGCGGGGAGACCAATGCGACAACTGCACGAGGCTCCTGGACCCCTTCGATCTGAAGGACCCCCGCTGCCGGACCCACGGGACCTCGCCCGCGCCGCGGGAGACGAACCATCTCTTCTTCCGACTCAGCGCGTTCCAGGCCCGCCTGAAGGATTGGACCGCATCCGGGAAGGACCACTGGCGGCACCACGTGATCAGCTTCGCGAGGAGCTGGATCGAGGAGGGCTTGAAGGATCGCCCCATGACCCGGGACTTGGACTGGGGCATCGAGGTTCCCATCCCCGGGTTCGAATCGAAGCGGATCTACGTGTGGTTCGAGGCCGTCATGGGCTACCTCACCGCGACGAAGGAGTGGTTCCGCCGCGCGGGGAGGCCCGAGGGATGGCGCGACTTCTGGCAGGACCCGTCCGCGCGGCATTACTACTTCATCGGGAAGGACAACATCGTCTTCCACACGATCATCTGGCCCGCGATCCTCCTCGGCTTCGACGAAAGCCTTGCCCTCCCGCACGACGTTCCCGCGACCCAGTACATGAACATCTCCGGGGAGAAGATGAGCGCCGGGAGGGGCCTGGGCGTCTGGCTTCCGGACCTCCTCGAACGATTCGATCCCGACAACATCCGCTACTATGCAATCGCGACGATGCCCGAGACGAAGGACTCCGAGTTTGACTGGCAGGACTTCGCCCAGCGCAACAACAGCGAGCTCCTGGCCGTGTACGGGAACTTCGTGTACCGCGCCCTGACCTTCGCGGACCGCAATTTCCACCATGAGGTCCCGGAGGCAGGGTTCCTGGACGCGGCGGACAAGGCCGTCCTCCGGGCCGTCGAGGAGCAGTGGCGGAAGGTGGGTCAGAACCTTGAGTACGTGCATGAGAAGGACGCCCTCCGGGAGGCGATCCACCTCGCCCGTCTGGGGAACCAGTACTTCGACCGGAAGGCGCCTTGGGACCTCCTCCGGAAGGACCGCACCGCGTGCGGGACCGCGGTCCACGTCGCCCTCCGGGTCGCGAAGGCGCTGACGGTCATCCTGGCGCCGTTCCTCCCGTTCAGCTCGTCCCGCCTCTGGCATGCCCTCGGCCACGACTCCGATGTCCACGCCCAGCGCTGGGAGGAGGCCTTGGAGGACCTCCCGGCGGGTCAGCGCCTCCGCGTCGGGAAACCGCCCTTCTCGAAGATCGAGATTGCCTCCGGGAAGGCCGCGAGGCCCACGGACGCGCTCGACGTCCGCGTCGCGCGGATCGTCGAGGTGAAAGAGCACCCCAACGCAGACAAGCTGTACGTCCTCCAGATCGACCTCGGGGACGAGCGGCGGCAGATCGTCGCGGGGGTCCGCGCCGACTACACGCCGGAGGACCTGAGGGGGCGGAGGATCGCCCTCTTGGCGAACCTGCAACCCGCGAGGCTCCGCGGGATACCGAGCAACGGGATGCTCCTCGCCGGCGAAGACCCTTCCGTCGTCGGCCTCGTGAAAGTTCCGGAGGACGCACCTCTGGGAACCCAGGTCCTCGGGGTTCGCGGCGCTCCAGAACTCTCCTTCGCAGAATTCCAGAAGTACAAGCTCCAGGTCGGCCCCGAGGGGACGATTCTGTTCCTCGGGACGTCGGGCGAGGTGCGGGTGCGCCTCGAGGCCGCAGGGAAGCCCCTCACGGTGGACAAGGGGCTCGGTGAAGGGACCTGGGTCCATTGAGCGCGCAGGGTCCGCTGGGACCTCAGGCCGCGCCCACGGCGACCGCCATCGCCGTCTGGATCTGCGCCCGGAGCGCGAGGCCGAACGCGAGCTCTCGCGACACGGAGGCGAGATCCTCCATCAGGACATCGAATCGGAAGCCCCCGAAGGTGGCCCGTCCTTCCGCAACGAGGCGGTCCCCATCGTACACCCGCTGCCGCCCCCAGACGGAATGCCGGATGCGGTACGTGCGGCCCTTCCACGCAAACGCGGCGGACCACCATCCGAAATGGACCTCGAGGAGACCTTCCGCGCGCTCGATCCGGAGCACGTCCTTCCAGGCGGAATACCGGACGCGCCCCGAGAGGGTTGGCAAAGGGCCGTCCACCGCGTACCAGTCGCCCTTCAGACGCCGGACCTGGAAGGGAGTCCCGTCGACGCGCACCTCGTGGCGCTTCCACATGCCGACGCGGGCCTCCACGGTCATCCGCCTGGGCAACGCGTTCCCCTGGCATAAGAGCCGCGTGGGAACACCACCCCGCAAAGCTTTAGACGGCGACCCCCTTCCGAGCACGGCCCATGCTCCTGGACCTCCACAACCACACCCGGTACTCCCCCGACTCACGGGTCGCGCCCCGGGACCTCGTCGCCGTCGCGAGGCGCGTCGGCCTCCAGGGCGTCGCAATCACAGACCACAACGAGGTGCGGGGGATCCGGGAGGCGGAGGAGGCCGCGGGCGACGGGTTCCTCGTCATCCCCGCCTCCGAGGTGTCCAGCCGGGAAGGGCACATCCTCGCCCTCGGCGTCCGAGAGAGGGTCCCGCGGGACCTCGGGGTCGCAGAGACCGTCGGGCGGATCGTGGCCCTCGGCGGGGTGCCCGTCGCAGCCCATCCATACCGCTTCTGGTCCGGGCTTGGTGAGGAGTCCGTGCGCTCGAACGCCTTTCGCGCGCACGAGACGAGGAACGGGCGGACCCTCCGCCGCGGGAACGCCCGGGCCTCCGCCCTTGCGAAGTCGATGGGGGTCGGCCAGGTGGGCGGGAGCGACAGCCACTTCCTCGGCGAGGTCGCCCGCGCGGTCACGTCGGTCAACGGCGGACCCATGGGTCTCGACGGGGTCCTCCAGGCGATCGGTCAGGGGCGGACGAAGGTTCAGGGCCTCGATCGGGGTCTGGCCGGGACCGCGAAGTACGTGACGAAGTGCGTCTCCGAGTGGATGATGCGGGGCATGGAGCGCATCTGACTACAGGTGTTCCTCGATCCGCTTCGCGAACGCGTCGAGATTCTGTCGGAGACGCTTCGGGTCGACGTCCTTCGACATGCGGAACACGAAGAGGGCCTTCGGCCCGTCGTTCATGATGACGACCCTGCTTCCTTCCAGATTGATGACGACGCTGTCGAGGCGCTCCTTGAGCTCGGACGTCGCGGTTTCCGCCGCGCCGAGCAGGATCGCGAACATCGCGACGAAAGTCTCCGAGTGGGCCCCCTTCGGAATGCTTCCTGCGATGTGCATCCCACTGCGGGAGACCAGGACCGCGTCCTGAATCCCCTCCGTCCTCTCGATCTCGTGGAGGATCGCCTCGATCGCCGCAATGTCCGCCATGGCTTCGCCTCTCACAGCCTCGCGTATGCGGGGCAGAACGGGGATGGGGGAGACCCCGGAATAAACCTTTCCTCGGCCAGAATCACCCGAATGATGCTTCATAGCCCTCGGAGGAGTTCGAGGGTTGCCACGACCGAATCGACGGCTCGGGCCGCGCGGTCGACGCGGGCGTTCGCCTGCGCGTCCGTCATCCCCGGTCCCGTAATCCCGAGCCCGACGGGCTTCGCAGACCGGAGGGACAGCTCCATGAGGGCGCGGGCCGCCGCGTGAACAATCACCTCGTCGTGGAGGGTTTCGCCCTTGATGACCGCGCCCAACGCGACGACGGCGTCGACGTCCGCGCGCTCCAGGAGGCGCTGCGCCGCGATGGCAATCTCCCAGGTGCCAGGGACCCGCACGACGGAGGCGACGGCCACACCGCGTTCCCGGGCGCGATCGAGGGCCGCCTCGACCATGCGGTCCACGACCTCCCGGTTGAACAGGGCGGCGACGATCGCGATCGTCACGGGCTCTTCACCCGGATCGGGCCCGCGTCCGCATAGCCTTCCCGCTGTCCCGTGCCCGCCCGCGCGCGGATCGCCTCGGGTCGGAACAGGAGGTCGTAGGCGTTGATCGCGTGCTCCCTCGTCCGACGGTCGAAGAGCCACGCGAGCTTCCCTTCGTCCGCGGCTTCCTCTTCGTGGACCATCACACCGATGATATGTCTCCCCATCTGGGCCTGGACGAGTTGGAGGCCGAAGTCCGCAGCGAGGGCGCAGTCCTTGTCGACCGTCTGTCGGCCGACCATCCCGAGGACGAGGACGAGGTCGCAGCCGCGGTCGAAGAGGATCCGCGCGCCGGCCGCGAGGTCCTTGATCCCGGGCACCGTGTAGCGGACGATCTCGAAGCCGCCGCCCTGCTTCCCGAGCTCGTCGATCGCGGAAGAAGCCATGTCGTATCGCGAGAACGAGGTGTCCACGATCCCGATGCGCTTCACGGAATCCGTGCCCGATCCTGGCCTTCCCCTTCGACGTGCCGGAGGCGCTCTTGCAGCGCGAGCCATTCGCCCACCTTCCTTACGATCTTTCGCGTGCCGTCGAGGTCGCCCTCGAACTGCGGGAGGCGGACGACCTTCGTGCGCAGTCCCCGCCTCCGGCACTCCTCGAGGACCCTCTCCTCGTTGTGAGCCTGATCAAAGCCGAGGGCGATGACGTCCGGCCGGAGCTCGTCCAGGATCTCATAGATGTCCCCCTCGTGGCCGAGGAGCGCCCGGTCGACGGGCTTGAGGGCCGCGACCATCTGGACCCGTGACGCCTCCGCGGTGATCGGCTCGTGCTTGAACTTCCGCGCGGTGCTGTCCCTCGCGACGACCACGACGAGTTCGTCGCCGAGACTCCGGGCCTCCGAAAGGAAGTAGATGTGGCCGGGATGGAGGAGATCGAAGACCCCCGTTGCCATTACTCGGACCATGCGCGCCACGCCTGGACGACGTCTTGCCCGTCGAGGAAGGCGAGATTCCGCTCTCGCGCATATGTCTTTGCATCCTCCCTGGAGAGGGCACGCCCGTCGTCCGCCATCATCTCGCAGATCGTGGCGCTCGGCGCGAGTCCCGCCATGACCATGAGGGCCGTCGTGAGCTCCGTGTGGCCCTTCCTGCCGTCGAGGAGGGGCTCCGCGGCATTGAGGAGGGTCACGTGTCCCGGAGACCGGAATTCCCGGGCGAACGCGTGGGCGGCCCACCCGTTCTCGCGTCGCAGGGCCTCACGGGAAAGAGAGGCGAAGCGGGAGATCGTGAGGGCCCGATCCCGGTCCGTCACGCCCGTGAACGTGTCGCGATGGTTCACCGTAATCGAGAACGCGCTCCTCCGGTCGTAGCGCATGTCCTCCGAGGCGATGTCCTGCAGGACCGGATATGCGTCCGCGGCCCGGCGCAGGACGTCCGCCATGAACGGAAGGCCGAGGCGATCCTGCACGGTCCCGGGCAGGGTCACGCAGATGAGCCCACCGGCGTCCTTGCGCAGGCGACGGACGGAGGCCGCGGTGACGAACTCGCTCGCAATCGTGAGATCCGTCTCTTCCTCGCGGCCATCCCCGTCATACACGAGAACGAATTCGCCTCGGCGCAACGCGTCGAGGGCGAGGGCCACCGCATCCACGGTCCCTTGGACCCGGCGGGCTTATTTCAAGTTTGTTGTAACTACCATCTTCATGGTAGATTTGGCCTGGCGTCGCAGGACTTATGGCCCGGGCCCCCCTTTCGCGCGGGATGCTCGATGCGGCTGCCATCGCGAAGACGGACCCGGGAGGGCTGGGGAAGGCCCTCGCAAGCCTCCCTGAACAGCTGGAAAACGGGCTGCGCCGCGGGCTCGGGACGCACGTCGGGGTGGAGGATGCGAGCCGGATCTTCATCGTGGGCCTCGGAGGTTCCGCGATCGCCGGGGACGTGTTCGCCTCATGGGTCGCAGACCGCTCGAAGGTCCCCATCCAGGTCGTCCGGGACTACCGCCTGCCGTCGTACGCGCAACCGGGGGACCTCCTCGTCGCGGTGAGCTACTCGGGGACGACGGAGGAGACGCTCGCCGCCACGGCGCAGGGGATCAAGCTCGGGTGCCGGCTCGTCGCCGTCACGTCGGGGGGAACGCTCGCCCGACTTGCGGGGGACTCGGGCGGCGACCTCATCGAGGTTCCCGGAGACCTTCCGGCCCCCCGCGCGTCCTTCGGCCACCTCTTCGGGATCCTGCCCGCCATCGGCGAGACGTGGGTGTATGGAGACCTTCCGGGCGAGCTCCGAAGGGCCGTCGTCCGGCTCAAACAACTTCGAGAAGAGATCCGCCCCGACGTGCCCCTCCGGAAGAACCGCGCGAAGCTCATCGCGACGCGGCTCAAGGACCGCACCCCCATCCTGTACGGGGCGCCTCCCATGGTCCCCGTCGCGAAGCGGTGGCAGACCCAGCTCAACGAAAACGCGAAGGTCGTCGCCTTTGCCTCCGCGTTCCCGGAGGCGGACCATAACGAGCTCGTCGGCTGGTGCGAGGACCCGTCCGCGAAACGGTTCGCGCCGATCCTCCTGAGGGACCGCGACGAGTCGCCGGAGATGCGACGCCGGCTCGACGCGACCGCGGCGATGATGAACCGCCGCACGAAGGTCGAGTCCGTGGAGGACGACAGCGAAGAGATCCTCGGGCGGATGCTCGGCCTCTTGTACCTGGGCGACTTCGTGAGCCTCTACGTCGCGGCCCTCCGCAGGGTCGACCCGCTCCCCGTTTTGCCGATCGCGGAGCTCAAGGCCCGTCTCGCCCCGCGGACGAGGGCAAAGAACTGAACGCCGAGGGGGAGACTTTCCGGCGGCCGTCGGCGATGACGCGGCCGCCTTTTGAACTCCCGAGGCCTTGCGACCACCAGCTCTCCAGGCTGGCGCCCTACCGGGCTAGGCGACCTCGGCACCCAGCGCGCGTGCGATGGGGTGCCGTGTAATAAAGGTTCTCCGCTCGACGTGCAGGACCGCCTCGCGGACCCCTCACTTCCACAGCTTGGGATACGTCCCGGGATTCATCAGAACGCGCTGCGAGTCCGCCGCGACCCCGGACTTCGCGACCACGATCTCGTCCGTCGTCAGGAGGGCTTTACCGAAGGCGACGGCCTCCCCCTTCGCCGTGAACAAGGCGACCGTCTGTCCACGCCGGACATGCGGGTCGAGCTTCGCGACACCGGGGACCGCGAGGTTCGCACCGTGGCACACGGCGTCCACGGCCGTGTCCTTCATGACGACCCGCGGGAGATGCGCGAGGAGCCGTTCCACGGGCTGCAGGAGGGACCGCAGAGGCACCTCGTCGCCCTCCTCCTTCCAGAAGACGAAGGCGTCGCGGAACGCGTTCACGGGTCGCGCCTCCGCTTCCATGAACGTCGCCGTCCGCGTCCGCCGGAGATCGACGAGGTTCGCTCCCACTCCGAGCGCGTCACCGAGGTCCACGCACAGGGTCCTGATGTACGTGCCGGACTCGCAACGGACCCGGAAGAGGACGGTCCGAGCGGCGATCTCCAAGGCCTCAAGCTCGTACACATGTCGGGCTCGGCGCTCGCGCTTCACCGCGCTCCGGACGGGAGGAGTCTGGTAGATCTCCCCGACGAACCGGGACATCATCGCCTTCACGCGGCGAGCCTCGATGTCCTGGTGGAGGTGCATCACGCCGACGTACTCCTTGTCCCCCTCGAGGACCGCCTCGAGGGCCCGCGTCGCATCCGAGAGAGCCACGGGGAGCACGCCCGTGACCCGCGGGTCCAAGGTGCCGGAGTGACCTGCCTTCCCGACGCCGAAGATGTCACGCACCCATGCGCTCACCTGGTGGGACGTCGGACCCTCCGGCTTGTCCACGACAGCGACCCCGAGTCGGATCCGCTCGTCCATCGAGCGATCCTCGGGCCGCGTGCCGTACTTCGAGTCCGGGGTCGCGTGGAGGACGACGAGGTCGCTCATCCCGCCACCTGGGATGTGAGAAGGCCCACGATCTCGTCCGGCGTCCGGTCCGAGGAATCGATGACGAGGTCGTACGCGCGGAGGTCGGCGAGATCGATCCCGTAGATCCCCTTGTACCGCGCGCGCTCGGAGCGTTCGCGCTCGGCCAGCTCCCGGCGCACCACGCCCAGGTCCTTCCCCTCCCGGCCCGCAATCCGCTCCGCCCGGACCTCCGGGGCCGCGTCGATCCACATCTTCAGGCAAGGGACGCGCCGTTGGGAGAGGAGATGAGCTTGGATTCTGCCATCCACGACGACGTCCTCACCCAGGGAGTCCCTCCGGAGGATCTCCGCGAGGACCCGCTCGTCGAGCTCGCGGTCGATGGACGGGTCCTCCTCCGCCTTCCGACCGAGGGCCTCGAGGTCGAGCCCCCGGTCGGATGCCATCTTGCGGAACAGGGCCCCCGCGGAGACGAGGACAAAGCCTCGGGCCTTCGCGAAGCGTTCCGCGGCCGTCGTCTTCCCGCTTCCGGGGGGCCCGCCGATCACGACGATCATCCGGGGCCCCCCTCAGGCCGCGCCTTCCGCCTCGGCGACCAAGGGGACCCCGAGCTCCTGGAGCCGGCGGCGGAAGCGCACGAACTTCAGGACCCGGATCACGATCTGGCCGAAGGGGAGCGCGAGGAGGGAGTAGAGGAGCACCCACGATGGAAACACGTAGATCGAGGGAAGGTACACGTTCGAGGACCACGGGACCGCGATGTACTGGTTCCCGAGGTTCGTGAGGGTCACGTCCACGAAAGCCCGGAGCCAGCTGAAGATCACGATGAACAGGAACATCGTGAGGGCCATCGACTTGTACGGAGAGAAGGTCATGTCCGCGATGTCGGACTGGAACGTCTTCTGGATCTCCTTGAGCTTGTCGACCTCCGCTGTGTTCCCCTTCCGGACGGCGTCCATCTGGGCCTTCCGCCAAGCGCCCATGACCTTCTGGGTCCGGGCCATGCGAATCCAGTCCGTGAAGTAGTCCCTCACGAGGGAGGAGATGGTCGTCGTGAGCATTCCCGCGAGGAGGATCGTGGTGACGGGCAGGGACCCGCCGAACCCGATCACGGGCATGAGCAGAGCCCCCGCGGCAGCCGAAAAGAGCTCCGCGAGCTGCGGATCCACGAGGGTCCAGAACGCGAGGAGAAAGAGGAAGACCATGATGAAACGGGAGAAGCTCGGGCCAGCGGCCGTCGCGGGCTTCGCCCGCGGGGAGGACCTCTCCTCCTGTTCTGGATCTCCCGGGGACTCGGGTCCGTCGGCCACGCGCTGACGAAGGGACCCGTTCATATAAGGATTGTCCCGCGGACCCGGAGAGCCTCACCCGGCCTGCGGCGCGCTCGAGCCGCCGAGGGAGTGCTGAATCTTCTCCCCGAGCTGCTCGTAGCGTTCCGAGAGGCTCTTCTCCTGCTTCTGGAGGGACTTCACGCGGATCGACAGGGTCTCCTTGTGCTCCTCGAGTTCCGTCTTGAGGGACACCCGGTCATCTTGCCGGACGAGGAGCATCCCGATGCTCTTGTAGATCGGGACATCCGCGCTCACCTTCTCGAGCTCCTCGAGGGTCCCCTCGATCTCGCGCAGCTTCGCCTCGAGCTGCAGGCGCTGAGAAGCGAGAACCTGGAGCTGCTGCTGCAACTGCTGATACTGCGCGATCTGGTTCTGGAGCTGGGGGGAGATCTCCTTCATGCCGTCACCACTCTGCGAACCCTCGCCGCGACGTCGGCCCAGCGGAGGTAGGAGTTCACCGCGGCTCGGAGGGCGCTCGTGTCGTCCGCTTCGATCGTCAGGGTGACCGCGCCCCGCCGGCCCGATACGCGGACGCGGGCCTTCGGCACGTCGCGACCCGCTTCCGGACGGAGGGCCTGGAGGACGACCGGGGCCTCGGGACCTTCAAGAGTGATCGTGGCGCGCCGCATGGTCACCGCGCCTTCACGACCTTCTTGACGTTCGGCCGCTCCTTGTAGAAGATCTTCGAGCCACAGCGCTCGCACTGGATCCCGACCGTGTTGATGTTCGTGCGGATCGGCTCGAAGCACATCGCGCACTTGTACATGCTCACGCCTCCTTCGGCTCAGGGCCCTCGGGCTCCTGCACGTGCGGGACCTCACGCTTGAAGCTCGTCGTGACGACGGGGCGGTACGCGCCGCCCGCGAACACGGCACCGCAGCGGCGGCATGCCCAAACGCCGGAAGAACGACGCTTGACTGCGACGGCCTGGCAGTTCGGGCAGAGATGACGCTGCCGGAGACCCTCCTCGATCTCCTGAACGCGCCGGCGGATGCGGACTCCGTAGCGGGCCCCGTAGCGGCCGGCGACACCAACCTTCTTCGTCCGGCGAGCCATGATCGACCTCAGGAACGCAAGATGGGACGAATCGCCTCTCCGACCTTCTGGGCGGTCTCGATGATCCGCTTGACCTCGTCGTAAGAGAAGCTTCCGCTTAAGCCTTTTTGCATCGCGCGGATGTCCCCATTCTCGTCCGTCGTCACGGTGAGGCGAGCGTCGGCCATCCGTTCCTCGTCGAGATTCGGATCCACGAGGAGGATGTCCCTGATCTTCGCGGTCGTCACGCTCACAGGCCAGTGCTCCACCGGGAGGGGGAAATCCTCACCTTGGTTCTGGGCCTTCGCGGGCACGACCGTGGTGGCGAGGGCCGCGACCGCGCCGTACGAGGCCGCGTCGAACAGGTTCCCGTCGAAGTCGAGGACGTGGATGTCGATGAACAACATCCAGACCTTCTCCTTCGGGATGATGCAAAGCTTCTCCGTGTTCACCATCTTCGATTCCCGGATCCCGCGGTCCACGACTCGAGCGAGCTCGATGGAATCCGGGCGCGGGGGACCCGCCTCGAACGTCGGGCTCGCCATGGGGATGAGCTCGACGCTCGTCGAGAGGACGCCCGTGTTCGGCGTGTCGGGATAGGGCGTCCCGACGGCCATCTTGACCCCGACGAGGAGGTCCGTGTTCCCGAGCTTCACCCGCGCGCTTCCCTCCGCGTTCTTCGCGAATCCGGTCTCGACCGTCAGCTTCCGGGGCTCGTCGAGGGCCCGACCATCCGCGCGCTGGCCCGAGGACGCGAGCCGGTAAACGTAGTCGCGCATGAGATCGGAGATGATCTCCTCGCTCACGGGAATCCCTCCTCGTTCCTGTTCGCGGGCGTTTCCGGCCCGAGGTCGTCCTCGAACTCCGGCGGGAGATCCGAGGGAGGGGTCTCCGCCGGCGCGAGCGGCGCCTCCTTGAGGATCTCGTCCAGGGTCAGGGAATAGCGGCGCTGCAGGGCGTCCCGCTGCATCTCGTAGATCCTTTTCGTGGCGTCGATGGAAAGGTCCATCGCCTTCCGGAACTCCTCGTACGAGAGATGGCCGTCCATCTGAAGGAGGACGACCTCGCCCGTACGGGGGACAATCGCCATAGGGCAGTCCGCCTCGCCGAAGTTGTCCTCGTCCTTGTTCAGGTCGAGGCAGACGACCCCGCCGATCTTCCCGGAAGCGCAGGAAGTCACGAGATCCTTCATCGGGACCCCTGCGTCCGCCAGGGCGACGGCCGCGGCCGTGAGTCCTGCGCACCTCGTGCCCGCATCCGCCTGGAGGACCTCGATGAAGATGTCGACGGTCGTCCGCGGGAATTGTTCCTTGAAGACGACGGCGGAGAAGGCCTCCGAGATGACCTTGGAGATCTCCACGGACCGGCGATCGGGCCCGGGCCGCTTCCGGTCCGTGACGCTGAACGGGGCCATGTTGTACCGGCACTGCACGAGGGCTCGCGCGGGATCCTGGAGGTGCCGAGGGTGGGCCTCCCGCGGGCCGTACACGGCGGCGAGGACCTTGTTCCCGCCCCATTCCACGTACGCGGAGCCGTCGGCGCGGCGCAGGACTCCCGCCTCGATCCGTATCGGGCGGAGCTCGTCGAAGCGACGGCCGTCAAGCCGGATACCGTTCTCGTCGATCAACTTCAGTTGCTTCGGAATGTGTTCTATGTCTTCCATGGGGATCCTCCCCTCAGGCGGCTCGCTCCCGGTGACGCGCCCTCTCCAAGAACTCCCGGACGGCTTCCGTCAGACCGAAGGCCTGGGCCCGCTCCTCGACGAATCTGATCGCCCGCACGGCGAGCGCTGTGTTCCGATCGTCCCCGTCGAGCCAGATCCGCCCGTTCTGCCCTACGTAGATGTTGCACTCCGTCAGGTCCTTGATGAGGCCGAGCATGCTGCCCTGCTTCCCGATGACCCGGGGGACCTTCGTCGGGGACACCTCGAGGAGCTGTCCGCCTTGGATCCGTCGCGCCTCGCGGTCCCGCATCGTGAGCTGGACCTTCTTCGCCTCGTCGACGCTGAGGACGTGGGCCATGATCGCGTCGCCGACGTTCATGTAGCGACTCGTGTCCCCGAATTCAATGTCCCACGGAGACTCCGTGGCGTGGAGGGGCGCGGGGTATGGGGAATTGATGTCGACGAGCCAGTGGCTCGGTCCCATGTCGACGACCTCGCCGATGACCGCATCCCCGGGTTCCGGGATGTAGCGGCCGGAAATCGGGATGACGCTCACGACGCCGTCCCGCTCGGACAAGACCCCGAGCAAGGCCGCGTGGATCCGCCCTCCTTCGCGAAAAGTGCCTGGTCCCGGTTTCATCCCGGGCGCGCCGACGGTCTCGCCAGGAATGACGATCTGGCGGACCTGGCCTTTGCCTTCCATTGAGTTCTCGCTCTCACGCGAGGGCGTCGAAATGGCCGTAGGTACTTGAGGTTTTGGGTAAAGGGAGGCCGCCCGTCGGGTCAGACCCGCTGGTCTGCCTTCAGGATCCGCGTCTCCACGTTCCCCTTCGTCTTCGCGTTGAGCCTCTCGAGGAACTCTGTCTGCATCCCCGCGGGCATCTCAACGACGCCGATCCACGCGCCGGAGGGTTGCCACTCCTCCTTCAGGATCGCCCCGAAAGCTTTCAGGTCCCCGTAGCACTTCGCGCTGTCCTCCGCACTGAGCCGGACGGCCATCCGGACTTTCTCGAACCGGATGGGGATGAGAGGTCGCAGCGCGTCGAGGACGTCCTTCACCTGTTCCTCGAGCCCCTTGAAGGGGTCCACATGGACCTTCGCCTCCTCCATCGCGATCTCGATCCGCGCGGGCGGATGCGGGGCGCCCGTCTGAGGGTTGATCGCGTTCGCGGCGATGTACTGGACGATCTGCTTCCGCTTCGCCTCGAGCATCTGCCGCCGTTGCTCGGTCGTGAGCTGAATCTCGCCCTTCTTGATGATCTGGCCGGCGACGTCCAGGACCTCGCTGGTGCCGAAGGTCTCCGTCATCTTTTCCTCGGATGCCTTGGAGCCTTTGTGGGCGTCGCGGAAAATCTGGTCGATCGCCATCTCGGCCAGCAGGTCGACCTCCTTGCCGTCTCGGAGCCGCTGGACGGCGTCGGGTTTCACGAGGACCTCGAACTTCTCCCCCGCCTTCTCGACCCGGGCGATGACGTATTCTGAGTACACGTCGTCACGGCGGTCGGAGCGGAGCTCCTTGGGCATCGGGTTCCCCTAGGAGGCGCTGGGGACGCGGGCGAGATACTGAGCGACCTCCGCCTCCGGGAGACGCCGGAACCTCTCACCCTAGACGACGACGCCGACCTCGATCGCGCGGGCGTCGAGCTTCTCTCCCTCCGAAGCCTTCTGAAGGGCCTCGAGGCCCATGATGACCCCGTCGTCCTTGGACATGCCGTCCCTGTACTTCGCTTCGAAGAGCTCCATGACGGCCGTCCGGCCCGCTCCGATGCTGCCGGCCTTGTACGAAACGAGAGCGCCGCTGGGGTCCGTCTCGAAGAGGTGGCTCCCGAGATCGTCGACGCCGGCGACGAGAAGGGCCGTGCCGAACGGCCGCACCCCGCCGTACTGGGGGTAGTTCTGCTTGTAGTCGCAGATGCGCTTCACGAGGAGGTCCACGCCGATCTTCTCGCTGTACGTGACCTTGTTGATCTGGGCGACGAGCCTCGCGTAGTCGACGAGGACCCGGGCGTCCGCGACGAGGCCGGACGTCGCCGCTCCGATGTGTTCGTCAATCTGGAAGATCTTCTCTATGGAAGAGGTCTCGACGAGCCGGGAGCCGATCTTCTTGTCGGCCATGAGCACGGCCCCGTTCTTGAACTTGAGTCCCGCCGTCGTGTTCCCGCGGGTGACCGCGACGCGGGCATACTCCACCTGAAAGAGTCGACCGTCGGGGCTGAAGACCGTGATGGCACGGTCGTACGCCATTTGACCCGGCTGCATGCGCTGCCTCTTCCGCGCCTAATGAGGCGGTCGTTTATAAGGTTACTTCTGACGGTCGCCCGACGGGGACTCCGTCCGCTTCCGGAGATACTTCGAGGTCGCCCGACGGATCGTGCCGGACGTTCCGAGCGTGGTCACGCGGACGTCCACCCCGGCCACGCGGATCATGCCCCGGAGCGCCTCAATCGTCTCCTCCTTCCGGAGGTGGACGCATCGAACGAGGCCTGCGACCCCCGAAAACCCGACGAGCCAGGGTCGGTCGGGGAGAGCGCGGATCGCCTGGAGGACCTCATCCTCCGTGAAGGCCCGTGGCCCGTCGACCCGGAAGGCGATGTACCGATACCGCGGACGTCGAGTGCTCACGCTCACACCATAAGAAAGGAAAGGAAAAGAAGCTTGGCAAAAAAAAGGAGGAGGTTTAGCGTACTTCGTCGACGTCGCTCGAGAGCTGGACGGGTCCCGTTCGGACCTCCTTGCCCAGGAGCGACTTCGACTTGACTCCGGTGATGACGAGGAGCACGCGGACCGTGTTCTCGAGGTCGTCCTCGACCGAGCAGCCCCAGATGATCCTCGCCATGGGGTTGATTTTCTCTCCGACAATCTCCGCGGCTCGCTCCGCTTCAGAGACGGTCAAGTCCGGGCCTCCGACGACGCGCACGAGGCAGCCACGCGCGTGGGTCAGGTCGACCTCGCCGAGGAGCGGGGACTCGAGGGCCTCGCTAATCGCGTACTCGACGCGGTCGCGCTCTTCCTCGCTCTCGCCAATCCCGATCATCGCGACCCCGCCGCCCTTCATGATCGTCATGAGGTCCGCGTAGTCGAGATTCACGAGGCCGGGCTTCGTGATGATCTCCGTCATGCCCTTGATGGACTGCATGAGGATCTCATCCGCGACCTTGAACGCTGCATTGATCGGCAGCCGGGGCACGAGCTCGAGGAGCTTGTCGTTGTAGATGACGATCGTGGTGTCGCAGTACTTCCGGAGCTTGTCGAGACCGGCCTCCGCATTCTCCATGCGGATCTTGCCCTCTGACTTGAACGGCATCGTGACGATGCCCATCGTGAGAGCGCCTTCCTCCTTCGCAACCCGCGCGACGTACTGCGCCGATCCCGTCCCCGTCCCCCCACCCATGCCCGCGGTGATGAAGACAACGTGGGCGCCGTGGATGAACTCGCGGATCTCGTCGTCGTTCTCGTGGGCCGCCTGCTCCCCGACCTCCGGAAGCGCGCCTGCGCCGAGGCCTTTCGTCAATCGCTTCCCGATGAGGATCTTCTTCGGGGCGTGCACCGCGAGGAGATGCTTCGCATCCGTGTTCACGGCGCACATCTGGGCACCGGAGATTCCCGCTTCGCTGCAGCGGGTGATCGTGTTCGAGCCGCCGCCGCCACAGCCGACGATCTTGATCGAGACGTTGATCGACTCGACGATCTTCTCGATCTCGTCGTCGTCGTGGTTCTTGGTCTTCTCCGTGGCCTTCGTCGGGGCCGCGCGTTCGTCCTCTTTCTTCGTCTCTTCCTGATGGCGGGCCAAGGCCTCGCTGAGAATCGACTTCATCGAATCATCCCATCCCGGAGGATTCTGACGTCAGGGCGAATCGGGCTGAGGGTATTTAAAAGTAGTCATACATCTGTCTGACGGCTTCCCAAGGACCGAGCCGCCGCTCCGACGCCGGGTCGGCCCGCCCTTAGAGGCCCGAAGGAGGGGACGCGGTCGCGCCCACGTGGACCGCCACGCCTTGGTTTGTGATCTCGAACGGGAAGACGAACTCCTCGTGGCTCGAGCCCTTGTACTTTTCGATCGACACGAACCGCTTGATGCCCGACTCATCGCGGAGCTTGTGGAGCCGGATCTCCCCGCGGGCGAGGAACGCCTCCGGCGGTACCTCCCCCTCCTCCGGGAGCTCGAGCACGAGGAGGGACGTGACCCCCGATTCCGTGAGGAACCGGATGAAGGACTGCGTGGTGAGGGTCTCCTCGAACTCGCGCATGCAGAAGTACTTCAGGGCCGTCATCGAATCGACGACGACGCGATGGTACTTCCGCTTCACGAAGAGTTTCTTGAGCAGGTTCTGAAGGGAATGGACGGTGACCTCGTGGCTTTCGAAATCCGCTGTCTTGCGGATCCGCTCCTCCACGTCGCGCATCTTCACGGGCTCCGTCTCCGTCGAGATCTCGAGGATGGGCGTAGGCTCGAACCGCCGGATGTCGGAGTTCGCGTCGAGGACGTCGAGATCATCGAGATTCCAGCGGAACGGACGCATGTTCGTCTTGATCTCGTTCGGCGGCTCCTCGAGCGCGATGAAGAGACATCGCTCCCCACCCTCCAGGCCCTCCCGGAGGAACTGCATGGACAGGGTCGTCTTCCCCGAGCCGGGCCGGCCCGAGATGATGTAGGGCCGAGCGGGGACGAGACCTCCGTGGAGCATCTTGTCGAGGCCCGGGACCCCCGTGGGGATCTTGGTGCGGGGGCTCAACGAGTTCCCTCCGGAGGTTTCGGCGGCACGCTCGCGGGCGGTGGGGGCGGCGTCTCCCCCATCCGTTGTTTCAGCTGGGAGTCACAGGCGAGCGCCGCCTTCAGGGCCTTCTGGTAGTGCCTTCGCTGGAAGTGGACCATCGCGCGGGATACGGCGACCTCGACGTCCCTCACCGGGATCTGTCGACGGTGGGCTTCATCGACCTGCCGGAGAACGGAGTCCAAGAGGTTCGACACCTCCTCAATGATCCGCGACTCCAGGAACGACTCGCCGACCCTAAGGGCTGACGTGCCGCCACCGAAGGAGACTTGCGCGTTCGGGAACACGACGATCCCCGCCTTCCCGATGGTCATGGGTCGAATCCGATCGTCGAAACCGGACCCGCGGAACTTCTCGATGGAGACGGCCCTACGGATTACATTCCCGTCGAGCCATTTGTGGAGGCGGATTTCTCCCCGGGACAGGAAGAACTCCGTCTCGAGGGCCCCGCGATCCATATGTTCCGACACGATGATCGTTGTCGCCTCGAGCTCCGACAGGAACCGGAGGAAGGATTGGATGAGGATCCTGCTGTCTTCACCCTTCATGGAGAACATCTTGAGGGACGTCATGGAGTCGACGACGATCCGCTGGTAGCGCTGCTTCGCCCTCTCAAGTCGATGCGCGAACTCCTGCTTGATGATCTTCTGCACGCTGTGGACGGTGATCTCGAGGGCGTGCACCTGCGAGGATTGGCGGAGGCCTTGGACGTCCTCCATGTCGCGGACATCCAGGGCCGTGCCGACGTCGATGACGGACCGCTGTCTCTTGTGAGCCCGGATGTCCGGGGTCGCGTCGAGGATCTTGAGCCGGTCGAGGTTCCAGCCGAAGAGAGCCATGTTCTCCTTGATCTCGTTCGGGGGTTCGTCCGTCGTCACGGTGAGACAGGACTCGCCGAGCCGAAGGCCCTCGAGTAGGAATTGGGTCGCGAGAATCGACTTGCCGCTGCCCGTCGGGCCCGAGACAACGTAGGGACGGGAGAGAAGGAGGCCTCCCCGGAGCATCGCATCGAGCCCCTCGACCCCCGTGCTCACCCGTTCGGACATGAAAGGGTCCCCCGGCCACCCCGCGGCGGGACCGATAAAGCTTCCGACGTGAGAATCACGCGCGGGCGAGGTCGGCAGAAGGCCTCCGCCCTCGGAGAGGCGATAGCGGGGGATGGATTTGAACCATCGATCTCCGGGTTTCGCACCGGGCGCTTCGCGTTCCCCGGATATGAGCCCGACGGGATATCCTGGCTACCCCACCCCGCTGCGACCCGTCACCCGGTCCGTGGACGGAGGCCGCCGAGAGGATTGGCCGGTGGGGGATAAACCTATCGCGGATCTCAGAAGAACTTACGGAACCGCGCGAGGTCCTCGAGGTTTCCCTTGAACTTGAGCTTCCCCGTTGCGTACGCCTTGAAGGGGCCCATCTCCCGGAGGATGAGAGCGCGGAGGGTCTCGGCGTCCGCGATGATCGTGATGTCTGCGTGGTCGATTCCGCCGTCCTGGAGACCTGCGACGTGGCGGTCTTCGAGGACGAAATGGTACTTCGTCCCGTCCTTAAGGTCGAGGAGGACCGTCTTCCGCATGTCCCCGATTTCTTCCCGAAGCGCGGGGTCCCACGCGACCTTCGAATTGAACTTCGCAATCAGTCCTTCGAGAAGGATCCTCATCGGTTCCCACCGCCGAAATCGTCGAGCTTCCGGTTCCGCGCCTCCGCGAGGAGCCGTCTCGCGGTGTCCCAGGAGGCCCGGGTGTGCGGCGGCAGAGACCCTTTCTCCTTTATCCATCTTTCCAGGAACGCGAGGGTCACGGCGTCCGAAGGATATCCGGAACCGATCGGTTCGCCAATCTCCGCCTCGATCTTCCGGACTTCCGAGTCCCTACGGACCTTCGCGAGGATCGACGCGGCCCCGACGACAGGGAAGAGATCGTCCGCGTTGTGCTGAGACACGATCTCGACTTCGAAGGAGAGCTCTCGCAGGATCGAACGCTTGAACTCGATCTCATCCACGTCCACAGCATCGACGTAGGCCGTGTCCGGCCGGAGCTTCTCGATGATGGAGGCGAAGAGCTTCGACTCGAAGTCGTTCAGGCTCATCTCGGAACGCATCACGTCGATGTCGGAGGCGGGGATCACGAGTACCACATGCTTCGAGATCCGCTCGATCTCCGGGGCGAGGGCCTCGCGTCTCTCCGGGGACAGCTTCTTGGAGTCCCGCACACCGAGCTGGCGGAGGGGCACGTCGGATTCGATCGCGACTCCTGCGACGACGAGGGGTCCGATCACGGGTCCCCGGCCGGCCTCATCGATCCCACAGATCACGGTTTAGCCCTCGAGGAGTTCCCGCGCCGTCTCTTGGGCGCGGGCGATGATGTCCGTTTCGTCCACCGTCCGGAGGAGCCCATCGGCCATGAGGACCTGACCGTCGACGATCGTGGCCCGGACATCGCTTCCTCGGCAGCTGTAGACAAGGTGACTGATGAGGTTCGCAGGATAAAAAGGGACCGTGTGGGGGCCGCGCAGGGATACGACCGCGAGATCGGCGCGTTTCCCAACCTCAACGGACCCGAGGCGGTCGTCTACACCGAGGGCCTTCGCTGCGTGGACCGTCGCAAGATCGAGCGCCGTCTGCGCAGGTACGGCCCGCGCGTCCCATCGCATCGCCTTGTGGAGGAGGGCCGCGACCTTCATGTCTGCGAACATGTCCATCCCGTTGTTCGACAGAGGCGAGTCCGTACCGAGGGAGACCGTCACTCCCTCCCGCAGCATCTCGGGGATCGGGGCCACCCCTCCCGAGGCGAGCTTCATATTCGACACGGGGCAGTGAGATACGCTCACGCCGTGACGGGCGAGGGTTCGAACCTCGTTGAGCGTGATCCACACGCAGTGGGCCGCGGTGAGTCGCTCACCGAGGAAACCGATCTTCTCCAGCCACTCCACGGGTCGAAGGCCCGTCTTCTTCTCCTGGTTGTACACCTCGGGTCGCGTCTCCGAGAGATGGGTATGGAGCCGGACATCGTGACGGGCCGCGACCTCGCTCGCCCGACGGTACGTCTCCTCGGACGCCACGTATACGCCCTGCACGCCGACGGACGGCGTGACGCGCGGATCGCCTTTCTGTTTCGAGACGAACAGATCCGCGTTCTTGACCGGGTCGCCCCGTTGGGTCGTGAATTCCGGGTCCAAGGTGACCCACGAAAGGAACCCGCGCATCCCTGATTCCCGGACGGCGCGGGCCACCTCGTCCTCCCAGTAGAACAGGTCGTGGAAGCTCGTCGTCCCCGAGCGAATCATCTCGACACAGCCGAGGAGGGCGCCGACCTGGACGTCGCGCCTCGTGAACTTCGCATCAACGGCAAACGATTTCTCGAGCATCTCCTCGAGCGGGACGTCGTCGGCGATTCCGCGGAGGAGGGTGTTGGCGACATGGTGGTGCGTGTTGATGAAACCCGGCAGGACCGCACAACCGCTGCAATCGATCGTCTCGTCCGCAGAGGCATCGATATCGCCCACGGCCGCGATCCGGCCGTCCTCTACGAGGACGTCCCCGCGGATTACGCGCCGTTGAGGGTCCTGCGTGACCACGGTTCCGGCGCGGAGGACGAGGCTCATCCGTCCGCGCCGATGCATCGCGCGCTAGAAAGGTTTTGCGGGGGAGGGCGATATCCTCGCCGTGGACCTAGAGTTCTCCGAGGCGATGCGACGCGTCCTGGGGACGATCCCTCCGAGGCGCACCGCGAGCTGCTCGCAGGTCGCGCGGGCGCTCGGAGACGTCCGGGCGTCGCGCGCCGTGGCCGACTGGATTCGGGAACATCCACGGGTTCCAGGCGCGACGCGCGTGGTTCGTGCGGACGGCGCACCTCTCCTGCGGCCTCCGGACCGAGCTCACGCCGAGCGTCGGGACGCGATACCGATGACCGCAGCCCTCCCGCAAACTCGGTACCTTTCCCGACTCCGCGAGGAACAGCGCCGTCTTGGGTCGAAGGTCTCGGAGACGGACGAGCCCGGCCCGCCCAGGATGATCGGGGGGGTCGACGTGTGCTACGAGGGGGATCGAGCCTTCGCTGCGGCCGCAGTCTGCGACGGGGAGACTCTCGAGGTGGTCGAGGTTCGCTATGCACGTGTCCGAATCGATTTCCCCTACATCCCGACGTACCTGGGCTATCGTGAGCTGCCCCCGATGGAGGCGGCCCTGCACCGACTCGCGAAGCAGCCGGACGTCCTCTTGGTCGACGGGCACGGCCGGCTCCATCC
>Ga0154851_118_pt1 | contig 20977 bp, 19 predicted proteins | sample Rifle2008BG16ft_FD_105579 | JGI IMG/M metagenome (GOLD analysis project Ga0154851, IMG submission 105579) | Euryarchaeota archaeon RBG_16_68_13
CGCCGCGTCCCCGATCGCGTCCCCGGTCCCTCCCACCGCTGCCGTGCCCACGGTCCCGGCCGGGGCCGCCTCGTCCGTGGTCGCGGCCTCCGCGGTCCCGGTCCCTTCCGCCGCGGCCCTCGCCCCTGGCCCTCTCTGGAATCGTGCCACCGCCGAGTTCGCGCGCAGGCACGGAAAGCCGGAGATCCCCGAAGTCCTGGGTCACCTTCCGGCGCTCGCTGCGCTCGCATCGGCTGCAGTAGAGATCCCGTCCGCGGCGCTCGAGGGGGCTGCGGCACTGCCCGCAGAGAGCCTTCACAACGCCGAGGAAGGGCTCCGCCGTCGTCAGCTGGACGGAGGGCTTCGTCTGGATGACCTTCGCCCGCACGAGATCGCCGACATGGAACATGTCGTGGATGTCCTCCGTGTATTCCTCCGACACGTTCGAGATGTGGATCGTGCCCTCCGCCTCGCCGCTGATCTCCCGGTCTCGTCCGTGGATCGCGGAGACCGTCGCCGTCGCCATCATCTGGCGCATGTCGTCGACGACGCCGTACACGATATCACCGATCTTGAGTTCCGCCGGGGGGTTGAAGGCCCGCACGCGGGCCACGCGGTCCTTGACATCGAGGTTCAGGACGCCGGGGGTCGAGGCGAAGATGTGCCCGTCCCTCTCGTACGTGCCCTCGCCGGCTTCGAACTCCTCCGCGACGGCCACTTGGTCGCCGGGGAGGACCATCTTGGGGGGTTCCATCGGAGTTCCACTTCCTCGGGGCTGACGCGGGTGAGACGGAGCGCCGTATTTATTCCTTCGCCGCCTCCGTCCGGAGGAGCAGGACGGGGATCCTGGCGACGTCTCGCCGGTGGAACGCGAACGCCCGTCGGACGGGAAACGCGTACTCGATCCGGTCCGTGATCCGGCCTCCCCGGGATCCGATCCGCCGCGCGATGAAGGCTTCCGCCTTCCCGTTGTGGAAGCTGTATACGACGCCGCCGAGGGAGAGCGCGCGGTCGAGGAACGGCAGGTCCGCGTGGCGGCGCTGGGCGCCGAAGGGGGGGTTCATGAGGACCGTGTCGAAGACCCCTTCGATTCCGCCGATGTCCGCGACCCGCCAAGAGGCGTCGGGCGCGAGACGCCGGCCGTTCCTGCGGGCGATCTCGATCGCCTCCGGGTCCACGTCGATCCCCACGACGGACGCGGCCCCGAGGAGGGCCGCCGCGATCCCGAGGATCCCGTTCCCGCAACCTGCGTCGAGGACGGCCCGCCCCTCGATGTCCCCTCGGCCGAGGGCGATGTACACGACCTCTGCGGCGATCCCCGGAGGCGTCGGGTACTGCTCGAGACGGGCCTGGGGCCGCGGAAGCGGCTCGAGACCCTCCAGGGAACGCTCGAGATCGACCTTCTTCATCGATCCCACCGAGGGCCCGGGCCGCTACCCCTCCTCCATCGGGGAGGTCGCCTTCCTGCTCTCCTCGACGCCCTTTGGGGTGATGATCGCGGTGAACTCCGCGGAACCACGCCAGAGGAGCGTCACGTGGCCCTGGCCTTCGAGACCCTGGAGTTCCCGGAGAAGGTCGTCGAAGTTCAGCCCCCGGAGGATCTCGAAGAACTGGTTCTTCTTGAGGCCCATCGTGCCCCGCTTTGCGAGGAGGATGAGAAGCTTCTCCCGGAGACCCCTCTCCACCGCACGCGCCTGCTCCGCGCGGAACGCACGATCGACGATCTCAATCGAGAGAGCGTTGAAGGCGTCCTCCACGAGCTCCCCCGTCTTCGCAGACGTCAGGATGAAAGGGGCCCCGAATGACTCCGCGACCTTGCGGATGTCCTCCTCCGTCATCGCCCGCCGGTCCTCGAGGTCCTTCTTGTTCACCGCGAGGTAGACGGGCACGTCGCCCGCGATCTCGAGGGCCGTCGGGATCCAGTCGTTGAGGGACAGGAGGCTGTCCTTCCGGGTGAGGTCGCAGACCGCCAGGAGGGCCTGGGTCCCATGGAAGTAGGTCTCCCGGACCATATCCCGGAATCCGCGCTGGCCCATGATGTCGAAAATCGAAATGTCCATCTGGACTTCGATGTCCGCGCCGTACGGCACGGCGAGCTCGATCTTGCTGACCTTCGTTCCGACCGTGTGAAGATACGTGTCCTCGTATTCGTTCAGGACGAATCGGCGGATGAGGGAGGTCTTCCCGACACCTCCTTCGCCCACGAGAGCGATCTTCGCCTTCATCCGGCGCACGGTCGGCATGGAATCCGGGTCTCGCCCAGCATCGGAGGGCCGGTTATAAGGCATTTCTCGGGGCCCCATCGGGGCGTGCCCCCGAGGACCGTCCGGGAGAGCCCGGTGGAACGTACCAAACACTTATGACGAATAGAGAGGTCGCCCGACGGATCCATGGTTCGCCCGTCGAGTGCCGCCGGGAACCTCCGAGTCCTCTCTCTCACGAATCTTCTGTCCGGCGCCTACAACAGCCTTCTCCAAGTCGTCCTCCAGCCCTTCGTGTTCCGGCTCGCGGGATCCGTCCTCCTCCTGAGCGTCCTCCAGGCCCTCGCGACCCGGCTCGGAGGGATCGTAGGGGCCCTCGCCCAGTTCGCCGGCGGACAGCTTGCGGACCGGCGGGGCCGCCGGCCGACGCTCCTGCTGGGAAGCGCTTTCAACATGCTCGCGTTCAGCCTGTTCCTCGCGACGGCCCTCACGTCGTCCCCCATCCTCCTGGTCCCCGCCTTCGCCTTCCTCGGTCTCGGACTCCTGTCCTCCCCCGCGGTCCAGTCGACGGTCGCGGAGAGCGTCGACATCCGCGAACGAGCGATGGCCTACAGCTATGTGCTTTTCTTCGCGAACCTGCCCGCGGCCATCCTCGCCTTCGCTGGCGGGTACCTCGCAGACCGTTTCGGCTATGGGCTCATCTTCGGGATGAGCCTCGGCCTGGAAGCGGGGATCTTCACCCTCTTCGCCCTGTTCCTCCAGGAGACCCTTCGGGACCCTTCCGCGGGTCGCTGGTCCCTCCGAGAGGCGCTCCGCCTCCGGGAGCCGAGGCTCAAGGGGGTTCTCCTCGTGACGACCGTGGACCTCTTCGTGTGGACGATCACGATCATGATCATCTACGGGATGGCGACTGCGGAGTTCGGCTTCACAAACGCGGACATCGGGCTCATCTACGGGATCTGGGCGATCACGTTCGTCGCGGGCGCGTTGCCCTCGGGGAAGATCGTGGAGCGGTATGGGAGCCGTTGGATGATCTTCCTGTCGGAGTCCCTCGGAATCCCCGTGATGCTCGGATGGATTTACGCGCGGACCCCGCTCGCGTTCGCCCTCGTCTCCGTCGTGAACGGGATCGTCGCGGCGACGTGGGTTCCCGCCCTCCAGACCCTCATCGCGAACAGCGTGGAGGACCGCGTCCGGGCCCAGGTCATCGGTCAGATCACCGCGATCCGGAGTCTCTTTGCGTTCCCAGCCCCCTTCCTCGGCGGCATCCTCTACGAGACGTTCGGCTATGAAGCCCCCATGGTCGCGAGCCTTGTGGGCATCGTCGGGACCCTCGTCCTCGTGCTCCGCTTCATCCACGATCCGCCGAAGGAGTGAGGTCCTGGGGACCTGCGTTGCGTATTTATCCCCGGCGACCTTAGGCCCCCGCGCGGATGATCGAGAGCGTCCTTCGGGTCCGACTCCCCTGCGGATGGGTCACGCTCCTCACGGAACGATTCGGGGCGACCGTGAACCTCGTCGAGCAGAAGCCCCTCCCCGGCGGCCTCCTCGGAACCCTGGTCGAGATCGATCCTGGGACCTCTGATCCCGAGGCCATCGTCGCGGACCTGAAGAAGGACCTGTACGTCGAGGACGTCGAGACGATCGTCCCGAAGAAGGGGAAGATCCTGGCGAACCTCACGGTTCGCGAATGCCACGCCTGCCAGAGCCTTGCGGAGTCGGATTGCTTCCTCACGGAGGCGACGGCGACGGGCGAGGGGGGGCTCGAATGGCGCATCCTCGCACCGAGGAAGACGGCCGTGGAGAGACTCGTCTCGCACCTCCGGAAGCGGGGCCTCGAGATTGAGGTCGTCTCCGTGAAGACGGTGAGAGCGGGCGGCGTCCTGACGAACCGCCAGGAGCAGGTAATCAGCCTCGCGTACCGCCTCGGCTACTTCGAGTTCCCGAAGAAGGTCAACCTCACGCAACTCGCGAAGAAGCTCGGCGTGTCGAAGTCGACCCTCTCGGAAATCCTCCGGGCAGGCGAGGCGAAGATCCTTCACGTCTACTTCCACGGCCTCATGGGCCGGTCCCGCTGATGCCGGGGGACGCCTCACGCCGCCGCAGGGATCGCGGCGGACGGGTGCGGAGCCGCCTCCGGGAAGGGCTTGGAGATCGTCAGGAACAGGACGCCCACGAGAGCCAGCTGGACTAGGTACAGGTCCGCGAGCATCCTCCCGGCCAGGAGGGCGAGGAGGAGACCGTGGACGAGGTATCCCGTCCCTCGGCGGTCCTGATACGCCTGCGCGAGAGCGTACGCAAGGCACGACGCAGCGCCAACATAGAGAGGCATCGGGAGACTCATCTGGAATCCAAGGGACCAGAACGAAATCAGGGGGACGATATCCGGGCGGACGGCCAGCGGGACTGCGAGAACGCCGACCGCGAGTGCCGCCGTAACCAGGGACGCCCGGCGAACCGGTCCGCCGATGTAGAGCGGGGCGAGGAACGCAGCGGCGATGCCGAGGACTTCCGCGGCCGCGAAGACCTCGACGCGCGCCGGCACACCCAGTCCGGAGGCGGAGAGGGCATCGCCCGCGTGCAGGAAGAGGGCCGAGAGGAACACGGCCACGATGAGGATGGGGAACGCGCGACCGACGGAAGGAGCGAAACGGCCGAGGGCGGATGGGACCCTCACGATGCGCGTTCGCAAGGACCGGAAGAGGAAGTACACGAGGAGGACGCCGGCTACGGAGACCGCACCAACCTTCGATGCGACGAGGGTCGAGCCGAGGGCTTGGGCCGCGAACAGGCTGGCGACCCAGGCGATGAGGAGCGACGAAAGGATCCGATCCTGGCCGCGGAGGAGCCATCCGAGAATTCCGAGGAGCACGGCCGCGCTCAGGTACGCGAGGTTGTAGGCGCCGGTCCCTGCGAAGACAAGACCGCTCGCGACCGCCTGGAGACCACCCGGCAGATGGCCCGTCGCGCGGTTCACGACCCGCAGGAGGAGAAACTCGACGAGAGCCGCCGCCGTGAGTAGCCCCACCGCGACGGACAACATCTCAGCGGGTGACGCCGCAGCCCGGGATCGTCTCGCTCTCAGGGCGGGGCACCTCCTCGATCGTTTCCGGTTCGATCCCGAACGCGCGTGCGTCGATCCGCACGAGCTCGTCCGTGAGGCGCACGAGGGTCGGATACAGATCCGTCGCCGCCTCCCGCTCGACTCCTGCCCGATAGATCCCGAGCCAACGCCCGAGATGGTCTCGGAGGAATTTCGCCTCCGCGTCCCGGCACACGTCCGCTAGCCCGTGCCTCCCGTTCCCCGTCGCGAGAGCTTCCTTCAGGCACAGGACCGACATGAGCTCGAGCTCGCTCACGATGTGGTCCGCGCGTTCCCCGCGCGTCTGGAGCCCGAACGCGCGGGAGAAGGCCGCGACATCCGCAATCTCCTGCGCCGTCCGGATCCCGGGGACATAGGACGCCTCGTAGGGGGAGGACTTCGCCGTGTGGAAGAGGCGGGTGAACTCCTGGAGGACGACCCGCGGCGAGGGAGGAGCGGCCTCGATCCGGGCGAGGAGGTCCTCCATGGGAGGCGCGAGAGCCTTGTAAGAGGCCGTCTCCGCAGCGACCCGAACGAAATCGCGCAACAGGACCGCGTCCACGGCCCCCTCGGGGCTCGCGAGGGCTCGCGCAAGGAGCCCGTAGAGCTCGGAGCGGGCGATCCCGGTCCCCGTGGCCTCGACGACCGCGTCCATCCGTCAGGGGCCTCCCGGCGCGCCCGGCTTCCTGCCCGCCTTCCCGCGACGCCGCAGGACGATAATCGCGATGACCCCGGCCGTCGCGAGGACGGCGGCCGTGCCGCCGGCGAGGGCGACTACGTCCGGCGAATGGGCCCCGGGGCCTAGGCTGAGCGTCACCCACGTGCTCACGGACTTCCGCGCTCCGACGTCGCCGCTCGCCCCGTCCCATACGGCGAAGGCCATCACGTTCCCGTGGGCGACGCGGACGTCGGCGGAGTCCGAGGACACGAGGGGCCGCGCGACGACGACGCTCCAGTTCCGACCCGCCCACACGCCCCGGCCGATCGCATCCTGACTCACCTGCGTCGTAATCGTGAAGAACCCTTCCGCGACGGCGTCCTCGACGGAGGTTACCTTGAGGGGCTGGGAGAACGGGTTGCCGACCGTATACCCGACGAGGTACAGGCTCGCGTTGCCAGCGAAATCGTCCGGCACGGTGTACGGGGGTTCGCCCATTGCGTACGGATACCAGTCGGACCAGAAGTTCGGGAAGGCATCCTGAAGATCCTTGAAGCCTTCCTCGATGTCCGCCTGCCAGTCGGCCTTCCACTGCATGATGTGGAGCCGGGCCCCTGCGGAGCCCATGCACACGTTCGGGAGGGGCGTTGGCGGGGCCATCTGGATCGCGAGGGCGTCCCGGAAGTCCGTGACGTTGATCGTCCGGTTGTCCTTCGTCTCGTCCTGCCAGTCGACGCGGAAGGCGATGTGGGTCGCGTTGTACAGGGCGCGGATCTCGAGGGACGGCGTCGATGGGTCCATCTTCATCGGTTCCACCGTCATCTGGCCGCTCAGGGGCACTTCGAGGGGCGTAGCCTCCCGCCACATCCCGCTCGAGGGATCCGCGACGGGGATCGCGCCGACGACGTGTTTTGCGACGATCTCCGTCCCGGCGCCCGCGACGCCCGGCGCGAGGCCGAGACCCTGGAGGGCCGTGAGAGCGATCGCGGCGAAGAGGAGGACCGCGGCCAAGTTCCTTCGGGTGAGATCCATCGTCATTCCTCCTAGGTGATGTTGTGCCGGTAGACCCGCAGCTGGTCATCGTACGGTTCCCGAACGACCGCGGGCTCCTGGAGGGGCACGCGGACGACCTCCACTCCGCTCATGTCGTACCCGACCGCCTCGTCCCCCTGAAGGTCGAAGCGTCCGAGTATCTTGTCCGTGCTCACGCAGAGGAGGAGGACGGCTTGGAGTTCGGGCTCAAGTCCCGCCCGGATCCGCCCATACATCTGTACGGCCTGGGCCGCCTTCGGCCCGAACATCTGCCGGTTGAACGTGGAGTCCACGTGGATGGGGGGGATATAGTAGATGTTGGGCTCGAGCCCGTACTGCGGATACAGGGGAAGGGCGAGCTTCTTCTCGTGCACGAGGAAGTCGATGGGGTTCCTCGGGTCGGAGAGGGCCGGCGGGTGGACATATCCGACGATCCGGATCTTGCCGATGCAGTTTCGCATGCATCGGGGCCAGATCCCCTGCTCGACCGCGGGGTAGCAAAAGATGCACTTCTCCGAGACCCGGGTGACGTGATTGTAGAACGTGCGCTTGTATGGGCAGGCCCTCACGCACTCGCGGTACCCGCGGCAGCGCTCCTGGTCGATGAGGACGATTCCGTCCTCCTTCCGCTTGTAGATCGCCTTGCGCGGGCATGCCGCGAGGCACGCCGGGTATGTGCAATGCATGCAGATCCGCGCGAGGTAGAACGTCCAGATCGCATGGGGGAGGCTCAGGTAGTATGGGGTGTCCTCGATGTTCCCCGAGGTCTCGTCCTCACCGTGGTTCGGGTGCGCGTAGTCGAGCTCGTCGGGCAGGTACCCCGCGACGCGCTCCCCGTCAGGGGTCTTCTCGAAGAGCGTCTTGCCGCGGTACGTAGGCGGGTCCGTCGCATAATCCCACGCGGCAGGCCCGAGCATCTCGAGGTTCTTCACGTCCCATCCGAGAGGGTAGGAGCCCCAGGGTTTCGTCTCCACGCTGTTCCAGAACATGTACTCCTGACCCTTGCCCGAAGTCCATGTCGTCTTGCAGGCCATCGTACACGTCTGGCAGGCGATGCACTTGTTGATGTCGAAGACCGCGGAAACCTGGCGCGTCGGACGAGAGTCCTCGTACTCGTACGCCATGGCGCGGTTCAGCTGCCAGTTGTAGACGTCCGGCATCTCAGGCACCCCCGTAGTCGCCCCGGAGATAGCGGAGCATCGCGAGGCTCTCGTACGTGGGCCGGAAGCCTTTCCACGCGGGATACCAGAGGCCTTCCCCTCCGATCCCCCCGTCCTCCGCCTTCTCGATCTTGACGAACGACTCCTTCGGAGCGCCCGTCGCGCCGTGGACGTCGTTCTCGAAACCCGTGCCGATCCGCTGGCCGGAGCTGGACTTCCTGACGAGGCTGTCCGTCATGAGGGTGGGCTTGAGCCAGGCCCGCGTCACGGACTGGTGGCTCCCGTAGCGGTAAGCGGCCTGGTACCCCGTCCTCGGGTTCTTCGCGAGGCCATCGGGCCTCGTCTCGTGGCCCTCCACGCTCCCGTGGGACGCGCCGAACATGTGGAACCAGGACCGGACCGTCCCGAGGGGCATGTTCGGGTAGTAGCGGGCCCGGACGAGCCAGCGCATGACCCGGTAGTCCTCGGGCTTTGACGGCCACCCGCGGAAAGGCCGGTCCGACGGGTCTCCGTCGACCCAGATGTAGTCGCCGTCCTCGACGCCGATCGCCTTCGCGTCGATCGGGTTGATGTCCACGTAGCCCTCGCCGACGTAGGGCATCCGCTTGTCCCGGCGGTAGAAGTCACCGAAGGGGCCGAAGTAGACCATGCTCAGGTCCACGGACGCGGCCATCGAGTGGCACGCGTGGCGGTACTTCGGCGTGTACATGACGAAGTTGTAGCCCTGGGCCGTGAGGGGGTGGCGGGTGGCCTTCAACGTCGCCCAGTCCATCGCGACGTTCCGGACCTGGCGGGTCTCCGGGGACAGGTCGTTCGGATCGAGACCGTAGTCGGCGGGTCCCTTCGGCCGGATCGCCGGATGGGGGGCCGCGTGGATCACGGCGGGCTCGTAGTACGTGGAGTCCACCGTCTCGCGGAAGACGGGGAGGTTCTCCCCCGCGTCCAGCCACTCCGCCTCCTCGCGGTAGAACTCGAGCCGGCCGGTCTTCGTGTACCACGGCCGATACTCGTTCGTCTGCTCCCCCCCGACGATCCGCGGGCTCGTCCGGTTCAGCATGATCCGCGGGATGCCTTGCTGGCAGGACTCGACGAGCTCCTGGAAGTCGTAGCCTTTCAGGGAGTTCGACTCCTCCATGACCCGCTGGCCGTACGCGATCGTGTCGATCCGCCCTTCCGGGGTCCGGTACATCCATGCATCGCGGAAGTTCTGCGCGTACGCGAATCCCTGGGCCCCCGTAATCGAGGCGAGCTTCTCGGAGACGCCGATGTACGTCTCCAGGTCGTCCCGGACATCGTGCATGAACGGGATCTTCGACGGGACGGACGCCTGGAGGAAGGGGTTCGAACAGGCCCCGTAGAGGTCGGGGATCTGGCGCTCGAGCCACGACGGGACGCCCATCACGATGTCCGCGTACTCGCACGTCTTCGTCCAGAACCACTCGTTCGCGACGACCATCTCGATCCGCGGGAGCGTGTTCACGATCGTGTCGTACGCCCATTTCGCGTTCCCGAGGATCGAATTCCCGTTCACCCACCACGCCGTCTTCGTCGGCGTCGGGATGTGGGTGCTCCCCGTGAACAGGACGCCCCCGACGCGGAGGGGCCGGTCCCCATAGTTGTAGTAGTGCGCCGATTCGGAGCTCAGATAGACCCGGGTCACGGAAGGTTGGGCGGGATTCGCCTCGTGGTTGAACGGGTCCTCGGCGACCCACTGGGAGAGCCCGTTGAAGATCTCGATCCGGTAGTTCCCGGCGTAGCTGCCGACCTCGCCGCCGAACCGGCCCTCGCTCCCCGTCAGAGCGGCGATGAGGAAGATCGCCCGGTCCTTCAGGTCGTTGTTCCAGTAGTGGTTCGGGCCCATGCCGACCGTGAAGAGGGTCTTCCCTCCGTGGGCGGCGATGTCCCGCGCGAAGGCCTCGATGGCCTCCGGAGGGGCCCACGTAATCTCCGAGGTCTTGTCGACCGTGAAGTTCCCGTCGACGTATTCCTTCACAAGATCGAAGACGGTCCGGACCACGACGAGGCCGCCCCCGTCGAGAGCCACCTGGTACGTCCGTCCGACGTCCATCGCGAGAAGAGGATTCACGCCGGCGGGCATCTTCTGCCCGACCTGGTCCCGGGTGACCATCATGGGACCGTCCGTCGTCGCGTCCCACACGACGGGATCGTCCCACGCGTCGCGGAGGGCCTTCGGGATGTACTGACGATCCTGGAGCGCGTAGTCCGCGGGAGGCGTCTCCCCCGGATTGAGGACCTGGGTGAAGTTCGACAGGGGCGCCGGCGTGTGCCCGGCGTCGAGGTCCTTCATCTTCAGGAGCTTGAGGGTATCCATCCGGACGAGGAGGGGGAGATCCGTGAACTGCCTCGCGAACGACGCATCATAGAGGTTGTCTCGAATCAAGACCTGCGCGACACCGAGGGCGAACGCCGCGTCCGTCGCGGGCCGGATGACGATCACGTCGTCCGCCTTGTTCGAGGAGCTCTGGTATTCCGTCGCGATCGTGACGACCTTCGCGCCCCGGAGGCGGGCCTCCGAGATCCAGTGACCCTCGGGCATCTTCGTCGCGATCCAGTTCATCCCCCAGAGGGTGATCAGCTCGGAATGCTCCGCCGTGTACAGGTCGAAGTCGCTCGTCTTGTTCCCCGTGACCATCGGATGCCCTGGCGGGAGGTCCGTGTGCCAGGCGTAGGAGTCCCAGTAGCGAGCGCCGACGGCCTCTGCGGGCCCGACGGCCCGGACGTAGGCGTCCAGGAGGGCCATGTGGTTCGCGAACCGGTACAGGCCCGTGAACCGGAGGGCGCTGAGCCAGGCCATGCTCGCGCGGAACTTCAGGGTCCGGATCCCGACGCCGTTCATCGCCGCGATCATCGCGGGGTCGTAGCCCTGCTGGGTCAGGCGATCCGCCCCCGCGACCCCATTGTACGTCGTGGCCACGTTGATGAGCACCTTCGCGACCGTCTCGAACGCCTCGTCCCAGGGGACGCGCTCCCACGTGTCCTTCCCGCGGTTGAAGTACTGCCGCTCCGGGAGACCGTCCGCCTGTCGCGGCATCCCGGCCGCGATCCAATCCCGGAACCCGGACCGGATGAAGGCACCCTTCACCCGGCGGTCGCTGTAGGACCGCCGGAGGTACGTGTGCCCGTTCGGGCAGATCCGGGGGTCCCACCGCGCGGACGCCTTCGTCCCGTAGATGTCCGTCGCCTTCCCGTACCCGAAGCTCGGGTCGATGAACTTCACGACCCCGTTCTTCACCCGGGCCATGAGGAGGCACCCGTGGGTGTCGTTCGGGGCGCAGAGGAACGCGTATGTGTCGTCCCAAGAGTAGAGGTCCCGGTACACCCGCTCCCAGTCGCGGTTCGGGTACCCCTCGAGGGGATTGAGAGCCTGGTCGATGGGCTCCGTGTACGTGAGGACGAGGAGGGTGTCGGGCAGGTACCGCGCCGCGAGACCTCCCGCCACGGCGGCAGGGAGCAGCTTCACGACGTCGCGTCTCGTAAGGACGATTGGCGCCATCGAATCACCTGGGAGAAGGCGTCCGGCCCGCGGGGAACCCAGGGAACGGATCGCCTCCCGACCGCAACCCGCAGCTGGGACCCCGGCGGCAGGATTAACGCCATTGGCCTTATTGTACGTACGATGCGCTCCGGACACGGCCGCAGGGATGCGCGAAGGCCCGAACACGTTCGGGGAAGTCACATGAAGGCCCCCCGCGTGGGGACCTCGGGAGCATGGGACGGCGCGCGATGGCGACCGTGACCGGCGGGCCGCAGATCGGCGAACAAGAGGAATGATCGCATGGCAGGAAGGATCGGAGAGGAGACGGGCAAGGAGGTCAAGTCGCGGATGATGAGGGGGGTCCGGCCCATCGGCCAGGGGACCCTCGCGATCGCGGTGATCGTCACGCTCGTGATTGGCGTCATGGGCGGGACGGCCGCGGGGTACCTCCTCGGACAGGGTCGGGGCCCGACGGGAGGGACCCCGGACCAGACGGGGGAGGTCACGTTCCGGCTCACCGCGAGGCAAATCCCGGGTTTCGTCGGGATCGGCGGCTCGATCGACGGCGTTGTGAACCCGGACCTCCAGGTGACCGCCGGAACGCAGGTGACGATCATCATCGTCGGCGGTGAGCTGAACGTGCACGACCTCCTCGTCGAGGACTTCGGCGCGAGGACCCCGCTGGTCCATTCCGCGGGAGAGGAGGCCTCCGTGACCTTCGTCGCGGACCACACCTCGACGGGCGTGTACTACTGCACGGTCCCCGGGCACCGGGTCACGATGGAGGGCCGCTTCCTCGTGACGGGCGGATCCGGCGGGAACGGCGGCGGACCGCCAATCGGGCCCCCTGCGGATATCGATCCGTTCCACGTGATCTCGAGACATCCGACGAACCTGCCTCCCCCGCTGACGCGGTCGACTCCTGCCGCGGTCGATCTCTTCCTCGAGGCCCGCGAGGTGACCTCTTGGATTGAGGCGACGAAGGCGACGTTCGACTACTGGACGTACAACGGGACGGTCCCTGGACCCTTCTTCCGGGTCATGGTCAACGACACGGTCACGGTCCACTTCCGGAACCACGAGGACAACGGGCAGAACCACTCCGTGGACTTCCATGCGGTGAACGGACCGGGCGGCGGCGCGGCGAACGCGGTCGCCGTCCCCGGGGGCTGGGGCAACTTCACGTTCCGGGCGTTGAACCCCGGGCTGTTCGTATACCACTGCGCGACGCCCCACATCCCGAGCCACATCTCCGCGGGGATGTACGGGCTCATCCTCGTCGAACCCGAGGGCGGGCTGCCCGCGGTCGACCGAGAGTTCTACGTGATGCAGGGGGAGATCTACACCCTCTGGGAGGCGGGCTCCGAGGGCCACCAGCTCTTCGACACGGAAGCTTTGATGAACGAGGAGCCGACGTACGTCGTCTTCAACGGCCGGTGGCAGGCGCTCACGGGTGGCTATGCCCTCGAGGCGCAGGTGAACGAGACCGTGCGCATCTTCTTCGGCGTCGGGGGCCCGAACCTGATTTCTTCCTTCCACGTAATCGGGGAGATCTTCGACCGGGTCTACCTCATGGGCGACGTCCTTTCCACGCCGCAGCAGAGCGTCCAGACGACCCTGATCCCTGCCGGCGGGGCGGCCATCGTCGAGTTCACCGTCCAGGTGGCGGCGAACTATGTCCTCGTGGACCATTCCCTGACGCGGGCGATCGACAAGGGCGCGCTCGGGATCCTCTCGGTCACCGGCACCTCCGTCCCCGGGGTCTACGAGGACGCCCCCTGAGGAGGCGGGCCACGCCGCAGGCACGACTGGAACCGAACGGCGCGGCGACCCGGTCGCCCCGGGAGCCGCGTCTCTTTCCGAGGGAGACACCGCACGAGGAAACGGAGGCCCAGGAGCCATGGCCCAGACGAACCCGTTCGAACTTCTGACCGCGGAGCACGACATCCTCCGGCGCCGCCTGGGACGCGTCCTTCGGGCCTCGGAAGACGTCCTCGAGAGCAACGAGGGCCGCCGGGCCACGGAGGCGTTCCTGTCGGCCCTCCGCCTCCACATCCGCCGGGAGGAACGGGCCCTGTTCCCCCTCTGCGCGAGGCTGTTCGGCGGGCGGGAGAGCGCGATCTCCGTCCTCGAGGACGACCACGAGGCGATCGGGGGCGCCGCCGCGTCGCTCGCGCGAGCGAGCGCGACCGCGAAGCTCGACCGGGACCGGGTGAGGGAACTCGTCCGGCTCCTCGAGACCCATTTCACGCGAGAGGAGAAGGTCCTGTTCCCGGTCGCGGAGACGCGGATGACGGCCGCGGAGGCGACGTTCCTCGCACGCCGCCTGCGGACCGAATCCTCTCCGTGAAGCGCGTCGTGTCTCGCGCGATTATCACCATGTCCGCGCGCGGGAATCCGCGTTCTACCTACCAGGAATTGAAATCAGCAAGCGGGACGAAGGTTTTATCTCGCGACCGGAGAACCGAGAGGGCGTGAAGCCCGGCGCGCCGGCTCCGCTCATCCCCGTCCCGAACTGGCTCATCGTGTGGTCCAAGTCGCGGAATCTCTTCCTCTCGCTCGCGGAGAACGCCTGGGTCTTCCGGCCGAATTGACGGATCTCCCGGCGCACGTCGTTGCTTTCTATACGCTCCTCGACAGAGAGCGCAGCGCATCGATCAGGACGCGGATGCTCGCGCGGAACTCCTCGATCGACAGGCGTTCCTCGGGTCCGTGGTCCAGGTTCGGGTCTCCGGCGCCGTACGACGCCATGGGGATTCTCCAGACCCGCGCAGCATGGTTCATGTCTGAGGTGCCTCCCTTGAGGAGGAACTCCGGAACTCCACCCTGCCCGCGTACCGCGGCCACGAGGGCCCTGGCGACCCGATTCCCCTTGTCCACGACGACGGCCTCGACGGGCCGGGACCAGACGACCTCGGGCAGGGCGCGCTCGAGACCCTCCCAATCGAACCCGCGAGGGACCCGAAGGTCCGCATCGAATTCCGCGGTCTCCGTGCCCATCTCTGAGGCGTGGCGCCAGCCCGTGAAGCGGAGGGACGGCGTGCGGAACAGACCGCGGGCCGGGGCCAGGCGGACGTGGTCCCTCAACCGCGAGGCCGCGTCGACCGCGAGATCGAGGGCGCCTGGAACCGGAGAACTCGCGTGAGCGGGGACGGAGGTTGCGACGAACCGTCCTCGACGCTGCCCTCGAAAGCCGACCGTCACGCGGTTCCAACCTGAGGGCTCGCCGATGAGGAGCGCGTCCGGCGCGGGCTGGCGGAGGATCTCGAAGGCTCCTCGGGAATCCGTCTCTTCGCGAACGGCCGCGACGAGGGTCCGCGTCCCCGGGACCGACGCCCCTAGGTGGGCGGCGGCCAGGAGCGCGGCGACGAGGGGCCCCTTCGCGTCGACGGAGCCCCTCGCATGCACGACGCCATCCTCGAGCCCGACGGGCCAGGAACCAGGGACCGTGTCGATGTGACCCAGGAACATCGTGTGGGGGTGGCCCTCGCCCATCGAAGCGATCACGTTGCCCGCCGCATCACGCGTCACGCGAAATCCGAGCCGGGAAGCGTGCTCCGCGAAGACTCGACACGCGGCCTCCTCTTCCCCCGACGGGCTCGGGATTCCGAGGAGGTCCAGGAGGATCCGGACGTCATCCATCCGCGAGCGCCTCCCCGAATGCGGCGACGCTTCGGCGCACATCGTCCTCGGAAATCACGAGAGGCGGAAGGAACCGGACCGTCGTGGTCCCAGCGGGGATCGCGAGGACTCCCCGATCCATCATCCCTCGTAGGACGGGGGCGGCCTTCCCCCGGAGCTCGGCTGCGGCCATGAGACCGATGCCGCGAACCTCCCGGACTCCGGGCGTCTCGAGGGCGTTCAGATTCCGGAGCAGGACGTCTCCGAGGAGGGCCGCACGCTCCCAGAGACGGTCGCGAACGAGGATCCCAAGAGTCGCGGTCCCCGCGGCACACGCGAGGGGATTCCCGCCGAAGGTGGAGTGATGGCTCCCGCGGACCCGGCTATGGACCGCCTCCGTGAGGAGGGTCGCTCCGATCGGGAAGCCGCCGGCGAGGGACTTGGCGAGACACAGGATGTCCGGGACGACGTTGGACCGCTCGAAGGCGAACATGCGACCCGTCCGGCCCAGACCTGTCTGGACCTCGTCGAGGATGAGGAGGGCCCCCCGGTCGTCGCAAGCATCCCGCGCGGCCCGCAGGTACCCGTCCTCCGCGACATGGACCCCTCCCTCTCCCTGCACGGGCTCGAGGATGACCGCGGCCGTGTCGGGTCCGACGGCGCCGCTGAGGGCCTCGGCATCGTTGAACGGCACGAAATCGACGCCAGGCAGGAGAGGGGCGAAGCTCTCTCGGTACTCTTGCTTCCATGTCACGCTGAGGGCTCCGAACGTGCGGCCATGGAAGCCTCGCATCGCCGCTACGATCCGCGTGCGGCCCGTCGAGGACCTCGCGAATTTGAGGGCCGCCTCGACCGCCTCGGCGCCGGAGTTCGACAGGAACACGCGGGCGAAGGAAGACGGGACGATCTCGAGGAGAGCCTGGAGGAACGCTCGCCGGGCGTCGTTCTGGACGGCGGTCCCCACGTACAGGAGTCGACGGGCCTGGCCCTCGAGGGCCCGGACGACAGCGGGGTGGGAGTGGCCGACGTTGCACGCACCGTGGCTCACGCCCATGTCCACGTAGGAGCGACCGTCGGCGCCGATCAGGGTCGCACCGTCCCCTCGGACGATCTCGAGATTCCGAGGGGGCTGGAGCAGGACGCGCATCTCCGTCTCGGCCCGCATCAGGCGATCACCGTCCCCTCTCCGCGGAGGGCCGACCGGACTGGGTCCGCGTTCCGGGAATCCGCGATGATCACGCGACGTACGCCGCCGTCGAGGGCCTCCTGGGCCGCGAGGAGCTTCTTCTTCATGCCCGCGGAGGACGCGGAGATCGTGGCAGGGAGCTCTTCCCGACTCACGGCGGTCCGGAGGCTGGACGAGTCGTTCGAATCCAGGAGGAGGCCGGGGACGTTCGTCAGGAGGATGAGCGCCTCTGCGGACATCGACGTGGCGACTCTCGCTGCGATCCGATCCGCGTCCGCGTTCAGGGGGATTCCCTCGACCCCGTCGAGGATCGGCGGCGAGAGGACCGGGAGCAGACCGCGAGACAGGAGATTCGTCAGGAGGGCTGCGTTCACGGAGTCGACCGTTCCGCTCCTGTCGTCGCGAATCACCTTCACCTTCCCTCCTTCCACGGCGCGGATCGCGGCCTTCCGACGCCCGACGACGAGACGCCCGTCGACTCCGCTGAGGCCAATGGCCGGGATTCCCGCGGCCTGGAGGGCGGACACGAGGTTCACGTTGAGCCGGCCCGCCATCGCCATCGAGACGACGTCGATCATGAAGCCATCCGTATGGCGACTCGTGAATCCCGAGGGCGACGTGAGGACGCGCGCCGGCCGCCCCAGCTGGGCGGCGAGCTCGTCCACGGCCGTCGACCCTCCATGGACGACGACGCATGGATGGATGCCCGCGAGCCCTGCGACGAGGTTCGCGTGGTCGTTCCCGTCCCGTCCTCCGATCTTGACGACGATCACCGCGAGCACCTCAGGCCGGGTGGAGACCCGGGAATGTCAGGCCCGCCCGCTCGTCGAATCCCGCCATGAGATTGAAGCACTGGACCGCGTTCCCCGCCGCCCCTTTCATGAGATTGTCGATCGCCGCGGACGCGACGACATGCCCGTCCTGGACCGCGAAACCGACATCACAGAAGTTCGATCCCGCGAGGATCTTCGGGTCCGGGTAGCGGTGGATGCCCGTGGGGTCGTCGACGATCCGCACGAACGGCTCCGACCCGTACGACTGCCGGTACGCGGCCCAGAGGCTCTTCTTGTCGAGACCGTTCGGGGCGAACGCGTGCGCGGTCGAGAGAATCCCGCGGACGGCCTCCACGGCATGAATCGTGAGGTGGACGCGGCCCGGGAGGCCGAGCTCCTGTTCGATCTCCGCCGTGTGGCGGTGCCCGGTCGGCGCGTAGAGCCGCATGGCACCCGATCGCTCGGGGTGGTGGGAGGCGCGCGTTTCGCTGCTCCCCCCGGCGGAGGACCCTGTCTTCGCGTCGACGACCAGGCGGTCCGTGGCGACGAGTCCCGAGCGAAGGAGAGGAGCGAGGGCGATAATCGATGCGGTCGCGGTGCAACCCGCGACGGCGACCCTCGTCGCATCCTTCAGCTCCGCGCGATGCAGCTCCGGGAGACCGTAGATGAAGTGACCCAGCTCGTGGGCCGCGGGATGCTCGAGGTCATAGTAGCGGCGGTACGCCTCCGCGGATCGGAGGCGGAAATCTGCGCTCAGGTCCACGAGAATCCCTGCCTTCGATGCGTGCGCGGCGAGGCGCTTCATCGACGTGCCGTGAGGGAGCCCGAGGAAAAGGGCGTCGCAGGTCGCGAGCTCATCGGGAGGCGCGAACGAAAGGTCCGTTACCTTCCGGAGGTTCGGGTGGGCCTTCCAGACGGGCTTGCCCGCGAACGTGTCCGAGACGACCTGCGCGACCTCGACCTTCGGATGGCCGAGGAGGACCCGCAGGAGCTCTCCGCCCGTATACCCGGAGCCGCCGACGATGGAGAGCTTCACCGGCGAGCCACCTCCCTCACGTGGGCGAGGATCGCTCCTGGGAGGTCGAAGCCCGTCGCCGCGACGGAGGCCTTGAACTCCATCGTGTGGTTCACCTCATGGACGAAGAGGCGGCCCTCACGGTCCGGCATGAGGTCCACGCCCAGGACGCCGCCGCCGACGGCCCTCGTCGCGGCGAGGCTGAGCTCCTCGATCTGCCGGGTGACCGGCAAGGAAGTGCACACGGCCCCGCGGGCCGCGTTCGTGATCCACGACGACGACTCGCGCCGGATCGCGGACGTGACCCGGTCGCCGATCACATGGCTCCGGATGTCGTAGCTCGGCTTGTCCACGTACTCCTGGACGTAGAAGATGTGGTGCATGTAGTGGCCGAGGGTGGCCTTGTGCTCGAGAAGCTGCTCCGCCTGCTCCCGGTTCGAGACCTTCGACACTAGCCGCCCCCATGAGCCCACGACCGGCTTCAGGACGGCCGGGTATCCAATGGACTCGATCGCGCGGAGGGCCGCCTCCGGGCTGAAGGCAACGAGGGTCCGCGGGGTCGGCACGCCGGCCGCGGCGAGGGCGACGCTCGTGAGGGCCTTGTCCCCGCACGTGCCGATCACGCCGGAGGCGTTCACGACGGGGAACCCGTGGTGCTCGAGGAACCTCGCACAGTACAGGGAGCGGGAGTGGCTCATGCATCGGTTGAGGACCGCATCGACATCGAGCCCGTCCCCCTGCAGGCTGAGGACGAGATCCGCGTCCCTCAGCCGGACGATCTCGTCTCCGCTCCGTCGGGCGGCTTCCAGGAGGAGCCTCTCATCCTGGCGGACCTGCGTGTACAGGAGGCCGATGCGGACCACTTCCTCACCCCCGCCCCTCGTCCGCTTCCACGGGGACGGCGGAGGCGGCCGCCGAAGCCGTCACACCCGACTCCGGCCCGCCGAGGCGCATGACGAGGGCCTCCATCTCCCGGTCCGAAAGGGATGTCGTCCGGCCGCACGCGAAGATCCCTTCGACGGATTCGTGGATCCGGCGGACGAGGGCATCGTCCTTCGAGAACGAGCGGCCCGAGGATCCGTACGTCGCCTGGAGCCAGAACGCGATTCCCGCGGTGCCGGAGTACGGTGTCACGCCCGCGCGGGGCGCGACGCCGAGCAGGGCCTCTACGTCGAAGGGGAGGTACATTTCCACGTTCTTGAGAGTCCCGTCCGCGTGGACGCCGGCTCGGGTCATCGCGAAGTTCCGACCCGTGATCGGTGCGAAATCAGGGTTCCGGTGGCCGAGGGCCTTCTCGTAGTACTCCACAATCTCCGTGATGACTCGAGTGTCCATGCCGTCGAAGCGGCCGCGGAACCCCCCGTAGGCGAAGACGAGGGTCTCAAGAGGGATGTTTCCCGCCCGTTCGCCGACCCCGAGGAGGGTGCCGTTGTTCCGGGCCGCCCCGTACATCCACGCGGCCGTCGCATTCGCAATTCCGAGGCCGAGGTCCTGGTGGCCATGGAACTCGAGCCACTCCGCGGGCACGCCGCACACGTGCCGGAGGAGGTACACGAGCTTCGGGATCGACCGCGGGAGGGCCGCGACGTCCCACGGCACGCCCACGCCGACGGTGTCCGGGATCCGGATGACGACGGGCCTCCCGTGCGTCTCCGCCAGCCTCATGAGGCGCCGCACGAAAGGGACCACGACCCCCATCACGTTGGACCGGGTCACGTCCTCGAGGTGGCAGCGGCAGGCGAATCCTGCGCGCAGGACCTCCTCGACGAGGGCGAGGTATCCCTCGAGGACCTCCCGGCGGCCCTTCCTCCCGTACTTGAAGAACACGTGGTAGTCGGAGAGGGAGGTCAGGATGCCCGTCTCGTCGAGCTCGAGGCCCGTCTCCGCCCGGATCCGGCGCGATGTCTCCTCGAACAGCGCGACGTCCTTCGACGTCGCGCGGATCCACGCCGTGACCTTGGGTCCGTCCCCACGTCGGAGGCACTCCACGACCGTGTTGATGTCCTTCTTCGTGTAGAGGAAGAACTCGGACATCGAGATCCTGCGCTGGGGGCCGCCAAGACGGCCGAGGAGCCCGTACAGGTGGACCATCTGCTCCTGCGTGTAGGGTTCGCGGGCCTGCTGGCCGTCCCGGAAGGTCGTGTCCGTGATCCAGAGCTCCGCCGGAACCTCCGTGGGCACCGACACTCCGTCGAGGACAAGGGCCGGTGGTCGCTCCCACGGGAAGATGTCCCGGAGGAGGTCCGGCTCCGTCGCATCGACGATGCTGAGATCGGGGGAGTCGATGGACTCTCGCTTCACGAACGAAAGGAACTCCCGACCGCTTGGCCGCGACCCGTCCACGCTACCCTTCCTCCCTTCTCCGCCAGGGCGAGAGCTACTCGCCCCAGTCCTCCTTCGTCTCGGGGGCAAGGGCGATCTGGATCGGATCGAGGCCCAGGACCTCGAGCTCCGTGCCGCAGTCCCCGCAGGTGAGGATCTCCCCCTGCTCCGCTCCGTCGGTCGTAACGCCGGCTCCGCACGTCGGGCATGCGCTCATGTCGTGCACCTCTAGGACTTCAGACCCATCGCGAGAGAACCGAAGCCCTAGAGCGTGCCCGCTCCGGGCTGCGGAGGCTGCGGGGGGAGATGCTGGGTCATCAGGGACCCGCCTCCCCGGACAGGACGTCCGCGATGCGTCGGTTCTTCTTCGCGATGAGATTCATGTGGTACGCCTGGCGGCCGAGCGTCCCCTCCGCCTCGTGGATCTGGGCCTCGACCGCGGCGGGTCCTGT
>Ga0154851_104_pt8 | contig 19708 bp, 22 predicted proteins | sample Rifle2008BG16ft_FD_105579 | JGI IMG/M metagenome (GOLD analysis project Ga0154851, IMG submission 105579) | Euryarchaeota archaeon RBG_16_68_13
ACGTCCCCGGGACGGGATTCCCGGTCATCGTGATCCGCGTGAAGCGGGACCTGTCGGCCTTCACGGAACCCTCCGGCGTCGAGCTGCCCGAAGGGTTCGGCCTGTACCACGACGAGGAGCCCTCCGCCGCGAACGAGAACCTCGGTCGGCGGATCGTCGTCGTGTACGCGAAGTGCGTTCACCTCTGCTGCAACCCGGGATGGCACGTCGTCACGAGCCCGCCCCCGGAGTACTCCTACATCGCCCCGGCTCCGACCTACGAGCGCTTCGGGAAGGACCCCATCTACTGCGTGTGCCACGGGTCCCAGTATGAACCCATGAGCCTCGTGAAGAACGTGAACGAGAAGAGCGGCGCGGAGTACGTAGGCGCGCGGCACGTCCACGGGCCCGCGCACCGGGCCCTCCCCATCGTCCCCGTGAAATCAGAGGGCGGGACCCTCGTGGGCGGCATGGCAGACCCCCGCTGGTACGTCTACTGCGCGTAGGGGGTGAGCATGGCGAGCGGATCGATGCGGAAGACGGGTCCCCGGATGATCATGGGATGGATCCAGCAGCGGTTCCCGTCGACCCCCTGGGCGGACCTCACGCGCAAAGCCGTCGAGACGGACCAGAGGCAGATGCCGCGGAGCCACGCGGAGAAGTACGAGCTCAAGACGATCTGGTACTGGTACCCCCTGTACTGCCTCGGCGGGATCTCCTTCGTTGCGTTCATCCTCCTCACGATCACGGGGATCATCCTCGGGTTCTTCTACGTGCCCGACGGGACATACCAGCTCACGTCCTCGGGAGATCTCACGAACCGGGCATGGCAGTCGATGGTCTACATCATGAACGACGTGCCCTTCGGTTTCATCCTCCGCGGGATGCACCACTGGGCTGCCCACATCATGATCGCGGCCGTGTTCCTCCACATGTGCCGGGTGTACTTCACGGGGGCGTACAAGAAGCCGCGGGAGCTGAACTGGCTCCTCGGGGTCGTCCTCCTCCTGATCACGATCGTCTTCGGATATTCCGGCTATCTCCTCCCCGGGAACAACCTTAGCGACGGCGCAGCGAACATCGGGATCGAGATGACGCGGGCGACGCCGATCATCGGGGACGACATCGCGAAGATCCTGTGGGGCGACATCAACACGATCTCAGGCATCTACGTGCTCCGGATGTATTGGCTCCATGTCTTCATCCTCCCGCTCGTGGGAACGGGACTCATGATCCTCCACATGGCCCTCGTCTGGATCCAGGGGGTCGCGGAGCCGCACTGAGGTGAAGGATGGAGATCGAGCGCGTCAAGGAGCGCGTCATGGAGGGGCGGCCGGGCTTCACGCGCCAATACGGCCCCGCGCGGACGGACCACCAGCCCGGCATCCCCTTCTGGCCGCAGGAGATCGCGCGCGACATGGTCGTGATCTTCTTCCTCGTCGCGATCCTGTTCTTCCTCTCCGCGTTCGTGACGCCCTTCCTCGGTCCCGCGAGGAGCATCGGGGTGGGCGAGATCATCGTCCCGGACTGGTACCTCCTGTTCTCCTGGGGGCTCCTCAAGGCCGCGGACGTGCTGCCCCAGTTCCAGCTCGGGCCCGCGTTCTTCGGGTCTCAGCTGTGGGGCGATCTCCTGAGCGGGATCCCGGTCATCGCCCTCTTGCTCCTCCCATTCCTCGACCGCGGACGCGAGTCGCGACCTGCGAAGGCCCCGATCCGGTCCGCCGTCGGTCTCGGGGCCATCGTTGCGATCTTCACATCCTCCCTCTACTCGGTCCGCGAGATCATCGGGGAGATCTGGCACACGCCGGACATCGACCCGAATCCGCTCGTCGTGAAGACCCTCCCTCTCATTCCCGACGGCACCCTGAAGCTCTTCCTTATCGTCCCGCCGATCCTCGTGGGCCTCGCGACGTTCGTGGGCCTTCGGCGCCTGGGGTTCCGCCCCATGCGGACGGCCCTCCTGGCGATCCTGCCAGCGACGTTCTTCGTCCTCGCGGCGATCGCCGCGGCGATGCTCTTCCTCCCGGGCGGTCTGCCCGAGCTGTCCCGGCCGTTCGCGCTCCAGATCGCCGTGTTCCTGGCGATCTTCGTGGGGACCGCGGGCGCGGGGACCCTCGCGGCCCTCCTGCTCCCGGAGACGAGTGCGCGCAAGGGCGTGCTCGTCGCCGGCGTGGGGGGCCTGACGGCCTTCCTCGCAGCCCTGTGGTACGCATCCGTATCGATGCGGGGAGATCTCTCGTGGGTCCTCCTCGCGCTGTACACGAACATGAACACGGTGGTCCTCATGCCGCCGTTCGTCATCCTGACGGCCTGGTTCGCGCTCCGGCGGCCCTACAGCACGTACGAATACCTGCTCAACGAGTGCTACCAGTGCGGCAAATGCCACACCGTGTGTCCGGTCACGAAGGTCGAGGAGGACGCCCTCGGCGGGCTGAACCTCGTGTACAACACGTTCAAGAAGCAGCACGACGGGGTGCCCCTGTGGACCTGCCTTGCGTGCGACGCATGCAGCGCCGTGTGCCCTCTCGACATCCAGTACAGCGACTACATCCTCGCGCAGCGCGCGGGACACATGCGCCGCCTCGCGGCGGACGGAGGTGAAAAGGAATGATGGAGACGGAGTACGGCCCCGGAAGGACGATCCCCCCCCCCGTCCTCTTCCGACTCCTGGACTCGGAGGCGGACGATACGACGGTCCCGGCGATCAAGGTCGCGCGGCCTTCGGAGTATGCGTACTACCCGGGCTGCGTGGACTATTACGACCAGGAGATGCAGTTCTCCCACATGAACTACGGGGACACGAACCATGGGATCATCTTCGACTCCTCCATCAAGTTGCTCCAGGCCGTCGGGATCGAGCCGATGATCCTCGACCGTTCCTTCATGAAGTGCTGCGGCCACGATCAGCTCTGGCAGGGCAAGGTGGATGCCTTCGAACGGATGCGGGACTACAACACGAAGATCATCAAGATGCTCGGGGTGAAGACCCTGATCACGTCCTGCGCCGAGGGCTACCGGACGTTCAAGCTCGACTACAAGCTCGACGGCGTGCGCGTCGTCCACGTGACGCAGATCCTGTTCGAGCGAGGGCTCCGGATCCCGCCGCAGGGAGACGGCAGGAAGATCCGCGTCGCGTACCAGGATCCCTGCCGGTCGTGCCGGCAGATGCCCGTGGATCCCGTCTACGAGGAACCCCGGGAGCTCATCAAGCGCGTGGACACGGCCGAGCTCGTGGAGCTCAAGACGTTCCGCGCGGATGCCCAATGTTGCGGCGTCGCCCAGATGATGTACTGCAACGACAAGACGAAAGGCCTCACGGCGAAGCGCATGGACGAGGCCCGGGACGTCGGTGCTGATATCCTCTTGACGGCCTGCCCGAAGTGTCTCACCCACTTTGGCTGCCTGCATCACGAGAACAAGTTCAAGCCCGAGGAGGATCGCTATCGGTTCCGGGTGATGGACATCACCCAGTTCCTTGCCGAAAGCCTTCCCGGCGACTACCCGTCCGGCGGGAATGTCGACCCGAGGCGCAAGGAGCCGCCCCCGCCCGGTCGCAAGGGAGGCTCGTGATGGCGGCCCCCGCGGTCCCGGTCCAGGAGCCCGTCGCGGATCCGAGGACGGCCTACTACCGCGAGGTGCGACAGAAGAACCTCCAGCTCGCGAAGGAGCGGTACAAACAGACGTGGAAGGGACGCACCCAGGAGTTCATCCGCGGCCGCGGGACCGTCGCGATCGTCGCGGACGAGGTCTGCATGGGCTGCACGCACTGCTTCGACAACTGCGCCTTCGAAGCGATCGCGATGGCAGACCGGAAGTTCGTCCTGCCCGACTACTCGTACACGTCGCGCAAGGCCGTGATCGTCTACGAGAACTGCGTCGGCTGCGAGAAGTGCGCGATCGTCTGCCCCGTCGACGCGATCACGATGGCCCCGAAGTTCGGCTTCGAGGTCCAGGAGGGGAAGCTCGTGCAGGTCGGGCCGGTCCCGCCGAAGCCCGCCGCGCCGCCTCCGCCCGCGGCTCCCCCCGCCGTGGCTCCCACCGCGGCGAAGACGGGAGGGACCTGAGTGCCGGACGCGCCGGCCGTCCCCGAGGCCGCCGTCCGGAAGGCGCGAAAGGCTCCCCGGATGACGTACAAGCAGGAGATCGCCACGATCAAGAACCTGCCCCAGATCCAGCGGCTCGTCGTGATCGTGAAGATCGCGGGCGTCTTCCTCGTCGCGATAGGCCTCGAAGGGATCGTCACGGCAAACTACCTATTCGCCATCGTTTTCATCCCGCTCGGGGTTTTTGTCTCCATGTTCCCGCTGAAGGTGCGGACGGACCGATGCATCGCGTGCCTCGGCATCCTCGCTCCGGGCCAGTCCATCTGTCCTGCCTGCGGCGCGCCCCAGATGTGATCCGGGATCGGCGAGTCCTCAAGTAGTCGCGCTCCTTTTCAGCACAAGGATGACGGATTTCGACGCCCGCGCGGATCCCTGTGCCATTGCGGCGAGGGGGGTCCGCCCATGATGGGGAAGGTTCGGGACCACATCCAGCTCGCGGAGCGGTGGAAGGGCCTTGACCTGCGGCTCCTGCCCATCGACCTCGTCGACGTGCAGGTCCTCACGAAGCTCCGTGAGAACGCGCGCCTCTCGAACGTCGACATCGCGCGGTCCCTGAAAATCTCGGAGGCGACGGTGCGCAGGCGGATCCAGGCCCTCGAGGATAAGGGGATCATCCAGGGCTATTCCTGCTACCTCAACTACCAGCTCATCGAGAACCCCGTGAAGGCCTACGTCCACCTGCGCGTGGAGGCCACCCATCGGGAGCGGGTCGTCTCTCGGATTTGCGCGCACAATCGGGCAGTCGCCGTGTACCGCGTGACGGGGGACCACGACGTCCTGTGCGTGATGCTCTTCGTTGACATGACAGAGCTTCACGACTTCCTCGACGGGCACCTCCGGATGGACGGGATCCAGGACGTCCGCACGCAGATCGTCATGAGCCCGTACAAGGGCGTCCCCTGGACGGGCGTGTAGGCGTCACGGGGAGACGAGAGGCTGGAGGACCTGGGCCGCGTCGATGTCGCGCTTCAGGGCCGTCAGGATCCCCATCCGCTTCCGGAACGCCTCATCGTCCTCCCAAAGGTGGGCCAGCCGGGACGCGAATACGGCTCCCGGGATCGTCTTCGCGATTCTGTGCACGCCCTTCGAGAGTTCGTACACCCGAGGACGGTCCTTCTGGACCTCGAACGCGGGGAACGCGGAGACGACCCCCGTGGACCGGACGGACGCGTACAGGCTCGCCTTCGCCCCAACCTGCTCGCCGAGTCCGGCCAGCTTCCCGTGGAGATCCGCGAGGGATCGCACGGGGGCCCTCACCTCCCCGACAAAGAGGGACCGGCCCACGCGATCCGCCGTCTTCCGGTAGGCCTCCGATGGGAGGTCGAAGGGGTCCGGGACGTCCGAAGCCTTCGAGGTGAATCCCGCGAGAAGGGCGTCAATGGCTTTCTCCCGTGTCGCGAGGCCGCTCTCGGGGCCCGCGAGGGAGACCTGGAGAGTGAAGGGATCCGGCGGCAGCGTCGGCCGGAGGGCCGCGGCGGCGCCCGCGTCGGCGACGTGGGCCCAGGCCACCGCACGGCCGGAGCGGGTCAGGGCTTCGAGGCCCGCTGCGAGCTTCGCGCCGTCCGCGTAGCGATACGTGAGGATCCTTCGAGCCGCGGGTCGGGCGACGAGGCGGAGCGCGACGGCGACGGGCAGGAAGAACTCCGCCGCATGGGGCAGGATCGCGTGGACGAGGTCGTAGCCCGATCCTTCCGTGCTCACGGCGTCGAAGCCCACCATCGTCCGATGACCGTACCCGGACACGGTCCGCAGGCCGAGGACATAGGCCCCGAAATCGCCCTCGTACGAGGCGAAGGGTGCGTCTCCCCACAGGGCGTCCCCGATCGCAAAGTCGAGGGGGACCGTCGGGACAAAGGGCACGGCGCGGCCGTTCGCGAGAGCCTCGCGGGAGAGGTCCGTCCAGGCCGCCCCCACCTGCGCGACGGCGCGCGCGGAACCCTCAGGGAACTCCACGCTCCCGTACGCGGAGAAGTCGAGCTGGACCCCGCGCGGCTCCGGGACGAGCCAGTCGTACGTGAGGAGGGAGCGGGGCCGCGGAGCGATCCCGATCTCCTTCCCGCGGGCCACGCCGAGCTGGCGTCGGAAGTAGTGGAAATCCTCCGCAGAGAGGCCGAGGCTCACCGTGCTCTCCTCGCCATTGAGGACCTGGACGAGCTTCCGAACCTCTGCGTCGTCTTTCACCTTCACCGTGACGGCGGGCGTCTTCGAAAGGGTCCCGACGATTGCGGGCGGCAGGACCCGGTCGTCCCGGGTGAAGAGGGCCTTGATGAGGGCCTCCCTCACGAGCTCGGAGAGGGCGGGAATCCGGGTCATATCCTCGATGAAGGCCCAGTCTCGCAGGAGCCCCATGTCACGCCCCCTTCGCGCGCTCGTACGCCCGCACGAACGTGTCCCGCGTCGGCTTGATCCGACGGAGGAAGGCCGCCGCGTCGAGTCCGAATCCCATCATTCCGGGCGGGATCGAGTTGATGACGGGCCAGGTGAACTTCGTCCACAGCTCCGTCGTCTTCCCGCCGTTGACCTTCCGGTTCGGATCGAAGACCCCCTTCACGGAGCCCATCGCGCCGGTCGCCCGTCCGTGCATCTTGAGGAGGTTGAAGACCATGAAGAGCCCGAGCCCCATGGGATGTCCGCCGAGTTCGAGCGCGGCGTCCCCGAGCTTCTTCACGAACCCGAGGGCCGTCCCTCCGGAGGGGGCCGTGTCGTCCATGAGGACGTAGGGGGCAAGGTAGGCGGTCGACGTGTCCAGGAGCGTCGCGTGGACCGCACCGTTCAGCTTCAGCTGGTGGATGAGGTCTCGGGCCCGGCCGACGCCCTCCTCGAGGCGCGAGACCGGCACGAGCGTTCGTGCGATCACGAGGCCGCGGCTCAGGCGCCGGGCACCGTACATCATGAACCTCCGTTCCCACAGCTCGAGGGCGACCGCCGCGGGGACCTTCGCCCCGCCGACGGATGCCGCGAGGGCGTCCACGGACTTCTCGAGGTCCGCGACCTCGTCCTTCGGTCCCTGGAGGGAGACGAGGGCCGTGTCCGCGGGTTCCGGCGCGTCGGCTCGGAGAGCCCGCTCGAAGACGAAATGCTCGCGGTCCAGGAGGGCCGCGTGGAAGGGCATGAGCCCCGCGTCGACGATCCCGCGGAGGAACCTCGCGGCGGCCGCTGCCGAGGCGAAGGAGTAGGCCGCGGCCCGAGAGGTCTCAGGCTTCGGGATGACCCTCAGGGTCGCCTGCGTGACGATGCCGAGGGTCCCCTCGGCCCCGAAGAAGAGGGGCGTCAGGTCCGCAAATGCGCCGCCGAGGTCCACCGCCGACCCCGTCCGCAGGACGGATCCGTCGGGAAGGACCACCTCGAGGTCGAGTACGGAACCCCGGAGGGTCCCGTGACGGAAGGATCCGGTGCCCGCAGCTCCTCCGTTGATCGCTCCCCCGATCGTGCTTGCGGGAGCCGCGTCGGGGAGGACCGGGAGGGCGAAGCCCTTCGAACCGAGGAACGCATCGAGATCCCTCCAGGTGACGCCCGCTTCCGAGGTGACGGTCCGGGCCGAGGGGTCCAGGGACACGATCCGGTTCATCGATCGCAGATCGAGCAGGACTCCGCCGCGGTTCGGCACCGCCGCGCCGACGCTCCCTGTCCCCCCTCCGCGGGGGGTGATTGGAAGGCCCGTCTCATCGCTGAGCTTCACGATGGCTGCGACTTCCGGCGTGGTCCGCGGGAGGACGACGAAGTCCGGATAGAGACGCCACTGGATCAGGGCGATTTTCGGGAGGGATGCGAAGTCGTGGCTGTACACCATCCGCTCATGTTCGCCTCGCGCGACCCGCTCGGGGCCGAGGGTGTTCACGAGGCGGCGGTGGGCGTAGTCGAGGCCGGCCATGCTCCCTGCTCCGCGACAGGCCGCGGTAACCGGCCCGCTCGCATAAACATACCGACACGACGTCCGGCGGAGGGCTCAGACGTTCAAGGCTCGGATGATCTGCTCCTTGAGGCGCTGGACCTCGCTCCCTGAGCTGTACACGCCGAGGGCCTGGGCCGCGGCTACGACCTGCGTGTCCGGTGCCTTGTCGACGGCCCGGGCGATGTCGAGCTTGAGCTGCATCTCGCTCCGCCCCGCGCTCGAGACGCCGAGGGCGCTTGCGGCCCGCTCGATCTTCGCGCGCGCGTCGCGGATCTCCGAGTCGCTGAGCTCCTGACTGATCTGGCGCTCAACTTCCATCTTCCCGCGTCGGAACTCGCCCATAGCCTTGCCGATCCCGCGCGCGAGTTCGGGAAGCTTCTGCGGCCCGAACAGGAGGAGGATCGCGAAGATGAGGAGGATGATGATCCACTCGATGCCCGCGGGGAGCTGGGCAGTCAGATTCCATGTCGAAAGATCGGACACAGGCGCCTCCCACCCGACCAAGGGGCGGCTCGTTTATGAGCTTTTCGCCCGTGCGACGCGGCGTTCCCTCCGGAGGACCGCGAGGTATCCGAAGGCGTAGAGGAAGACCATGGGGAAGGCCACGACGAGCATCGTGACCCCGCTCCCGTCCGGCGTGATGATCGCGCCGAACACGAAGATCCCCGCGACGGCGAACCGCCAGTACTTCCTCCAAACGGCGGCGCTCGCGATCCCGACGACGGAAAGTCCATACATGAGGACAGGGAGTTCGAAGGAAAGACCGAACGCGATGAGGAACAGGAGGACGAAGCTGACGAAGTCGTCGACGAAGAGGAGGAACGTCGAGATCCCGAGTCCTCGCTGGACCGTGTAGAGAAGGTTGAACGTGAACGGGAGGATGAACACGAGGGCGAGAAGCACGCCGGCGAGGAAGAGGAGGAGGACGGGTGCCGCGACGCGGAGGATGAGCTTTCTCTCTTTCTCCCGTAGGGCCGGTCCGATGAACTGCCCGAACTCGTAGGCGCTCACCGGCGCCGACGCCACGAGGGCGAGGAAGAGGGCCACCTCGAGCTGAACGACGACGCCGTCCCACGGGGCCTTCGCCGTCAGGTTCACGAACTCGGGTTTCAGGTAGTCCACGAGGGACCGGAACACCTTGTTCGCGATGGGGTCGTTGTCGTGGATGAAGGCCGGGACCGGAACGGGCACGTCGACGCCCGCGAGGGGTACGGTGATGAACGAGAACACGAGGAAGAGGAGGAAAAACGCCATCGTGACGACGAAGACGATCTTCAGCCGGGAGCGGAGCTCCTCGAGGTGCTGGAAGAACGTCATCCGCCGCTCTTCGCGGGGCCTCGTCTTCTTCGATTCGTCCGCCACGGTCGCCCCGACCGCGGCGAAGGAGGGGGCCCCTTATGGACTTTCCGAGGATCGGCCTCAGGCGTAGCGGTCTTCCGTCCGTGGGTCCGCCGTGTTGCTGTACCCCCGGACTTCCCAGTATCCCAGCTCTTCCGGCGCTGTGAACGCGATCCGGCGCACCCATTTCGCGCTCTTGTACGCGTACCGTTTCGGGACGAGGAGACGTACGGGACCGCCGTGCTCGACGGGAAGCGGTTTCCCGTCCCACGTCCACACCATCAAGACGTCGTCGTCGTAGAGGACCTCGAGCGGATGGGACGTCGTGTAGCCGTCCGCACAGTGGAACGTCGCGAAACGGGCGATGTCGCGGATCCTCGCCCGGTCCGCGAGCTCGCGGATCGTGACCCCTTCCCAGAGGTTGTCGAACGTCGTCCAGCCGGTCACGCAGTGGAAGGGGGACGTCACGCGCGTCGCGGGGAGCGCCCGAAACTCGTCGATCGTGAGACGGAGAGGGGCGTCCGCCTCCCCGTCGACCCCAAAGTCCCACTCCTTCGGGTCGAATCGGGGAACAATGCCCAGATCGAGCCGCGGCCACTTGCGGACCTCCCGTTGGCCGGGAGGGAGCACGCTCGTCGTCGTCATCCGACGCCGTCGACGCACGGGGTCCATTTAAACCGTTCGGATTCCCCCGTCGTCGCTTCCTCGGAAGGTCCGCGAAACGGGCCCGTTTCTCCCGATGCAAGGGCCTTCTGCGAGTCCGCCAAAGGTTTAATACTGTGACCTTTTTTCGGACGGTCGGATGGCGCTGGAGGATTACGCACCAGTGGCAGTCTTCGCGGTGCTCGCCCTCCTGTTCCCCCTGGGCACGTTCTTCGCGACCCGCCTCTTCCGACCGACGAGGCCGCAGCCCCTCAAGGACCTCACGTACGAGTGCGGCGAGATGCCCGAGGGAGAGGCCCAGATCCAGTTCCACTTCCAGTACTACATGTTCGCGCTCATCTTCCTCGTGTTCGACGTCGCCGCGATCTTCCTCCTCCTTTGGGCGTTCTACTGGCAGGACCTCCTCGCGGGTGCGGGTGTCGCGAAATACCTCATCTTCGTCTTCCTCGGAATCATGTTCGCGGCGACCCAGTACGCGCTCAAGAAGGAGGAGGTCATCCACATATGAGCGCGGGTTCCGTGCCCTCTGTGAACGGGCGACCCGTGAAGGGCGTCGAGACCGAGGTCCTCGCGCAGGTGAAGGCCCGCTTCGGGTCGAAGATCCTGGAGTCGGGGATCCCGAGGCCGCAGAACGTGAAGGTCGTGATCGACCGGTCCGAGCTCGTCGAGGTGTGCACGTACCTGAAGGAGGCCCTCGCGTTCGAGCATCTCTCGTGCATCAGCGCGGTGGACTGGAAGGACCGTTTCGAGACCGTGTACCACATCATGAACTACTACAACGGGTGCACGATCCAGGTTTCGGCCCGGATCCCGTACGACGACCCCAGGATCGCGAGCGTCTGCTCCCTCTGGAACGCCGCGAACTATCATGAGCGGGAGGCCTGGGACCTCATGGGGATCACGTACGAGGGCCACCCGAACCTCGAGCGGATCCTGCTCCCGCAGGACTTCAAGTTCCACCCCCTCCGGAAGGACTTCGCGCAGGAGGTCGACCGTCAGTACATCAGCCGGCGGAAGTTGAAGGGGGGCAAGTAGCGTGCCCGGCTTCTGGATCAACATGGGGCCCCAGCACCCCATGACCCACGGGCTCTGGAACATGAAGGTGAAGATCGACGGTGAGACGATCATCGACGCCAGGCCCGAGCTGGGCTACCTCCATCGCGGGTATGAGAAGATCATGGAGGTCCGAGAGTTCCAGAAGAACGTCGTCCTGACGGACCGCCTGTGCTACGTGTCCTCCCTCACTTGGTCCCATGCGTACTGCCTTGCGACAGAGAAGATGATGGGCGTCGAGGTCCCTGAACGGGGGCAGTGGATCCGGGTCGTCGCCCTCGAACTCCAGCGGGTGGCCAGCCACCTCATGTGGCTCGCCGCGTTCGCGCCCGACCTCGGCCTCCTCACGGGTCTCCTGTGGTCTCTCCGGGAGCGGGAGCTGTTCCTCGATCTCATCCAGATCCTTTCCGGCGCCCGCATGAACCAGAACTTCCCGCGGATCGGCGGGGTGCGCAACGATCTCCCGGATAACTTCGCTGCGATGTGCCGGCGGAGCATTGCGCACTTCTTGGAGAAGCTCGACGAATACGAAGTCCTTTATCACGAGTCGAAGGTCTTCCACATGAGGACCCAGGGGGTCGGAAGGCTCGGCGCCCAGGATGCGATCAACTGGGGCGTGACGGGGCCGAACCTCCGCGCGAGCGGGGTCAACGTGGACCTCCGCCGCCTCGACCCGTATGACAAGTACGACGAGGTCGACTTTGAGCCCCAGGTGTGGAAAGGCCCCGATCCGGGCGACTCGTACGCACGTTTCATCTGCCGGTACAACGAGATGAGAGTGTCGTGTGACATCATCCTCCAGGCACTCGACAAGATGCCCGCGTCCGGTCCCTACCGGTCGAAGCCGCCGCGCCGCGCGGAAGGCGAAGGGTACGCTCGCACGGAGGATTCCCGCGGCGAGGCCCTCTTCTACGTCCTCGGGGACGGGGACGACCGGCCCTACCGCGTGAAGATCCGGAGCCCCATCTTCTGCTCCATGGCCGCGACGCCCCTCATGCTCCGCGGGAACAAGCTTGCGGACGTCGTATCGATTCTCGGGTCCATCGACGTCTGCGTCGGGGAGATGGACAAGTGAGCGCGCCTCTGATCCCGGACCTGTTCGCCGCATGCAAGGTCCTCACCGGCGCGATCATCTGGGTCGTGAACCAGATCGTCCTCGCGATCGCGATCGTGATCCCGCCGTTTCGGGGGCTCGCGGAATGGCTCGGGAGCGACCCCGTCGTCACGGCCCTCACGTGGCTCGTCGTCATGACGGTCATGCTCCTGTGGGCCACGCTGGTCAACCTGCTGACCGTCATGTGGCTCGAGCGGAAGCTGTACAGCCGCCTCCAGGACCGGTACGGGATCATGGTCTCCATCTGGTCCCTCCCGTTCTGGCCCTTCAACCGGAAGGATCGCCCGACCCACATGGGCCTGGGATACCTCCAGAACGTGGCGGACGGGGTCAAGCTCCTCCTGAAGGAAAACCTCACCCCGAGGGACGCCGACTCGGCGATGTTCCACATGGCGCCCGTCCTGATTGCCGCGAGCACCCTCATGATCTTCGTCGCGCTCCCGTGGAGCAGCGGCTTCTACGTCGTGCGGCTCGATCTGAACCTCCTCTTCATCCTCGCCGCGTTCTCCCTCGCGCCCTTCGGGATCCTGATGGCCGGGTGGTCCGCGAACAACAAGTACACCCTCGTCGGCGGGATGCGGGCGGCCGCCCAGCTCATGGCGTACGAGATTCCCATGATCTTGTGCGTGATCGCGCTCGTCTTCACGACGGGCTCCCTCGACGTCTTCGAGATCGTCGCGCAACAGGAACGTCCCCTCGTGGACCTCGGGCTCTTCGCGATTCCGGCGTGGAATCTCTTCGGGCCCCAGATCCTCGGATTCGTCGTGTTCACGGTCGCGATGATGGCGGAGATGGAGCGGATTCCCTTCGACGTCCCGGAGGCGGAGGCGGAGCTCGTCGAGGGCTGGACGACGGAGTACAGCGGGATGCGGTTCGGCCTCGTGTTCGGCTTCAAGTGGCTCCGGATGGTCGCCGGCTCGGCCCTCATCGCGATCCTGTACCTCGGCGGCTGGACGGGACCCGTGTTCGCGACGTTCCAGGTGGGCGGGATCGCCGTCCCCATCGTTCCCGAGGAGCTCTGGTTCATCCTCCGCGTCTGGCTCCTGTCCATGGTCTTCGTCGTCGTCTCCTGGTCCGTGCCCCGCGTCCGGATCGACCAGATCCTCCAGATCGGCTGGAAGCGGCTCGTGCCCTTCTCTCTCCTGGCGATCCTCGTCGCGGCCGGAGCCGCGCTCGTGGGGTGGGGCCCATGATCCTCCATGTCCGCGGTTCCATCCAGGAGGTGTCGGATGGCCGTTGACTGGGAACTCGTCGCGTTCTTCGTGCTGAGCGCGTTCGAGATCGTCGGCTCGATCCTCGTCGTCACGAACCGCCGCCTCGTCCGCGCCGCGTTCTGGCTCGCGATGACCCTCGTGACGATCGGTGGGATCTACCTCCTCTTCCGCGCGGAGTTCGTCTTCCTCATCCAGATCCTCGTGTACGCGGGCGCCGTCCCTGTCCTCTTCGTCTTCGGCCTCATGCTCACCCGCAGGAAGATCATGGAGGAATCCAGCCCGGAGGAGGGCGGCCCATGAAGATGCGGGAGATCCTCGCCCTGCTCGCCGTGGTCCCTCTGTTCCTCGTGATGGGGATGTCATTCGTGGGCGTCCCCTGGCCGACGGAGCTCCATGAGGTGCCCGTGTACGACGGGACCGGGGGCCACGGGATCGCGAACAGTCTCTTCGAGACGTTCGCCGTGACCCTCGTCCTCATCGCGCTCGTCCTGGCGGCCGCGATGATCGGCGGGATCTATCTCGCGAAGGTGGACGAGGCCGGGAAGGTGGGCCCGTGATCCCCCTCGAGTACGAGCTCGTCCTCTCGGCCCTCCTCTTCTCGATCGGGCTGTACGGGATCGTCGCCCGGAAGAACGCGATCATCGTCCTCATGTCGATCGAGATCATCCTGAACGCCGCGATCCTGAACTTCGTCGCGTTCTCCTCGTACCACAACGACCCGAGCGGACAGGTCTTCGCCCTCCTCGCCCTCGCCGTCGCGGCCGCGGAGGCTGCCGTCGGTCTCGCGGTGTTCCTCTCCATCTACCAGACGCACGGGACGATCGAGCTCGACAAGGTGCGCTTCCTGAGGTGGTAGGTTGTTCGAGTACGCGTGGCTCATCATCCTCCTCCCGCTCGCATCGTTCCTCATCACGGGGTTGCTCGGGAAGCGATTGCCTCAGGGCGGCGGGCACGTCGCCGTCGGGGCCATCGCGGGGTCCTTCGTCCTCAGCGCGTACCTGTTCTACGAGGTCCTCCTCGGCGGCGCCCTCGGGAGCGCCTTCCACGCGACCGTCGACGGATTCGTCTGGATTCCCGGCACGGGGGACGCCGTCGAGCAGCAGGAGACCGCAATCCGGATCTCCCTCCTCATCGACAACCTGAGCGCCCTCATGCTCCTGCTCGTGTCGTTCCTCTCGATGCTGATCGCCACGTACTCTCTTGGCTACATGCGGGAGGAGGAGGGGAAGCACCGTTACTATGCAGAGGTCAGCCTCTTCGTCGCGGGCATGCTCGGGACCGTGAGTGCGGACAACTTCCTCCAGCTCCTCATCTTCTGGGAGATCATGGGTCTCTGTTCCTACCTCCTCATCGGCTTCTGGTACCACAAGCCCGAGGCGGCGAAGGCCGCGAAGAAGGCCTTCCTCGTGACGCGCGTCGGCGACGTGATCTTCCTCGTCGGGATCCTCGTGATCTGGGGCGTCTTCCACACGTTCTCATTCCTCGAGATCACGGAGAAGCTCGAGCTCGAGGGCGCGGCAATCATCACCCCCCAGCTCCTCACCCTGATCCCTCTCCTGATCTTCGGCGGCGCCGTCGGCAAGTCCGCGCAGTTCCCCCTCCATGCATGGCTCCCTGACGCGATGGAGGGCCCGACGACGGTCAGCGCTCTCATCCACGCGGCCACGATGGTCAAGGCCGGCGTCTACCTGGTGGCCCGATCCTTCATCTTCCTCGTGCCGCCCGCGGGATCGGGCCTCGACCCCCCCTTCAACGCGATCCTCTTCATCGCCGCGATCGGCGGCTTCACGGCCGTGTTCGCCGCGACGATGGGCCTCACCGCGTACGATATCAAGAGGGTCCTCGCCTTCTCGACGATCTCCCAGCTCGGTTACATGATCCTCGGGCTCGGGGCCGGTGCTTGGCTCATGGGGACCGCCCTCGTCCGCGGCGAGGAACCGGAGACGGCCGGGTACAGCGCGGCCCTCTTCCATCTTTTCAACCACGCGTTCTTCAAGGCTCTCCTCTTCCTCAGCGCGGGAAGCGTGATCCACGCCGTCCATACGAACGACCTGCGCGAGATGGGCGGGCTCGGGCGGCCCATGCCGATTACCTCGAAGGTCATGCTCTTCGGAGCTCTCGCCCTTGCGGGAATCATTCCCTTCAGCGGGTTCTTCAGCAAGGGGGAGATCCTCGCGGTCACGTACGAGGTCGGCCTCGAGGAACCCGCCTTCCTCCTCCTATACGTGGCGGGCGCCGTGACGGCCTTCATGACCGCGTTCTACACGTTCCGTCTGTGGTTCATGACGTTCTCGGGGGAGTACCGCGGGCACGGGCACCCTCGCGAGTCGCCGGCCGTGATGACGGCCCCGCTCGTCGTCCTCGCCGGCTTCGCCCTCGTGTCCGGCCTCCTCGCTTTTCCCATGCAGGGTTTCGGGAACCTCGTCTTCTACGAGCGTGCGCACGCGTCCCTGCCCCTCGTTGGCGTGCCCGTCCTGGAGTACCTCCTCGAGGGCGTGTCCCTGGGCGCCGCGGTCCTCGGGATCGGCCTCGCGTGGGCCGTGTACCGCGCGAAGAGGATCCCCGCGGAGCGGTTCACCGCGACCCCGTCCCGGGCGTTCCTCCACGAGATGCTCTCCCGCCGGTACTGGATCGACGACGTGTACGATGCGATTGGTGCGAGGCTCGTGGCCGGGTTCGGACGGGGCCTCGACTGGTTCGACAGGAACGTCATTGACGGGATCGTGAACGCGGTGGGCCGCGGCGGAGCCGCGACCGCGGCCGGGAGCGACGCCTTCGACCGGAGAATCGTCGACGGAGCCGTGAACGCCCTCAGCCTCGAGACGGTCCGCACGGGGTGGCGAATGCGGCAGCGCCAGACGGGCCAGGTGCAGAGCTATGCCTGGATGGTCGTCCTGGGCATCGTCCTCGTGATTGCCCTCGTCGTCGGGATCAGCTGGTACCTCCGGGTCCAGCGGGGGGGCTGAGATGAGCACGATCCTCACGCTCCTCGTGGCCCTGCCCTTCGTCGGGTTCCTCGTGACGTGGGCCGCCGGGCGGGACCTCCGACAAGCGAGGGCCCTCGCGTTCGTCTTCAGCCTTGCGCAGACGTTCCTCGCGAGCTTCCTCCTCCTTGCGTTCCTCGGCGTGGCCGTCGAGGGGCTCATGGGCCCCCTGGGCTTCCTCTTCGGTCCCCACATCCCGGAGGCACCGCCGAATCCGCAAGGCCCGAACCCGGACATCTACGCGCCCCTGTACTACGTGGAGAGGCACGACTGGGTGCCACAGCTTGGGATGAGCTACATCCTCGGCGTCGACGGGCTCAGCGTGCCCCTCCTCTGGCTCACGTCCCTCCTCACGACCCTCGCGATCCTCTTCAGCTGGGAGGAGGGCCACCGCCCGCGGGAGTTCTTCGGGCTCCTGCTCCTCCTAGAATTCAGCCTGTCGGGTGTGTTCGTCGCCCTCGACTTCTTCCTTTTCTTCGTGTTCTGGGAGCTTGTCCTCATCCCAATGTTCTTCCTCATCGGGATCTGGGGCGGTCCGAACCGGAAGTACGCCTCCCTTAAGTTCCTCGTGTACACGCACGTTGCGAGCGTGATCATGCTCCTCTCCATCTTCGCCCTCTTCTGGTCCTTCAGCGAGCAGGTGAACCTGGCCGTGTACGGGATCCCGGAGCGGACGTTCGACATGACCGCTTTCCTCCACGGGGCCCTGAAGCACCTCAACGATCCCGCGGTCGAGTACCTCAAGCTGGGGACCCAGATCCCCATCTTCGCCGCGTTCCTCTTCGGGTTCATCGTGAAGCTCCCGTCCTTCCCGTTCCATACGTGGCTGCCGGACGCGCACGTGGAGGCTCCGACCGCGGGCTCCGTCCTCCTGGCCGGGGTCCTCCTGAAGATGGGCGGGTACGGGATCTTCCGGGTGAATTTCGGGATGCTTCCGGAGGCGACCCGAGACCTGTGGTGGGTCCTCGCGATCCTGGGAACCGTGAGCATGGTGTACGCGGCGTTCGTGTGCCTCGCTCAGACGGATCTCAAGAGGCTCATCGCGTACAGCTCCGTGGGCCACATGGGCTTCGTCCTCCTCGGGGCCTCGAGCCTCCACGTGATCGGGGTCGAGGGCGCGATCTTCCAGCTGTTCAACCACGGGCTCATCACGGCCGTTCTGTTCATGCTCGCGGGGAGCGTGAAGCACGGCACGGGAACGAGGAACATCCCCGAGCTCCAAGGCCTCGGGAAGGCGATGCCCCAGTTCTCCTTCGTCCTCATCATCGCGTTCTTCGCGTCCCTCGGCCTCCCGGGCTTGAACTCCTTCTGGTCCGAGTTCATGGTCTTCCTTGGCGCGTACAGCGGGCCCACCCTGGAACCCTGGCGACGCCTCGTGATCATCCCGCTCATCTCCATCGTCGTCACGGCCGCGTACTACGTGTACACGATGCAGCGGATCCTCTTCGGAAACCTCCCGGAGACGATCCCGGAGGCCCACGACCTGCCCGCCCACGAGCGCGCATCGTACGTCCCCCTGCTCGCCCTCATCATTGCCGTGGGCGTGTTCCCCGTGTGGCTCCTGTCCATGATCGACGCGTACGTGCAGCAGTCCCTGCCGTTCCTCGGGGGGTGAGATGACTGCTCCTCGACTTCCCGATCCTGAGTCTCCTCGTGTTCCTCCCCCTCGGAGGCGCGGTGGCCACGTACCTCGCGAGCTCCTCGGACCGCGCGGCGAAGCTCGTGGCATTGGCCTTCAGCCTCGTCGTCCTCGCCCTCGCGGCCTTCCTGCTTCTCGGGTTCATCTGGCCGGAGATGTTCTCCCTCGTCCCCTCGGACCGCTTCGGGATGACGTACTACGCGGTCGAGCGGTCGGAGTGGGTCCCGTCCTTGGGCATCCAGTATCTCCTCGGGGTGGACGAGCTGTCCGTCCTCCTCGTGTTCCTGAACGCCCTCCTCACGCCGCTGGCGCTCGCGTTCAGCTGGGACGAGCACGAGCGGGTGCCGGAGTTCTTCGCCATGTTCCTCTTCATGGAGACGACCGTGAACGGGGTCTTCCTCTCCCTCGACATGTTCCAGTTCCTCATCTTCTGGGAAGTCGGACTTGTCCCCATGTACTTCATCATCTCCGTGTGGGGCGGGCCGCGGAAGCGGTACGCGGCGATGAAGTTCTTCCTGTACACGTTCCTCGCGAGCCTCCCCCTCCTCGTGACCGTCTTCGCGTTCTCCTTCTTCACGGGGACGTTCGACATGACGGAGATCATCGGGACGACGCCGATCCCCGCGGGAGAGATCGGAGACCTCATGTTCCTCGCGATGCTCGTCGCCTTCGGGACGAAGCTCCCCACGTGGCCCCTGCACACGTGGCTCCCGGACGCGCACGTGGAGGCCCCCACGGGCGGGTCCGTGCTCCTGGCGGGGATCCTCCTGAAGCTCGGTGGCTACGGGATTGTGCGGTTCGACATCCAGATGCTCCCGGATGCAGCCACGAGCCTTTATTGGGTGCTCGTCGTGCTCGGGGTCGTCTCGATCCTCTACGGGGCCATCGTCTGCCTCGCCCAGGACGACCTGAAGCGTCTCGTCGCGTTCTCGAGTGTGAGCCACATGGGCTTCGTGACGCTGGGCCTCGGTGCCGGCGTCTATGCCTACACCCAGGTGGGCGCGGAGCCGGGCGCGGTCCTCGGCTTCGCCGGCGCGGTCTTCCAGATGTTCGCCCACGGCCTCGTGAGCGCGGCCCTCTTCATGGTCGCAGGCTCCCTGGGCCACAAGATCGGCACGAGGAACATCTCGGAGCTCGGCGGGATCGCCCGGCGGGTCCCGCGAATGGCGACGTTCATGATGGTCGCGTTCCTGGCCTCCCTGGGCCTTCCGGGGCTCGTCGGGTTCGTCGCCGAGTTCGCCGTCTTCCTGGGGGTCTATGCGGCCTTCGGGCTCCTCGTCCTCGTCCCGATCCTCACGGTCGTCTTCACCGCGGCGTACTACATCTGGGCCATGGAGCGGGCCATCTTTGGCCCTCCGAATCCAAAATGGGAGGGCATCAAGGATCTCGAGAGTTTCGAGACGGCCCCCCTCTCCGTCCTCGTGGCCGCCTTCGCCTTGTTCGGGATCCTGCCGTTCTTCGCCCTCGAGATGATCGCAGGATGGTCCGAGGTCGTCCTCGGGGGGATGTGATTGGGCAACTACCTCGTCTTCCTCCCGGAGACGGTCCTCGTCGCGACGGCCCTCGCATCCGTCCTCCTCGGTTTCCTCTGGGCCAAGAAGCCCGCGGCCCTCTGGGGCCTCGCCCTCGCCGGCACGGCGATCGCGATGCTCCTGACGGTCGACATGATGGGGCTCGGCCTCACGTCCCTGGTCGGCCTGGACCTGTGGCAGGTCCCCCTCGGGTCCGA